>ENA-UEPN01001161-UEPN01001161.1-human-gut-metagenome-genome-assembly--contig:-NODE-1161-length-15043-cov-4.168382_pt1 | contig 15043 bp, 15 predicted proteins | sample MGYA00242897_ERZ507910 | MGnify/ENA primary metagenome ERZ507910 (study PRJEB26167, sample SAMN06115525) | human gut metagenome | host: Homo sapiens | place: China:Jiangxi | collected 2015-08-20...
TTGCCGGTGCGGTAGTCGCCGTACTCAGCGGTGTTGGAGATGGAGTAACGCATCTTGGAGAAGCCGCCCTCGTTGATGAGGTCAACGATGAGCTTCATCTCGTGGCAGGTCTCGAAGTAGGCCATCTCGGGCTCGTAGCCAGCCTCGACCAGAGTGTCGAAACCAGCGTGGATGAGCTCGCAGACGCCGCCGCACAGGACAGCCTGCTCGCCGAACAGGTCGGTCTCGGTCTCCTCCTTGAAGGTGGTCTCGAGGATGCCGGCACGGCCGGCACCGATGCCGGAAGCGTATGCCAGAGCGATGTCCTTAGCCTTGCCGGTGAAGTCCTGCTCGACACAGATCAGAGAGGGGCAGCCCTCGCCCTCGGTGTACAGGCGGCGGACGATGTGGCCGGGACCCTTGGGAGCGATCATGATAACGTCAACATTCTTGGGAGCTGTGATGGTCTTGAAGTGGATGTTGAAGCCGTGGGCGAAAGCCAGAGCCTTGCCCTCGGTCATGTAGGGAGCGACCTGCTTGTTGTAGATGTCAGCGCACAGCTCATCGGGGACCAGCATCATGACGACGTCGCCGGCCTCGGCAGCCTCCTCGACCTCCATGACCTTGAAGTTGGGATGAGTTGCAGCGAACTCAGAGGCCTTTTCCCAGTGAGCAGAACCCTTGCGCAGGCCGACGACGACATTGACACCGCTCTCAGCGAGGTTCTCGGAATGTGCGTGGCCCTGGCTTCCGAAGCCGATGACAGCGACGGTCTTGCCGTCCAGCACGCCGAGGTTGCAGTCGGAATCGTAGTATTTCTTGATAGCCATGGTAGTTGTTCTCCTTTTGTTTTTTACTTATTTCAGTATAGGATGAATGATAAGCATCGTATATTTTTTGCTCACTGGGGAGCAGAAAAGTAACTCAGTGGCATCTCGTGCCGGGCAGCGGGAACTGTGCCTCTCTTACCTCCTGCGCGGGCTTCTGCATATGCTGATGCATCCCGCCGCGCTCGAGGGCGGTGACGCCGGTGCGGCACTGCTCCAAGATCCGATAGTCAGACATGAGCTTTAAGAAGGCGTCGATTTTTTCGGGACGGCCCGTCAGCTCAAAGACCATGCTGTCGGGCGACAGGTCGATGATCTTTGCCTTGTAGATGCCGGCGATCTCCCGCAGCTCTGCGCGGTTGGCGACATTTGCCATCACCTTGAGCAGGAGCAGCTCCCGCTCGAGAGCGGTGGACTCGTTGAGTACAAAGACCTGACGGGTGACTTCCAGACGCTCAGTCTGGAGGATGAGCTGCTGGAGCTCCTTTTCGGTACCCGAAACGGAAACGGTGATGCGGCTGACTGTGGGGTCGTTGGTGGCCGAAACGGTCAGGCTGTCGATATTGAAGCCTCTGCGGCAGAACAGGTTGGACACCCGGGCCAGAACGCCGCTCTGGTTGTCCACCAGCAGGCTGATGACCCTGCGCTGATTGGATTCCATGTCGCTGTGTCCTCCTTATTTCATGATGATGTCGTTGATGTCGCCGCCGCCGGGAATCATGGGCAGGACCTTTTCGTCCTTGTCGATCATGCACTCGATCCAGGTGGGGCCTTTCTGCTTCAGAGCGTCGGCGAATGCCTTCTGGAACTGGGCCAGGTTCTCGCAGTGGTAGCCTTTGAGGCCGAAGCCCTCGGCCAGCTTGACGAAGTTGGTCTTGCGGTGGGGGTCGGTCTGGGAGAAGCGCTTGCCGTAGAAGGCGGTCTGCCACTGGCGCACCATGCCAAGCACCTGATTGTTGAAGATGACCGTGATGATGGGCAGCTCGTAGCTGACAGCAGTGCAGGCTTCGTTGAGGTTCATGTGGAAGGAGCCGTCGCCGGTGAACATGACCACCCGCTGGTCGCGGCCCAGCGCCATCTGTGCTCCGATGGCTGCGCCGTAGCCGAAGCCCATGGTGCCGAGGCCGCCGCTGGTGATGAAGCCGCGGCTCTTGGTGTGGCGGATGTACTGTGCCGCCCACATCTGGTGCTGGCCCACATCGGTAACGTAGACCGCCTCGGGGCCGCACTGGTTGCAGACCTCGCCGATGACCTGATGGGGCATCAGGCGGGAGGCGTCGGATACCGGGTGGTAATCCTGTGCCTGCCACTCGTGGATCATCTTCATCCAGTCGGGATGCTTCTTATCCTTGATCATCGGGAGCATGGCGTTCAACACATAGGCGGCATCACCCACGATGGCAAGGTCAACATCCACGTTCTTGCCCAGCTCACTGGCGTCGATGTCGATCTGGATGATGGTCGCATTCTTGGCGAAGGTCTTGGGGTTCAGGGCCACGCGGTCGGAGAAGCGGGCACCCACCGCGATAAGGACATCGCAGTCGGCCACCGCCCGGTTCGAGGTGTAGCAGCCGTGCATACCCACCATGCCGATGTTCATCGGATCGCCGTAAGGCACGACGCCTGCGGCCATCAGGGTATAAGTGGCCGGGATCTCAGCCTTTTTCAGAAGGTCACGCAGGGGCTGGCAGCTGGCCGCCGAGCGGACGCCGCCGCCGAAGTAGACCAGCGGGCGCTGTGCGCCGTTGATGATCTCTGCCGCCCACTTGACCTGCTCTTCGTTGAAGGTGGTCACGGTGCGGATGGGCTCCGGCTTTTTCGGGGTGAACTCACACACCGCAGCGGTGACATCCTTCGGGATGTCCACCAGCACCGGGCCTTTGCGGCCGCTCTGGGCGATGCGGAAAGCCGCACGCATGGTGTCGGCCAGGTCTTCGACCCGGCGCACCGTGAAGTTGTGCTTGGTGATGGGCATCGTGATACCCTCGATGTAGGCTTCCTGGAAGCCGTCCTTGCCCAGGCCCTCCGTGGTCACATTGCCGGTGAAAGCCACCATCGGCACAGAGTCCATATAGGCGGTGGCGATGCCGGTGACGAGGTTCGTTGCACCCGGGCCACTGGTGGCCAGCACCACGCCGGTGCGGCCCGTTGCACGGGCGTAGCCGTCCGCCGCGTGGGATGCGCCCTGCTCGTGGGCGGTCAGCACATGGGTGATGCGGTCGGCGTTTTTGTACAGCTCGTCGTAGAGGTTCAGCACTGCGCCGCCGGGGTAGCCGAAGAGGGTGTCCACCCCCTGCTCACAGAGCACCTCCACAAAGATTTGAGAACCGTTCAACTGCATGGTGAGTTTCTCCTGTTTCCGTTTCCATTTTCCACTTTATACACTTTTTTCCCAACACTCTCAGGGGCAGTACCAGATACCTGATAAACAAAAGGTCTCTGTCCCCTTATCCAAGAGACAAAGACCTGGAATCAATCCAAAACTCTCTGCGGTACCACTCTCGTTGACGCTTTCCGCGCCCTCTCACGGGCTTCCAACAAAGCCCTGCGCTCTAACGGCCGCCACCGGCTCTGCTTAGCAGACGTCCCATATATCGTCCTTCAGCAGGCTGCTCCGGGAGGATTCCGCGCCGGGCCGCCTGCTGCCTTGCATCGTCCGGCAGCTCTCTGAAAAGCGGGTATCCTGCGTTACTTTTTCCCATCTGTGCATTTGTTGGGTCAATTATACTATAAATCGGGCCGTTGTCAATCGACGATTTGTAACGTGAATCACGGCAAACATGAAGATAATTAAACACCATCTTGCGCAGGGCCTTACATCGCTGTATACTTTGGTTGCACATGCTTAATATTTAACCTCTCCGTCACGCCTGCGGTTCATAGGCAGGCCCGTCTTCGTACAACCTCTCAGTCTGCTTCGCAGCCAGCTCCCCTTGTAGGGGAGCCTCTGGCGAAGAGATGAAGTTTTCCGCCATGCCAAGGCCTCCCCTCGTTAGGAGCAACAACGACGACCGCCGCCAGTGGCGGAAACAGGGAGTCGCTGTTGGGGCCGCGGCCAGCAAGACGCAAGCAAAGCGCTGCGGATGCTGGGTGCCGCAACCCGGGCAGTGGCACGCCGTCAGGCGTGACGGAGAGGTTTTCCAAAAAAGAGTATAAAGGAACAAGATTATGAACCTCACAGAATGGAACGCCCGGCTCCACGGGCTGGTCATCTTCCGCGCCCTGCTGGACGATGACGTCATTGCAAAATTTGTTGACCTCACCGACCGGATGGCCGCTGCCCCCCAGAGCACGGGAGCCGTGTGTGACGCTGCCGCTTCCTTCGAAGCAGCCCTCTTCGAGCACACCACCAATTTCGGCGAATACCTTTCCGCTGCCGTCCTCGAAGCCGAGACGGTCTGTGTCCGGCAGGCGGCTGTCAGCGAAGTGCCGCCCGTCTTGCAGACTGCACTGGACAATGAGCTGGACTTCTTGCAGCAGCTGTGCAGCCTGACGCTGGACGAGCTTCTGGACGCCGCCGGTGCCGCCGACAAGCTGCCTTTCCTGCCCCGGTGGGAGACGAAGGCCATCGACCTCCACGCCGCCTACGCCCAGCGGATGAGCGAGGTGGGCAAAAAGGGCTACGGAATGTTCGCCAAGCACCACGTCTTCACGGTCGAGAACGGCCAGCTGGTGCCGGTGCGCTACCCCGACCCCCAGCGCCTCGACGAGCTGCCGGGCTACGAGCAGGAGCGGGAGAAGGTCATCGCCAACACCCGCGCCCTGCTGGCCGGGATGCCTGCTAACAATGTCCTGCTCTACGGCGACGCCGGTACGGGCAAGTCCAGCACCGTCAAGGCCATCGCCAACGAGTTCGCCGCCGACGGCCTGCGCCTCGTGGAAGTCAAGAAGAACCAGCTCTATCAGATCCCCGATTTGATGGACAAGCTGGCGGCGAACCCACTGAAGTTCATCCTCTTCATCGACGATTTGAGCTTCACGGCCAACGACGACAACTTTGCGGCCCTGAAAGCTATCCTCGAGGGCAGCGTGGGCGGCAGAGCCCGGAACATCGCCGTTTACGCCACCTCCAACCGCCGCCACCTCATCAAGGAGACCCTCTCCGACCGCACCGGCGACGACATCCACGAGGCCGACACCCGTCAGGAGCTGATGAGCCTTTCGGCCCGGTTCGGCCTCACCGTCACCTTCCAGCGGCCTGAGAAAGCCCGGTTCGAGGTCATCCTCACCGAGCTGGCCAAACAGCACGGCATCGAGATGCCCCACGACGAGCTTCTGACCAAGGCCGAAGCCTTCGCCATCCGTGCCGGAGGCCGCAGCCCCCGCGTCGCCAAGCAGTTCATCGAGCAGTGCGCCGCAGGAGTGCAGAAGTAAATAAAAGGAACGATTCAAATCTTCGAGAGTTCCCTCATGGAATCCCTCTGGAGGCATTCTCTTCGGATGCCCCGGACCACAGCGCCGGGATCCTGCAAAAAATGCGAAATCTCATACCGCGCAAAAGCGCGGCCTTCGTCTAAAACGAAAATTTTCCCCTCCGCAAAGCTCACGGTGAAACCCCGGAATTCAAATGCAAGGCCGTTGTCCGGTTCATTGATGGTGTCGCCCCAGACGGCCCGCTTCAGAGCCGAACAAAGGCGGTATTCCTCTTCCGTGCGGAGCCAGAGTTCCGGCGTCTGGACACTGTGCTCCAGCAGGAACAGGTTGGTAAAATCCCTTACAAAGCCCGTTTCTTTGGCCTCGATGGGCCGGTTCAGCTGCTTCCATTCCCGGATGTCGAAGCGGTAATAAAGGTTTTCTTCCGTTCCTCTCCGGGGGCTGACCTCTGTGATAGCGCTCCGGCGGACGGCGCTGCATTTCATGACTTCGCCGTAGTACCGGACGCCCGCCTGTGCGCCGAACACATACTGCGATTGGTAAAGGGCCACATAGCGGATAGGAAAATCGCTGTCCTGCAGGCGCTCTGCCGGGATGTAATAAAAGCAGTGCTTCCGGCAAATATCCAGCTGCTGCGGGCTGCGCATAGTACCCACCAGTACATCCCGCACGGCCCAGTCCACTGCTTTCAGCTTCGCTTCCAGTTTCTCCATCTCGCCCGCCCCCTGCTGTGCTTTATTTTATTGTACCGTCTTTTCTGCCGGGAGGCAAGATGCAGATAAATAAAAAAATCCGTTGTCATCTGACAACGGATTTTTGAGTGGAGAATTAGGGACTCGAACCCCAGACCCCCTGCGTGTGATGCAGGTGCTCTAACCAGCTGAGCTAATCCTCCGAATCGGAACACGCTTATTATATCACTGCGCGAGGCCAAATGCAAGCCCAAATTTTCGTTTTTCGAAAAAAGTTTGAGCCGGCAGCGCTTTCCGGTTGCTCTCCGGGGGCAGATGGTGTATACTGGGGTTGGAATTCTTTCGAAAGAGAGGTCTTTTTTATGATAACTGCACGCGGTATCATCACCTTGCTGGTGCTGGCTGTCCTGTTCGCACTGGCCGTGGTTTGGGTGTCCAAGCAGGGCGGCTGGAAAGGCGAGGGCTGCGGAGGCAACTGCTCTTCCTGCCACCAGCACTGCGACACCCCCGAGAAGAAACACTGAGCACACGAATGCCCCCTGACCGTCCGGTCAGGGGGCATTTTTGCGTCACAGCTCACCGTAGTGGGCGGCAAAGACCGCGATGGTGCTCAGCAGGTCGTCGTGGGCCTCCGCCTTTCCATGTAGCGCAGCTGCAGGATGCTGCCCCGCAGGCCCGGGTCTGCCTCGCGGTAATACTCCTCGGCCAGCTGGATGGCCCGCTTCCAGCCCCAGTTGCAGGGGCCGTAGACCCAGTTTTTCTGTCCGTAGCGACTGAGGGCCTCCTTCGTCTTCTGGCGCTGTTCCTGTGTCATGGCTTTCATCCCCTTTTTCCCTCAGCCCGCCGGGCCAAAAAAGCAGCGGTCGCGCTGCTCGACGGTCATCCCCAGCATCTTCGAGAGTTTTTCGGCCTCACTCACCTTGAATTCACTCTCATTTTCCAGCTTGCAGCGGAGGGTGTTGTTGGTGATGCCCAGAACATGGGCCACATGGCCCAGTTTCATGCCCTGGCTGCGGATGCAGTCGCGGATCATCATGGTATCGGTCATAGGCGCTTCTCCTTTCAGTTTTGCGTTCAAAGCGTTTCGTACAATCATTGGTTGTATTATATCTTCAGGTTGATTATTTGTCAACATTATTTGCAAAACAATCACTTAAAAGTTGATTTATAGTAAATTTTTTGCTATACTGTCCTCAGAACACCGAAAATCGTGCAAACCGCAGAGAAAGCGAGGCCCTATATGTCCGATACCGATCTATCCAGCCGCATCCGGCAGCGCCGGGAGCAGCTGGGCCTGTCGCAGGAAGAGCTTGCCGCCCGGATGGGCTACCGCTCCAAATCCTCCATCACCAAGCTGGAAAAGGGCATCAACGACCTGCCCCGGGCCAAGCTCGAGGAGCTGGCCGCCGCTCTGGACACCACACCCGCGTGGCTCATGGGCCTCGTGGACCTGCCCTGCCCTCCGCCGGGTTTCGAGCCTCTGCCTGAGATGGTGCGGGTGCCTCTCGTAGGCTCCATCGCCTGCGGCACCCCCATCACTGCTGAGCAGAACATCGAGTGCTACATCGGCGTCCCCGCCGCGTGGCACGCCGACTTCGCCCTCACCTGCCATGGCAGCAGCATGGCCCCCACCATCTGTGACGGCGACATCGTCTGCATCCGCCGCCAGCCCGAGGTGGAGCAGGGCGAGATCGCCGCTGTCCGCATCGGCGAGGAAGCCACCCTCAAGCACTTCCACCGCCAGGGCGAGACAGTCATGCTGCTGGCCGACAACACCGCCGTCTGCCCGCCCATGGTATTCGCAGGTCCCCAGCTGGAAGAAATTCAAATCGAGGGCCGTGCCGTGGGCTTCTGCCGTGGCTTATAATAAGGAGGAGTCCCCATGTCTGCACCCGAAGAAATGACCCTCAAGGTCATCGCCCATATCCGCACCGCCTTCCCCACCAAGTTCGGCATCCCGCGCCAGAGCGGGCTGGTGGACAGCCTGCGGGGCGAGGTCATTTTTACCCCCGAATACCGCAATGCCGACGCCGTGCGCGGTCTCGAAGATTTCAGCCACATCTGGCTGGTGTGGCAGTTTTCCGGCGCGGTGCGGGACAGCTGGTCCCCTACCGTCCGGCCGCCCCGCCTCGGCGGCAACACCCGGATGGGCGTATTTGCCACCCGCTCGCCCTTCCGGCCCAATCCGCTGGGACTGTCCAGCGTCCAGCTGGAAGCCATCGAGCACCGGCCTGACGTCGGCCCCGTCCTCATCGTGCGGGGCGCCGACCTGATGGACGGCACCCCCATCTACGACATCAAGCCCTACATCCCCTACGCCGACTGCCACCCGGACGCCGCCGCAGGCTTCACGGCACAGACCCAGTTCCACCACCTGACCATGGTCTGCGACGCCGACCTCTGGGCCAGAGTGCCTGCCGACCAGCAGGCCGCTCTGCAGGGTGTGCTGGAAAACGACCCTCGTCCCTCCTACCAGCACGACCCGGAGCGGGTCTATGGCATGGAGTTCGGCGGGCTGGAAGTCCACTTCAAAGTGGACGGCGAGGTCCTGACCGTCACCGGCATCGACCGCCGCTGACGCCGGAGGGACAGTTATGGAACTCCGAAATATCAACACCTTCCTTCATATCGCCGAGCTGCACAGCTTTTCCAGCGCTGCGCGGGAGCTTGGCTACTCTCAGTCGGCGGTATCGGCCCAGATCTCCCAGCTGGAAACAGAGCTGGGTACGCCTCTCTTTGACCGGGTGGGCAAAACCGTCCGTCTCACCGACGCGGGCCAGACTTTCCAGAGCTATGCCCGCACCCTTCTCATCACGGCCCAGCAGGCCAAGGCCGCGCTGCTGCCCGCCCGGGCCGTCAGCGGCACCCTGCGGGTGGCACTGGCCGATTCCGTATGCAGCACCTTCCTGCCCGACCTGCTGCAGCAGTTCCACGCCCTCTGCCCACAGGTGGAGCTGGTACTCCGCACCGCCACCGCCGACGAGATGCTGCGGCTGCTGAGCGCGAACCAGATCGACCTGGCCTACACCCTCGACCAGCCTCTGCTCCTGCCCAGCCTGACGCTGGCCGTCAATGTTCCGGAGCCGGTCTGCTTCGTGGCCCCCGCCGAGCATCCGCTGGCCGACAAGGCCGAAGTGCCGCTGGATGTTCTGGCTCAACAGGAATTTCTTCTCACAGAGCGGGGCATGAGCTACCGTGACGCCCTCGACCAGCGCCTCGCCGCCCATGGGCTGTCTATCCACCCCTACATCGAGCTGGGCAGCGCCTCGCTGCTCTGCCAGATGGTGGAGCGCGGGATGGGGTTCTCCTTCCTGCCCGAGTACATCGTCCGTCCTGCCCTCTCCGCCGGGCGTATCGCCCGCCTCAATGTCCCCGACTGCACTGTCACCATGCACCGGCAGCTGTTCTATCACAAGGACAAATGGCTCACGCCCCAGATGAAAGCCTTTATTGAGCTGGTAAATCAATAAGCAAAAGCCCCGCACCACATCGAACGATGCAGTGCGGGGCTTCCTCTTTGTATTTTCGGTTCAGCTCAGCCGGTTCATCCGGACCGCCACATAGGGGTCCGGAAGCTTGAGTTCCTCGGCCAGGTCCTCTTCAGTGTCGTACTTGTCTGCCGCAAGGCCCACGAAAACGCTGCAGCTGTCGAAGCGTCCATCCGGCGAGAGAGCCGTTATCTTTGCCTCGCCGTCGGCGACGGCAGTCACGACGCCAGAAGCATCCACGGTAGCGACGCCGGGGTTGCTGCTGACCCATGTGATGGGTACATTCACGCCGTCTTCCACAGCGACAGACGCTGTGAGTGCCTCTTTGCTGCCCACCGTGCGGAGCAGCAGGTCGCGCTTATTCAGAATCACCTTGCCGACATCGCTGTTGACGGTAACGGCGCAGCGCAGCGCCTGACCGTTGGTGGCCAGCGCCGTGACGGTGGTGGTGCCAGGCTTCTGAGCCGTGACAAGACCCTCCGAATCCACCGTTGCCACCTCGGGGTTGCTGCTCATCCACTGGTAGGCATAGACAAAGGAGCCGCTCGTGTTGATGAGCTGCAGTTTCTGGCTGGGGTGGGCGTTGTTGTACTGGATAACAAGGTTGAGGGTGGTGTGGTCGAGGGCAGGCTTTTTGCTGGCCGCATTGCCGCTCTCCTTGCGGACAGTCACCTTGCAGGCAGCGCACTCGCCCCGGTCAGTAATGGCGGTGATCGTGGCCTCACCGGCGCTGCGGCCGGTGACGCGGCCATCGCCGTCCACGGTAGCCACGGTGGGGTTGCTGCTCATCCAGACGATGAAGTAGTAGTCGCTCTGCCCGCCGGTGTAAAGATAGGCTTTGGGGCGGGGGTCGTCTGCCGTGATCTCCAGCTCCATCTCGTTCACTTCCAGCTCAAAGTTCGCCGATGCTCCCAGCAATGCGGGGGCCGCCTGTGCGGCAGGAACTGCCAGAAGCAGCCCACTCAGCACAAACGCCGCTGCAAGCCGTGTGATCTTATTCATAGGGTAGCACTTCCCTCCTTTGGATAAGGTTTATCGCAATGTGCTCTGCACATAATTCCACTCACTACTCGTTTATTGTACACGTCCCCCAAAGAAGGGTCAAGTTCTTCGCCAGAAGTGTCACAATTTCGCGCACCTTTTCGTGAAAGACACTAAAACACCCCCGCCAAATTTATACAAATCGTACAGACTGTATTTCACCAGACAGCAAAAGAGCCGCCGCACTTTATACAGGTGCGGCGGCTCTCAGATGCCGTAAAAATCAGTAATTCTTGGCCTTCAGCTCAAAGTAGCTCTGCGGATGTGCGCACACCGGGCACTTGAGCGGTGCGGACTTGCCGATATAGGTGTAGCCGCAGTTCCGGCACTGCCATACCTGCTGCTCCTCGCGGGCAAAGACCTTGTTGTTTTTCAGGTTTTCGGCCAGCGCACGGTAGCGCTCCTCGTGCTCCTTCTCGATCTGTGCCACCATGGTGAACAGTGCTGCGATCTGAGGGAAGCCCTCTTCTTTGGCTTCCTTGGCCATGCGGGGGTACATCTCGGTCCACTCGTCGTGCTCACCGCCTGCTGCCATGTCCAGACAAGTCAGGGTATCGGGGATCGCGCCGCCGCACAGCAGCTTGAACCAAATCTTTGCGTGCTCCTTCTCATTGCCGGCGGTCTCCCCAAAGATCGCGGCCAGCTGCTCGTAGCCTTCTTTTTTTGCCATGCTGGCAAAGAAGGTGTACTTGTTGCGTGCCTGGCTCTCGCCTGCAAACGCTTCCATCAGATTTTTCTCGGTTTTGGTACCCTTCAGTTCCATGATGCTCTCCTTTCAAAAACGGATCTTCTGTCAGGATCGACCGATCCCGGCTCTATCATTCAGCCCGGCGGTAATTTTTTCGCCTGCGGCTCAGGTTCTGAACAGAGTATACCATATTTTTTGATGGAAATCAAGAATAATTCCTATTTATTTTGAGAATATTTCTCAGTTATGCTGCTTCAGTGCACACACAGCAATGCTCAAGGCGCTCCACGCTGCCTGATACATCAACACCGTTGCCACCGAAAGCTCCCAGATGCTGCCTGCACTGGTGAGCAGCGCTGCAATGATAATGGAGAACAGCACCGAGACCATCTGTACCGTGGTGGCGCTGCTCTCGGCGTTCTGGGCCTGATCCGCAGCCTGAAGGCCGCCGGTCAGGCTGGCAAACGCCTTGAGATGGATCATGCAGCAGGTGTCCTCCGGGTCTGCCGGTGCAGCCTTGATGGCGTTGCACTGCTCCTGATCCAGCACGGTGACCATGCCTTCCGGCAGGCGGTATGCTTCGGTAATGTGGTGTGCCGTCAGACTGGGGTCCTGACATGTGACCAGCAGGCGGATGTTCTCCTTTTGCAGCACGGCAAGGCCGCGGGCCACATTGCGCCCGCCCACATATTTCAGCACGAACATAGCGTGCAGATTGCCGGACACAGCCAGATACAAAATTTGCAGCTCGCCGTTCTTCGAGTGCTGCATCTCGTATTCCTCGTCCGGCAGCGGCACGCCCTCCTGCCCCAGATAGCGGCGGGTACCAATGAGGATGCGGTTGTTATCGCACCAGGCGGAAAAGCCCAGCCCATGGTGCTGCTCCAGATCCTTGACCGGGAACAGGATGTCTGTACGTTCCTCAACGATCTGGCGGAACAGCCCCTTCAGGGTGCCGTGGCTCTCGTTCAACACGCTGGCCGCGTACAGGATGGCGCGGTCGATGCGGCCGCCCTTGAAGATGCGGATATCCTCCAGCTGTGCGCTGTCGGCGGTGAACAGGTCGTCTGCATCGATCTGCAGCGTATCAATGCCGCCCAGCTGCTCAATGGCCTGCCAACCGGGCACGACTGCGCCCACAGCCGCAGCCGCTCGCTGCAGCCGCAGTGAGGCAACGCCCGCGATCAGGGTAGAGGAAAGCGGTGCACCCATGCACAGCACAGCGGCCATGGCAGCCGCAGCTTTGTTCCAGCCGGCACCTGCCAGCAGGAACAGCACGCCGCTGAGCAGGGCAACGCCCAGCAGGATGTACGAAACTTTGCGTGCACGGCGCTCGCTTGCGCGTTCGCTCAAGCTCTGCTCCACAAAGCCGTCAGCTTCCTTCATCGGGCGGCTCAGCAGCACCCAGGGGTCCTTCTGTTCCAGATCCCGTGCAAGGGCACGCAGCAGGTCTTTATCCTTGGCGCGGTAGGCGCCCTCGAACTCCACACCATTGGTCACCAGCTCATAGCCGCCCTTGACAGCAGCCAGCATCACCCGGCTGCCCAGCAGCGCAAGGAACAGCCCCAGCGCGGCCATGCCGCTGAGCAGCGAGATGCCGGTGGTGCCGCGGTAAACATTTGCGTTCAGCATGGCTGTGACCGCCTGCACCAGCGCTGCCACTGCGGCCAGCGCCGGCATCGTCTCGGAAGAAGGCCGTCCGCGCAGGCCGTTCAGGCCGTCGCGCAGCACCGGGAAGCCAACGCACAGGCTTGCTGCCAGCAGCAGCAGGTTTGCACCATAGAATGCCGCCGGGGCAGCATCCGGGTCCAGCGCCGCCATGGCGGGCAGCAGCCCATCCGACACCAAACCAAAATGCAGCAGCACCACAGCCAGAATGCCGCCCAGCACGCAGCGCAGCGTCAGCTCTGCGCTCATGCGGTGCAGCTTATCCGCCGTGGCCTCCGGCTCGGTCAGCTCCGTTTCAGCATGTTCCTCCGGAGACACCGCGTCCTCCGCCTCAGCTTTCAGTTCCGGCTGTGACGCAGCGGATGCCTTCTCCGGTGCCTGCTGCGGCTCTTCACCGTCCAGCGGCAGCAGCGGCAGGCTCATGGTGTCCTCTTTTGCGGCAGGCTCCTCTGCCGGGGCCAAAGGTGCCTGCGGTGCGTCCTCGCTCTGCGCCTTGCCAAAGAAATCGGCCACCGGCTGCTCCATTTTTTCCGGCTGCGGCACAGGTTCCGGCTGCAGCTCCGGTGCCGTCTCCTTTACCGCTGCAAACACAGCCGCGGGCAGCGGTGCACCGGACGGTTTCTTTTTGCTCTCAGCCGGTTCAGTTTCTGCTGCCGGGGCTGCTTCGGCTCTCGGTGCAGGCTTTTCCGGCTTCTGGTCGCTCAGGCCGTTGATCATCGCCTTGAGCTGTGCCATCTCCTGCTGCTCCTGCTCTTCCTGCGGCAGCAGCACCTCCGGCGCATTCTTGGGGTGCCGGGGAGGCTTTGCTGTGCTGTGCTGCTCTGCGGGTCTTGCCGCCGGGACAGCGCTCTGCCGGGGTGTTTTCGGCTTCACTGCCGCCGGGGGTTCCGCCGTTTGCGGTGCAGATTTTTTCTCCGGCTTTTTGGCGGGTGCTTCCGGCTGTGCACCCTCGGCTTCCTTCTCCGGAAAAGGCCAGGGGGCCGGTTCCTGTTCGGGGTCTGCCTCCGGCTTCAGCATCAGTTCCAGATCCGCTTCCGGTTCCGGCTGCGCATCCTCACCCAGCCGCACCTCACCGGTGGGCATTTCCTGCAGCTGCTCTTCTGCAGCTTCGTCTGCCTCCTGCTTTGCCTTACCACGGCCAAACAGGCCAAACCGTTTCTCCGGCTTTTCCTCCGGCTGGTCTTCGTCCCTCCGGGTCATCTCCTCCGGGATATCCACCGCCGTGGTGCTGAAAAAGGAGCGGAACTTTTCATCCGGGGTCATTTCCCGGCCATTATTTTTATCTTTCGGCATTCTTGTCCCTCCTGTAATTCAAATTGAGGTTCCGGCCCGAATGCCGGATCATGCCTGCTGTGCTGCGCGTTGGGACTGGATCTCGTACAGAATAATGCCCGCAGCCACCGACACGTTGTAGCTGTCCACACCGGTGCCCGGTGCTGCCATATCCAGCCGCACCACGCCGTCGCACAGCTTTTTCACCAGCTGGGAAACACCGCTGCCCTCGCTGCCCAGCACCAGTGCAATGGGGCCGGTCAGGTTGTTCCTGCGCAGGGACACGCCGTCCATATCGGCGCAGTAGACGAACACACCCTGCTCCTTCAGGCGGCGGATGGTCTCGCCGATGTTGGCCACACGAGCCACCGGCAGGCGTTCTGCGGCACCTGCGCTGGACTTGATGACGGTAGGCGTGACCGATGCGCCGCCGCGCTTGGGGATCACGATGCCATGCGCACCGCACAGCAGAGCACTGCGCATCACGGCACCCAAATTGTGCGGGTCTTCAATGCCATCGCTCAGCACCAGAAAAGGTGCTTCGCCCTTGGCCTTGGCTGCCGCCATCAGGTCGTCTACCGTCACGTATTCGATCTCGCTGGCAAATGCCGCCACACCCTGATGGCTCTCGGTGCCGGTCATCAGGCGCAGCTTGTTTGGGTGCACCCGCTTCACCGTGGCACCCGCTTCCTTTGCCAATGCGGTATAGTAAGCCGCCACGGCCGGAGCCATGCCCTCAGCAATGAGCACGGTGTCCACTCCGGAACCGCTTTTCAGCAGTTCGGTCACCGGATTTTTGCCATAAACAAGGCTCTCGTTCTTCTGCAGCGGCTCTTCCGGGCTGCGGCGCGGACGGCGCGGCTGGTTCTTTTCTTCCATGATGATTTTCTCCTTCCGTTGTATCACCGGAAGGTGCTGTGCACACCCTCCAAAAGGCGCGCCGCATTCTGGGCCGCGCACCGGTATAGTCTGAAGATGATAACTCATCTTGAAGTATAGCATAAGCCGAACTTG
>ENA-UEPN01001218-UEPN01001218.1-human-gut-metagenome-genome-assembly--contig:-NODE-1218-length-14438-cov-3.482139_pt1 | contig 14438 bp, 10 predicted proteins | sample MGYA00242897_ERZ507910 | MGnify/ENA primary metagenome ERZ507910 (study PRJEB26167, sample SAMN06115525) | human gut metagenome | host: Homo sapiens | place: China:Jiangxi | collected 2015-08-20...
TCGACAAGCTGTGGGGCACCTACGCCGAAAAGTGCGCCCAGCTGCGCACCCTCTATTTCTATATGTATATGCATCCGGGCAAAAAGCTCAACTTCATGGGCAACGAGCTGGGGCACTTCCGCGAGTGGGACGAAAAACGGGAGCTGGACTGGGACCTGCTGAAATATCCCTTCCACGATGCGTTCCAGAAATACTTTGCCCACCTGTGCCGGGTGTATTCCACTGAGCCTGCACTCTACGATGGCGAGTACAACCCCGACTGCTTTGAGTGGGTGGCCTGCGAGAGCCGCAGCGAGGGCGTGTACGCATGGCTGCGCAAGGGCCGGGGCGAAAATCTGCTGTGCATCATGAACACGCAGGACCACGCCCACAAAAAGTTCCCGCTGTATCTGCGCTTTCCCTGCAGTGCCGAGGAGGTGCTGAACACCGAATCCCCCGAGTGGGGCGGTGCACTGAAGGGCCGCCGCAAGACAAAGCTTCACACCACCGATGGCGGTGTGTTTGGTCGGGACTATACCCTTACAGTAGACCTGCCTGCCATGGGCAGCTGCCTGCTGCGCCTTGCGCCGGAGGCCCCGAACCCCGATGCGGCCCGCATCAGCGCCAACAAAGCCCTGAACGCAAAGCGCCGCGCTGCCCGCAGCACAAAGGCCACAGCCAATTCCAACAAGTAATATTCGTTTCAAAATGTCCCGTCTGCGTTCAAAGCGGCGGGACATTTTGTTGTTTTCCATGCACAGCGGCTGGACAGTGCAGATTTTGCTTGCTATACTGTAGCTGTGATATTCTGCAGCTGAGAGGTTTTTGGGATGAGTGGAATCGTTTCCCGTCTGTCTGTCCTTGGCAAGGTCTGGCTGGGCCTTGCTGCCGGGGCACTGGCGCTTATTGTATTCGGCCTTGCCGCACCGGGCAGCAGCCTGTTTTTTCCGCTGGTGAGCCTGTGGTGCAATGCAGCACTGTTTGCACTGGCGCTGCTGGTGCTGCGCCGGGCCGGTGTGGAGCTGGACCTGTTCCACAAGGCAGTGCTGGTGGGCCTGTGGGCAGCGGCCGTGCTTTACTTTTACTGGACCCTCGGCAGCCGCACCTTCCTCTACCACTGGGACTACGTAAACTACATTCTAAAGCAGTATCATGCCGAAGCCGCCTTTGCCCAGAGCGCAGGTGCAGGCTTCCGTTTCCTCCTCGATTCCATCACCGAGGACTACACCAGCTTCATCACCCTGTTCACCGAGTTTCCGTTCTGCCTGAGCGGCAAGACCGGCGACGACTACGCATTCTGTCAGGTATTCAGCGTACTGCCCAGCCTGCTGGTGCTGCTGGCGGGCCTGACGGTCAAGGTGGGCCGGATGCTACGGGTAAAGAACCGGTTCTGGTATTTCCTCATCGGCTTTTCGTGGTGCGCTACCTTCCCGTTCGTGCGCATGTCGGCGGTGTTGGGCCAGCCGGACTGGTTCGGGCTGATCTTTGCCTTCATGCTTATGCTGCTCACACTGGACTACCGCTTTGACGGCATCGACCTGCCCCGCTATCTGCTCATCTTCGCCGCCACGGCGGGCATCATCCTCACCCGGCGCTGGTACTTATATTTTGTGGTGGGCTACTGCTTTGCCTACGTGCTGCTGCTGGCAGTTTCCAGCATCCGGCTGGCAAAAGATGGCCAGCCCAGCCGCGCTGTGCCCCGCATGGTACGGCTGGTGGTGTTCGGCCTGTGTGCGGCCGGGGCCATGGTGCTGCTGCTTCTGCCCATGGTGCGCAAAATTTTAAGCTTTGACTACGCCGGGCGCTACTCTTACTACAACTTCGGCGGCATCACGCTGGAGCTGGCCGCACAGACACTGCGCATCGGTTTGCTGAACTTCATCCTCATCGGAATGGGGCTGTGGTTTGCCGCAAAACGCCGTCTGCCTGCCCTGCCCTGCCTTGCAGGGGCAGAGCTGCTGGTGAGCCTTGTGCTGTTCACCCGGGTGCAGAACACCGGCTCCCACCAGATGCTGCTGTTCGTGCCCGGGTGGCTGCTGCTGTTCCTCGTTGGTTCCGCCGCACTGGCCGACGGCCTGAAAAAGCACACCGCCGTCAAGCTCTGCTACTGGGGCTTTACCATGGTGTTTGCGGTGTCCGTGCGCTGCTCGCCGCTGACCACCGTTGCTCTGCCGGGCTTTGTGGTGGATCATTTTCCCCTCAAGGCCGTGTCGGAATTCGTCCGGCTGGACAAGCTCACCTACGACCGCACCGATGCCGCCCAGATCCAGCGCGTGGACGACTGGATCGATGCCCACTGCGATGCGGAAAAGGGCGAGTTCGCCTACATGATCCCCCACGATATGCTGTACAACTCGGACATGTTCCAGTACGCCGCCCTGCCGGACATCCAGCTGCAGGGCAAGCTTTCCGCCGGCATCTCCATTCCGGGCACCCACGAGTTCCCGGTGCGGTTCTTCGAGGCAAAGTATGTGCTCACCGCAGAGCCGCTTCCCCAGACCTTTGTCAGCGGCGGTGAGCTTTCCGGCCGGTGGAATGCCCTCTTCTGCGCCGCGCGGGATGAGCACTTTACGCAGGCCGCCAGCTTTGACATGGGCAACGGCACCGTGTTCACCGTGTGGGAGCGCACCGAGCCTGCCGACCGGGCTGAGGTGGAATATTATCTGGATGCCTTCGCGCAGGAGGATGCCCTCTACCCCGAAATGTTCTCGCAGGTGGCGGAAGCCTGGCTTGCCGGGCATGGACTTTAAATTGCAAACGCTTTGGATATAAAAGGAGTATTTCCCATGGAACAGAATGCAAACGCCCTGCCCAAGGTCACGCTGGGCCAATACAAGGGGCTGGAATTCACCCGCCGGGTGCGCCCGGTATCGGAAAAGGCCGTGGAGCTGGAGGCTTCAAACCTCACCCGCACCCATGCCCCCTTTCTGCCGGTGGAGCTGCCCGCCGCACGCGGGATGCGTGTAACGCTGGATTTTGAGGGCTTCATGGACGGCGCACCCATCCCGGACAGCCGAATGGAAAATGTCACGGTGGTGCTGGGCACCGGTCAGCTGATGCCCGCCGCCGAGGATGCCGTATACGGCCACAGGGCAGGCGAGAGTTTCCGGTTCGATTTTACCTATCCCGCCGAGTTCCGGGTGCCGGAGCTTTCCGGCAAAACAGCACAGTTCGCCATCACCCTGCACACCGTGGAGCAGAAGCAGCCTGTACCGCTGGACGATGCCTTTGCCAAGACACTGGGCTTTGATACGGTGGATGCCCTGAAGGAGAGCATCCGCGAAAAGAAGCGCCGCTCCCACGAGGCCAACGCCGACCGCATTGCCGGTGCCGCCCTGCTGGACATGGCCGGGGCGAACCTGACGGCGGAGCTGAACGGTGCTGTTCTGGATCAGAACGCGGAGAGGGACATGAACGCCCTGCGCGACCGGCTGCGCCGCAGCAAGATGACCATGGAGCTGTACTGCAAGGCAGGCCAGACCACACCGGACGAGGTGCGCGCCGCCTTCCGCCGGGACGCGGAGCGCAAGATGCGCAGCATCCTTGCCGTGCGGGCCATTGCCGAAGCAGAGCAGATCACCGTGTCCAACGCCGAGGTGGACGCCGAGTACGTCCGCCTTGCCAAGCTGCACGATACCCCGGAAGCCGAGATCCGCAATGTGCTCAGCCGGGACGCTGTGGCCTCTGCCGTGACCACCCAGAAGGTGCAGCGTTTCCTGATCGACCACGCAAACATCACTTCGGTTGTGGAAAAGGAGTAAACTATGGGCTTTTTTACACGCACCGCGATGGATATGCTGATGAAAACTACCCATCCCGAGATCAACCGCCGCCAGTGCTGGAACCTGCATCCCCATCGCAAGCCCTGCACCGAGTGCAAGGATATCTGCCCCTATGGCGAACAGATCTTTACCCGCCCGAACCTCGTCAAGGACTGGGACCCCTGCACCGAGTGCGGCCTGTGCGTCTCTGCCTGCCGCAGCGGCTGCATCATCCCTTCGCCGGAGCAGGTGCAGCGGGACACCTCTGCCGCCGATACCGACAATGACACCATCTGGATCGGCTGTGAAAAATCCACCCGCAAAAATAGCGTGGTGCGCACCTGCATTGCGGCCCTCACATGGGAGACGCTGGCCTACCTTGCCCTGAACAAAAAGATCGTGCTGGACCTGACCCCCTGCGGTGAATGTGAGAACGACCTGTGCGCCGCCCAGCTGCGCAAGGAGCTGACAAGGCTTGTGGATTTCTTTGGCCAGCCCATGTTCGAGGCACGGTTCACTCTGGCCTACGAGCAGGACGAAGCGCCCTATCACGTAAAGGAGCTGAGCCGCCGCGAAATGTTTGAGCAGGTGAGCCACGGCTCCAAGAGCGGCACCAAAAAGCTGCTGCAGATGCTGCCCGGCCTGCACAGCGAGGACGACGGCGGTGTGGATTTCCGCCTTTTGCTGCACCAGCGCACAAAGCAGCTGAAGGCATCCATGGAAACGCCGCTGAAGTACGGCTACTACCTGCCCAACTTTACCGATAAATGCTTTGGCTGCGGCAAGTGCGAAAAAGCCTGCCGCGCCGGTGCGCTGAAGCTGGAGGACCTGCCCGACGGCCAGACCCGCATCGTCATCACGCCGTGGAAGTGCAGCGAGTGCGAGGTGTGTGTGGCCTCCTGCTCCAACCATGGCATCGACGGCATGAAGCTGCGCCAGCTCACCACCCTTGGCCCGGTAAGTGTACACAAATGCACCAAGACCCTGTGCAAGGAATGCGGCAAGCCCATTGCGCCGGGCAGTGTGGATGGTGTGTGCACCGTGTGCCGCATCAAGGCCCGCACCAAAAAGCGGCAGGAAGAAGCCGCTGCCAAGGCAAAGCAGCTGCGGGAGGAGCGGGAAGCCAAAAAGGCTGCCGAGGAGGCCGCAAAGGCAGCGGAGGAAGCCGGTGCCGCTGTTTCTGCCGAGACCGCTGCCGCCCCCGCGGAAACCGCCGTGGCCGCTGCCGTGCCTGCTGCGGCCGGTTCCGTCATCACAGCACTGACCCCGGAAAAAGCAGCCCCCGCCGCGCTGGACGAAGCCCCTGCTGCCGCACCGGAAAACACCGCAGAAAAGGATGTGCCCGACACACCGAAAAACGATTGACGGCGCACAGATTCAATGCTATACTGACCATAAGACCACGCACCGTGGCCACCGACTGTTACAAAGGGGTAACGGAGCTATTTCCGTTACCCCCTTTCTTATCCCAAAGCACGAAGCAAGCTTTTGCCAAGATCTTACGAAAGAAGGATTTTACTATGGCTCATTCCATCTCCCGCCGCCAGTTCCTGCAAGGCAGCGGCGCAGCCGTCCTTTCTGTGGCAGCGGCTGGTCTGCTGAGCAGCTGCGGCGGCTCTTCCACTTCCAATGGCGGCAGCACCGGCGCTGCCGGCAGCAGCTCCACCTACACCGTGCTGTATTCCCGTCAGCCCGCCACCCTGAACTATCTGGTCTGCTCAGCTGACCCGGACCTTTACCACGGCACTCAGTGCATCGACACGCTGGTGGAGTACGACAACCGCGGCAAGATCCGAGAGGGCCTTGCCACTGCTTGGGAGTGGGATGCCGACAGCCTGACATGGACGTTCCACCTGCGGGATGAGAACTGGGTGGACTGCAACGGCGAGGTGCTTGGCCCTGTGACCGCGCAGGACTTTGTGGATGCGCTGGCCTATGTGCTGAACCCGGACTACGCATCCTCCACTGCAAGCCTTGTCACCCCCTATGTGGCCGGTGCGGACGACTACTATAACTACTGCGTTTACCGCAACAACGCCAATAACGGCACCGTGGCCGAGGACGGCACCACCTACGCCATTGATGCCAACGGCACCGTGACCGCCGCTGCCGCCGACGGCACCACCACCGAATACCCAGCTGTGGATTTTTCCACCGTGGGCGTGAAGGCTGTGGACGACCACACCCTGACCTACACGTTGAACTTCGACTTTCCCGGCTTTCTCAGCCTGTTGAGCTACGCTCCCTACGAGCCTGCCTACGGCCCGCTGCTGGAGGAGTTTGCCGACCAGTTCTGCACCAGTGCCGAGACCGCCTGCAGCTGCGGCGCGTTCTATCTGGCCGAGTACACTCCGCTGGAAAACTGGGTGATGAAGAAGAACCCCGAAAACTACGATGCCGACAGCGTTTACATCGACACGGTGCGCTACATCTACAATCAGGAAGAGCTGATCAGCGGCCCGGAGATGGTCAAGCGCGGCGAGATCGATCAGGCTACCATCAGCTCCGACATTCTGGACAGCTGGCTGGCCGACGACACCACCAAGGACATGGTTTCCATGGAGCGCCCGGAAACCGGCAAGAGCTACTTCTACATCTTCAACTTCCTGCCCTACCGCCACGAGTTCACCAACTGGACCGTGACCGGCGTGGATGCCCAGTACGAGCCGGACAATTGGGCCAAGGCCATCAACTCCACCAACTTCCGCAGGGCTTTCCTGTATGCCATCAATCCGTCTGTGACGCTGGCCGTCACCGCGCCGGAAGGCTACGATAACTACAAGCTGCACACCATCACTCCGCCGTCCTTCTGTGCCAACAGCAAAGGCGTGGATTATACTGAATGTGGCGGCCTTGCAAACCTCTCCGACTTCTTTGACGAAGCCAAGGCCAAAGAGTACCGTGATGCCGCCGTGGAAGAGCTGACCGCCGCCGGTGTCACCTTCCCCATCAAGATCCAGTATCCGTACAACCCCGCTGTGGTGGACTGGGACAAGCAATGTCAGGTGTTCAAGCAGCAGGTGGAAGCCGTGCTGAACGACGGCTTCGACTTTGTGAACATCATCATCACGCAGGGTCCCTCCGACAACTTCCTGAACGCGGTGCGCCGGGCGGGTGCCTACCAGCTGATGTCCTACTACTGGGGTGCCGATTACTCCGACCCCGAGACCGAGGTGTACCCCTTCTATCAGGAAGCCGGCGACCGCGGCACCTGCTACAGCTTCCTGCGCACCGGCGTGGAGGACGGCATCGTGACCGGCGAGACCGCCGAACTCGTGATGCAGTACATGTCCATGGTGGAGAACGCCAAGACCATCACCGAAGATCTGGATGCCCGGTACGAAGCCTTTGCGGATGCCGAAGCTTTCCTCATTGAGAACGCGCTGGTCATCCCGCTGGGGATGCCGGTGCCGCCCTACATTGCCACCCGCCTGAACCTGTGGGAGGGCCAGTACGCGCCCACAGGCCTTTCCACCAACCGTCTGAAGGGCGTGCACATCCTCGACCATTACGTTTCCATGGATGAGTATAACGCCAACCGGGATGCGCGGTGAGTTTTTGATTTGAATATCCTCCGCTGACGCTCTGGATGTTTTTCAGCAGAAATTTATTTTTAGTTGTAAATCGGAAAAATCTGCGGATTTTTCCGATTTACTTTTTCACCGGAAGGGCCGCAGCGGAAAACGGCATTTCAACAACTTTCGATCAAAAAACGACAAATCACTTTCCAAACGTAAGATTTTGCGTTATTCTATACTTATCTGTATTTATAAAGAAAAGAGAGGTGCACAGCTATGGTGCAATATCTCGCAAAACGCATCGGGCGTTCCATTCTGACCCTGTTCGTCATTGTGACGCTGGTGTTCTGCCTGCTGCGGCTCATGCCGGTGGAAGGCTACTTTGCAAACTACGAAAAAATGACCGAGGCACAGATCCAGGCCGGTTTGCAGTCCATGGGCCTGCTGGACCCGCTGCCGGTACAGATCGGCCATTTCTGGGTGAACGCTTTGCACGGTGATCTGGGCGTGAGCCACATTTACAAGCTCAACGCTCCCGTGACCAAGATCCTTGCCCAGAAGCTGCCCATTTCCATCGAAATGGGTGTGCTGGCCATGCTGCTGAGCCTTGTGCTGGGCATCCCGCTGGGCCTTGTCATGGGCCGTTATAAGGGCTGCTGGCCGGATAAGCTGGGCACGGCATTCATCGTGCTCATTCAGGCGGTGCCTGCGGCAGTGTACTTTTTGTATATCCAGATGTAAGGCACAACCGCCATGGGCGTGGGACGGCTGTTCGACGCTTCCGAATGGCGCTATTGGGTGCGGCCGGTGTGCAGCATGAGCCTTGCAAACCTTGCGTTCTACGCCATGTGGCTGCGCCGCTATATGGTGGACGAGAGCAACAAGGACTACGTCAAGCTGGCCCGCGCCAAGGGCGTGAGCGAGAACAATATCGCCCTGCACCACGTATTCCGCAACGCCATGGTGCCGCTGGTGCAGTACATTCCCTCCGCATTCCTGAACACTGTCGTCGGCTCCATCTACATCGAAAGCCTGTACAGCATCCCGGGCATGGGCGGCCTGCTGGTCACCTGCGTGCAGCGCCACGACAACACCATGGTGCAGGGCATCGTGCTGCTGTACGCCTGCGTGGGCATCATCGGCCTGATCTTGGGCGATGTGCTCATGGTGCTCATTGACCCCCGCATCAACTTTGGCAAGAAAGAAGGTGGACGCTGATGCTCTCTTTTCTGAAACGCGAAAAATCGAAGCAGCTGGAAGATCAGCTGAATGCTGCTCAGGCAAAGCGCCGCACCGGCTGGGAAGATCTGCCGGAGGATGAGCTGTTCACCCCTGCCGGGTTCAGTGAGGAACAGGCCGAAGCCACCGCCAGCTCCAACTACAGCTACTGGGGCAGCACCTTCCGTGCCTTTTTCAAGAACAAGTTCGCCGTGGCCCTGCTGATCGCGCTGGCAGCTGTGGTTGCCTTTGCATTCATCCAGCCCCACCTGCCCGGCCAGGCTGACCCGAACCTGTGCGCCGTGGACCCTGTGACCGGCATTCAGTACCGCAACATCGCCCCCGGGCAGGACGGCTTTATCTGGGGTTCCAACTCCATTGGTCAGGACCTGTGGGCACGCATCTGGGCCGGTGCACGCACCAGTCTGACTATCGCCTTCTTCGTGGCCCTCATCGAAGCTGTGGTGGGCATTACCGCCGGTGTGCTGTGGGGCTATGTGCGCGGGCTGGACTTTGTGTTCACCGAGCTGTACAACATCTTTGATAACATCCCCACCGCCATTGTGCTGATCCTGATTTCTTACGTGGCAACGCCCAGCATCTGGACCATGGTCCTTGGCATGGCCATCAAGGGCTGGATCGAAATGGCACGCTTCATCCGCAACCAGATCCTCATCATCCGCGACCGGGATTATAATGTGGCTTCCCGCTGCATCGGCACGCCCACCATCCGCATCGTGCTGCGCAACCTGCTGCCCTACCTCGTCTCGGTCATCATGCTGCGCATGGCCCTCACCATCCCGGAAGCCATTGGCAACGAGGTGTTCATCACCTACATCGGTCTGGGCCTGTCCGTGGAGACCCCCTCGCTGGGCAACCTGGTCAACGACGGCCGCAAGGTGATGATGCAGGCCGGGCTGCGCTACCAGCTGCTGTACCCCACCCTCATCCTGAGCTTTGTTACCATTGCGTTCTATCTGATCGGCAACGCCTTCTCGGATGCTGCCGATCCGAAGAACCATCTGCAGTAAGGAGGGGATATCATGGAACACAACCAGCTCATTCTCTCCGCAAAAGATGTCAACATCCAGTTCAACCTGCGTGGAAAAGTGCTGCATGCCATCCGCGGCATCGACCTTGACCTCTATCAGGGCGAAGTGCTCGCCATCGTGGGCGAGAGCGGCTCCGGCAAGAGCGTGTTCACCAAAAGCTTCATGGGCCTTCTGGATGCCAACGGCTCCATTACCAGCGGCACCATTGATTACTACGGCATGGCAGAGGGTGCACCGCTGCGCCTTTCTGACCTCAGAACCGAAAAGGACTGGCTGCGGGTACGCGGCCGAGAGATCGCCATGGTCATGCAGGACCCCATGACCAGCCTGAACCCGCTGAAGACCATCGGGGCACAGATCATGGAAGCCGTTGCCCTGCATCAGGGCTTAAAGGGTGCTGCCGCCAAGGAAAAAACGCTGGAATACCTGCGGGATGTGGGCATCTCTGACCCGGAAAAGCGCTTTAAGCAGTACCCGCACGAGTTCTCCGGCGGCATGCGCCAGCGTGTGGTCATTGCCATTGCGGTGGCCTGCAGCCCCAAAATTCTGATCTGCGACGAGCCTACCACCGCACTGGACGTGACCATTCAAGCCCAGATTTTGCAGCTTTTGAAGGAGATGCGGTTCAAGTACGATCTGACCATCGTCATGATCACCCACGATCTGGGCGTTGTGGCAAACATTGCAGACCGCGTGGCTGTGATGTACGCAGGCGATATCGTGGAGATCGGCACTGCTGACGAAATTTATTACGATCCCCGCCACCCCTATACATGGGCACTGCTTTCCAGTATGCCCCAGATGGGCGTGAAGGGCGAGGACCTGTTCAACATCGTGGGCACACCGCCAAACCTGTTTGCGGAAATTCGCGGCGATGCTTTTGCGCCCCGCAACCCGCAGGCGCTCAAGATCGATTTTGTCAAGCGCCCGCCTTACTTTGAGGTAACGCCCACCCACAAGGCCAAAACATGGCTGCTGGACCCCCGGGCACCCAAGATCGAGCCGCCTGCTGCGGTAAAAATGCTGCGAGAGGAGGGGCTGTAAGATGGGAAATGAACGCGAAGTTCTTGTGGAAGTGAACCACCTGAACGTGACTTACGGCTCCGGCAAAAAAGCATATGAAGCTGTGCAGGATGCCAACTTTAAAATTTATAAGGGCGAGACCTTCGGCCTTGTAGGCGAAAGCGGCAGCGGCAAAACTACCATTGGCCGCGCCATCCTGCGCATTCTGCCCACCTCCGGCGGCGAGATCCTTTATAAGGGCCAGAAGATCAACGGCAGAATTTCCCACCAGCTGGACAGGCAGATCATCAAAGAGATCCAGATGATCTTTCAGGATCCGCAGTCCTCGCTGAACGAGCGCGCCAAGGTGAGCTATATCGTGGGCGAGGGCCTGCAGAACGTCCGGCCTGATCTTTCCACCGCCCAGCAGGAGGAAAAGGTGCGTCAGGCTCTGCTGGACGTGGGTCTGCTGCCGGAATTTGCCTCCCGCTTCCCCCACGAATTTTCCGGCGGACAGCGCCAGCGCATCGGCATTGCCCGGGCCCTGATCGTGGAGCCGGAGTTCATCGTTGCCGATGAGCCCATCAGCGCACTGGATATGTCCATCCGTGCACAGGTGCTGAACCTGCTGCGCCGCCTGCAGAAGGAACGCGGCATCACCTACCTGTTCATCGCATCTTTCCGTGATGCGCTACATCTCCGACCGCATCGCCGTCATCCACAAGGGCCGCATCGTGGAGCTGGCCGAAGCTGAAGAGTTGACAGCCCACGCCATCCACCCCTATACCCGCAGCCTGCTTTCCGCCATTCCCATGCCGGACCCCCGCCGGGAGCGGCAGAAAAAGCTGCTGGTGTACGACCCCGCCATGCACGACTACTCCAGAGAGGCCCCCCAGTGGCGCGAGCTGCGGCCTGCGCATTTTGTGCTGTGCAGCGCCGCCGAGGCGGAGCAGTGGCTGCCGCGCTAACCCCTGACATTTCGGGCTGAATCGTTGTTTTACGGCTCTTTTACGCAACGTTCATAGTTTATTCCTTGACATTCTCCGGCAGCTCCACTACAATAGAATCTGCATCATTGATTCTGATTTTTGAGTTATTAGCGTGTTCTGACCGGCGGCTTTCATCTTCTTTGCAAAAGCTGTCGGCTTTTGGCAATGAAAAGAAGAAGAAAGAAAAGAGGACTTTATTCTATGACTACTGAACAGCGTGAACCGCTCTATGCGTCCACTGCGAAGCCCTGGCTGAAGTACTATGACCAGAAATACATCGACATGCCCCTGCCCAAGTGCAGCGCCTTTGAGTATCTCTGCCATCAGAACAAAAACCACCTGAGCGAGACCGCTCTGGAGTATTATGGCCGCAAATTCACCTTTGCAGACCTCTTTGTGAATGTCAAGAAAACCGCGGCCGCCTTCCGTGCTCTCGGCGTGAAGAAGGGCGACATCATCACTGTTGTCAGCGTGATGACCCCCGAGGTGATCTATGCCTTCTACGCTGTCGATATGATCGGCGCAACGCTGAATCTGGTGGACCCGCGCTACAGCGTTGAGGGCATCCACGAGTACATCGAAGAGGTAGATTCCCGCCTGCTGATCTGCCTGAATGTGACCTATGAGCGCTGCCACAAGGCAGAAAAGCGCACCAATGTGGAGCGCGTTCTGGTCATCAGCCCCGCAGACTCCCTGCCGCTGCATCTGGCCGTCGGCTACAAGCTGACCAACCCCGATAAGAACCGCTACAAGTCCAACGTGATCCATTGGAAGGACTTTATTGCACAGGGCAAGGATCAAAGCATGAATGCCGAGCCCTACGACCCGCAGCACGCCTGCGTGGTGGTGCACACCGGCGGCACCACTGGTTCGCCCAAGGGCGTTATGCTGACCGACGACAGCTTCAACTCTCTGGCCCACGAATTCATCGCCCAGAGCAACCTGTTCTGCCGCGGCCAGAAGCTGATGAACGTCATGCCTCCGTTCATTGCCTACGGCTATGCCTGCGGCGTGCACATGCCGCTGGTCATGGGCCTGCACGTCGTCATCATCCCCAATCTGGACCCCGACAAGCTGGGCGCACTAATCTGGAAGCACAAGCCCGAGCACATGTTCGGCGTTCCGGCCCACTACCAGCAGATGGCAGCTTCTCCGCTGCTCAAGAAGAAGAAGGATCTCTCCTTCATCCGCAACTATGCCGCCGGCGGCGACTCGCTGCCGCTGGGCGCTGAGCTGACTGTGAACGAGTTCCTGAAGGCGCACAACGTGGAATATCCGCTGGCCAAGGGCTACGGCATGACCGAGGTCGCCTCTGCCGCTACCGTTGCCGCCGGCAACGTGACCAAGCCCGGCAGCGTGGGCATCCCCATGCTGAACACGGTGGTGTCCATTTTTGAGCCTGGCACCGAGACCGAACTGCCCATCGGTGAGCGCGGCGAGATCTGCATCTGCACCCCCACCGTCATGAAGGGCTACTACAATAAGCCCGAGGAGACCGACATGATCCTGCGCCGCCATGCAGACGGCCAGATCTGGGCACACACCGGCGATGTCGGCTACATGGACGAGGACGGCTTTGTGTATCTGGATTCCCGCATCAAGCGCATGATCATCCGTCACGATGGCTTCAAGGTGTTCCCGTCCATGATCGAGAACGTCATCAGCCGCCACCCGGCCGTGCATCAGTGCTCGGTGGTGGGCTGCACCGATAAGGACCATGTGCAGGGCCGTCTGCCTTTCGTGTATGTGGTGCTGGACCCGGAGGCCGACAAGAAGAAGCGCCAGATCGTGCGGGAGCTGCGCCAGCTGTGCAAGGAAGAGCTGCCGGAGTATGTGCAGCCGGTGGGCTACAAGTTCATCTCCGAAATGCCCTTTACCCCTGTTGGCAAGGTGGACTACCGCAAGCTGGAGGAAGAGATCACTCCCCGCGATTATTGATCCTGAACTTCACCCTGTAATTTTTCAGACACTGAGCTCTCCCGAAAGGGAGAGCTTTTTTGTATGGAAGAAACCGCAGAATACGGATGCAGCAATGGCCGCAATTTTTTGAATTTTGTCAGTTGACAATTTTTACTTTCCATTTTATCATAGAGACAACAGCTGTGCCGCACAGGTGCAGTCATTCCAGAAAGAAGGAATTACAATGAAAAACAAAAAGTTTGCCAGCTTTCTGGCCGCAGCGGCAGCGCTTGTGCTGCTGGCCATGCCTGCATTTGCTGCCGACGAACAGACGGAGCTGCCTGCCGCCGAAGCGGCAGAGGTGCAGCAGGAGCAGACCGCAGCGCCTGCCGAGCAGGAGACCGCCCTGCCCACCGATGCCCAGACAGCCGGCGAACCGGAGCAGCAGCTCACCTATGTGGCGCTGGGCGACAGCATCACCTCCGGTGTCGGCCTTGCCGATATGAAATACAACATCGCCCAGATCGGCTACGATCTGCAGCCGAACTTTGAGGGCTACTCTTCCCAATGCTACACCGCCCTTGTGGGCAAGGGCCTTGGGCTGGACCGCCAGCACGCCATCAATCTGGGCCTGCCCGGCCTGATGAGCCCTGACATGGTGGATATGGTGCAGAACAGCGCCATGCCCAAGATGAATCAGGCTTCCGGCGCATATTACGTCTACCCGGAATATCAGGAGTATCTGCGCAAGGCCGATATCATTTCCATCCAGATCGGCTCCAACGACGCGCTGGTGCCCTGCATCGTAGGTCTGGGCGAGGCCACCAACTGGAAGAGTGAGCAGCTGGCCGGGCTGATGGTCAGCGGTGCCCTGCGTGATTTCAACTTCCAGAAGCTGGGGCTCTTCCTCGAAGCGCTGAACCGTATGACCCTTACCTTTGACGAGAGCCGCGCCACCAACCGCCTGCTGTTCCGCGGCATGGATGAGATCTGCGATCAGGCCTATACCAATGTGACCAA
>ENA-UEPN01001226-UEPN01001226.1-human-gut-metagenome-genome-assembly--contig:-NODE-1226-length-14365-cov-299.223544_pt1 | contig 14365 bp, 9 predicted proteins | sample MGYA00242897_ERZ507910 | MGnify/ENA primary metagenome ERZ507910 (study PRJEB26167, sample SAMN06115525) | human gut metagenome | host: Homo sapiens | place: China:Jiangxi | collected 2015-08-20...
AACCCAGCGAATGGTGAGCAGCTCTGGTATGATAAGGATGGCAACGTGACCAACGAGTTCCGTGAGAGCGACAAGGTGATGACAGGCAAGACCTATGATGCACCTTGGATGGGCGGTTTCGGTACAAGCTTCCGTTGGAAGGGCTTGCAGCTTTCTGCCCAGTTCAGCTGGATTGGTACACGCTACGTGATCAACAACGACCGTTACTTCGAGGAGAGCGGTGTAACCTTCGGTACTGCTTACAACCAGTCAAACCGTCTGTTGTACGACCGTTGGAAGCAGCCAGGCGATATTACCGACATCCCACGTTGGGGCGAGGTAACCCAGCTCGACGACCGCTTCTTGGAGAATGCATCGTTCCTCCGTCTGAAGAATCTCAGTCTGTCCTATTCATTGCCACAGAGTTTGTTGCGCAAGACCAACTTCTTCTCTATGGTCAGAATCTACGGTCAGGCACAGAACCTCTTCACCGTAACCGGTTTCAACGGTCTGGATCCTGAGGTTTCATCCAATATTTACCAGGCACAGTATCCGGCATCACGCCAGTTTACTCTGGGTGTTGAATTGCAATTCTAACCAAGAAAGGAGAAAAAAATGAATATCAAAAATATAAAGACATACATCCTGTCGGGAATCCTAGCCCTCTCGATGTCTTCCTGTCTTGATAAGTATCCTGAGGATTCTATCCGCATGGACCAGGCTATCAACACGGTGGGCGACATAGACAAGCTGGTGTACGGTATCTACGACAGTTTCAAGAGCAGCGCCCTCTATTCGGGCAATCTGACAATCCTGCCAGATCTGCAGGCAGACTTCGTGTACTGCGTGAAGGGCTACTCTAATGCCTATGGCGATATCTACCGTTGGAAAGATATCAAGGCTACCAACACCGACATCGAGGCGGTATATGCCGATCTTTATGGTGTTATCAACAATGCCAACTTCCTGCTCGATAACGTAGATAAGGTAAAGGCAAACACCAACAGTGATAAGGAGCTCGACAAGCTGGAGCAGTGTGAGGGCGAGGCTTATTTTGCCCGTGCCCTGGCTTACTCAGAGTTGATCAAGTGCTTCTGCAAGGCTTACGATAGCGATGAGCAGGCTGCGAAGGAACTCGGCGTTGTACTCACAGAGCACTATTACGGCAATGAGCCACAGAAGAGAGCCACTCTGAAGGAATCATACGATTTCGTATTGAGAGACCTTGACAAGGCTGCTGAATATCTGAAGGTAGATGAAGACTTCACTGGAAGTCTCTACAACGAGATTTTCTTCAATGAGTATACCTGTCATGCCTTGCGTGCGCGCGTATCCTTATATATGCACAAGTACGATGATGCCATCAAGTATGCATCTAAGGTAATCGGCAGTAAGTATTATACATTGGAGAAGGCTTCTTCCAACACCTATTCAAACCAGGTGAACGATTACAAGTATATCTGGACCTATGGTGATTCGCGTGAGGCTATCTGGAAGGTAGGTTTTACCGTGAACAGCTATGGCGGTGCACTGGGTACCATCTTCGATAACTACAACTATGTAACTTATCGTCCAGACTATGTGCCTGAGACATGGGTCATCAACTCATTCGACAGCAATGACCTCCGTGCTGCAGCCATATTCACAACCCGTGTAACAGGTTATGAGCACGGTTTGCAGTGGCCTTTGCTGAGCAAGTATTTCGGCGATGCTGAATTCCTGAGCAACAATATCCTGCATGTTCATCAGCCAATGGTATTCCGTCTGTCAGAGCAGTATCTGATACGTGCTGAGGCTTACGCCATGAAGGGGGAATACGGTAAGGCAGGTAAGGACATCTCTACCTTGCGTACAGCCCGCTACTCATCTTATGGTGGAAACACCTCGATGAGCGAGAGCAACGCCATGAAGATAATCGAGGCAGAGCGTGTGAAGGAACTCTATATGGAAGGCTTCCGTCTGAACGACCTCAAGCGCTGGCACAAGGGATTTGAGCGTAAGGCTGCCGACCAGCCTGCTGCCAACTTCGTGCAGAGCAGTCTGAAGGTTGAAAAGGATGACCCTCTCTTTGTCTGGCCAATTCCTCAGCATGAGCTTGAGGCACCAGGTTCTGAGATTCAGCCTAATGAAAGTAACAAATAAAATAAGGAGACGATCATGAAGAAAATAATGATGGGATGTTTGGCAGCCGTAGCTGCACTCATCGCTCTTGTGAGTTGTTCACAGGATTATACCACTTATGCTGGTCCAAGTCATATCATGTTCTCTGATACGCTCTATCAGTATGCTGTACAGGAAAGCAATGAGGTTTTCAATGTGCCTGTATCTGCAACCGAAAAAGCTGACTACGACCGCACCTTCGGCGTGGAGGTAGTAGACAAGCAGAGCAATGCCATCGAGGGTAAGCATTACCGCATCCTCAACAACACCGTTACAATCAAGGCGGGCGAGATGGTAGGAAATGTGAAGGTTCAGGGTATCTATGATAACATCGGCAAGACCGACTCTCTGGGCTTCACCCTGAAGCTGGTGATTCCGGAGAAGTATAACTGGACAGATCTCTATAAGGACTATGCCCACGTGGTAATGCAGAAGTCTTGTCCTTTCGATATCCACAACTTCTCAGGCTGGTGCATGGTAACATCTACCTTCTACAGCAAGTATCTGAACAACGTAACCAACCGTCTGATCAAGACAGAGGTGGTGGAAGGCGAGGAGAATACCATTCTCCTGAAGGATGTTTACTATAAGGGCTACAACCTGAAGTTGAAGTTCAACACTAAAAACATTCTTGAGCCAAAGGTTGAGATGGATGATCAGATAGCCGGTGAAACCGGCGAGGCGTTCGGTACCATCTATGGAGACGGCAAGTTGCGCATCAGCCAGCCTTCTCTCTATACCTCTTATTATAACACCTGCCAGAACTATGTATTGCAGTATGTCACCATGAGTGTTGACAACAAGGATGGTTCAACCTTCGGCAACGTAGGAACCTTCATCACCATGTATGAATGGATCAGCGATGCAGAGGCAGAGAAATTGAAAGAACAAGGATATTAATCGTAGAATAAAAAGAAAATGAAAACATTGATTTCAAAATATTGGCTCGTATTGATGGCGCTGGTATCAGTGACTCTGTTCACCGCTTGTTCCAGCGATGACGATGCCGTAACTCCTGTATTCCCACAGGTACAGACTATCGCCGGTGAAGCTGGCGAAGTGAAAGAGTTTACTTTCGAAGCTAACGAGAGCTGGAGCCTTTCTTCAGACAAAATCTGGTGTAAACTGGTGCAGGACGAGAAAAAAGACGCTTTCGTACTCAATGGTACTGCAGGCAAGCAGACTATCAAGGTTAAGATTACTGCTGATGATGCCAGCAAGGAATTGAGCGTGGCTCAGCTCTTCTTGAGCATGGGTGGTCAGAAGGTTGCCATCGCTGAGGTTACGCGTTCGGCTGCCGGCTATAAGTTGCAGGTATTCGATGCGGCTGGCAAAGATATCACCGAGACAGGTATCACCTTAGGTTACAAGGACCTCGCAGGACAGCCTGTATACAACAAGTTTACCGTAAAGTCAAACTACCGTTTTGCGGTTACTAATACTCCAGCTTGGGTAGACTTGGAAGGTGGTTTCCTAGTAGGTACACCTAACAAGGATGCTGTAGGCGGAGTTTCCTTCAAGGAGAATCAGGGCGTAAGTGCTAAGTATGCCATCAAGGACGGTAACTACACCATCACCTTCACTTCTGAGGATGGCAAGGCTGCTAAAACCGTACCTGTTATCTTTGAGGGTATGCCTGAAGATATGATGGAAATTACTCATCCTAATGAAAAATATGCTTCGGAATGGAATGTCTGGAATGTATCACTCGATGGTAAGGTGTTCACTCAGAATGGTTCTAAACTGAATGGCGGTGAGACCAACGTTTTCACATTCCACAACTTCGTTCCTTTCACCCTCAAGACCTTGGATGATGCTTATCAGCTTGTAGTCTTCGAGAAAACAAAGAATGGTTTGTTCGAGGATCAAACTGGCGCTGTGAAGTTGCAGGGTGAGAAGGGTAATGTTAAACTCACAATTGAGCCTTTGAACAGCGGAAGCCGTACATTCGTGGTTTATGCTTTGCCACAGGCCATATACAAGACTCTTGAGAACGGCCTAGATGATATGCTGGAGAACAACTACACAGACGTGAAAATTGATTACAACAACTGCTTCCTGATGGAAGTTGTACAGAAGGAGACCAGCTCTTCAGCTGATGATCAGTCTGCAGCACCAACAATCAAGAAGAATAACTGGCTCGACGTAGAGTGTACAAAGGATGTAAATGGTATGTATAAAGAAGTAGCATCAAGTTTCCTCAATTATAATGGCGATGAAATCTACATCGCTTCGGCAGAAGTAGGTTCTTCGCTTACTGTAAACCCTAACATCAAGGATTGGAAACCTACTACCATGATGGAAACGGGTTATCTCTATATGATAGGCAGCGATGGTCAGGAAATTGTTCCAGAGCCAGGCATGGATGAGAATGAAAACTGGACATTCTCTTTCCGACTCCCAGATACTGCTCCTGTATTCATGGCTTTCCAGGATCATGGCAAGGTGGTGAAGGTTCTCGTAGTAGAGCCTACCTATAATAAAAGTAAGAAACATACTTCTATCAGAAAAATTAGAAAGTAATGAACAGATTCAAGATATTTTCAAAGGCACTCTTGTTGCTCTTGGTCACGATGCTGACCTTTGCAGCAACAAGTTGCTCTGATGATGAAACCGAGGGGTGGGACGGCACATACGGATATGTGCAGTTCAAGCTCAGCAAGAAGGTTTCTTCTAGAGCTACCCGTGCTGCTGCCCTTGACAAACTTGAGAAATTGGATGATGCCAAGAAAATCAAGGTGGTCATGGAGCACAACGGTACGACTGTATCTCAGACTTTGGTGCTCAATTCTTATAATTCAGAGAATGCAGAGTATGGTCTGAGAAGTGAAAAACTGCAACTCGCTTCGGGTACTTACACCGTCATCGGTTTCTATCTCTATGATGCTGTAGACGAGGAGTTGCTGGCTTCTTCTGCCGGCGAAACATTCACTGTAGTAGGTGGCGGTCTGGAAGTACAGAACCTCATGGTGGAGACTGTGGAGCGTGGTAAGGTGAAGTTCAATCTCGTGAAGGAGTGGGAGAAGACCCGTGCCGGTGGTACAGAGTATCTCTTCTCTAACATCCGTCTCGTTGATGTCAGCGTAACCAACCTCTTTACCCGTGAAACCTATACCTTCCCTGAACTGAAGGTGAAATATAAGGAGTCTAGCGAAGAGCATCAGAATCCTGACAATGAGAACGATAAGTATATGGACACAGGTACAGCTTACTGCGATTCTACCGTATGGTTGCCTGCCGGTACTTATCAGGTTACCTCTTATACCACCTACGGCAAGACAGGTGCGGTGAAGACCAAGTACGAAACCCAGCCTGTAAAGGGTAAGGCGTTTATTGTAGAGGATAATCAGCTCAATGATACAGCTCAGGTGCCTATCCTCCTTTCCAAGACAAAGGAGTATATCAAGGACTATGAGGCTTTGAAGGCTATCTGGGAATCTCTTCAGGGTAAGGAGTGGAGCTTCTATGGCGATGCTACCTTCAAGGGAGCTAACTGGAACTTCAACAAGGAACTCGATATGTGGGGCGAACAGCCGGGCGTAACGCTCAACAGCAACGGCCGTGTCATCGGTCTTATCATCGCCGGTTTCGGTGCAAAGGGAATCGTACCTGATGCCATCGGACAGCTGACAGAACTCCAGGTGCTCAACCTCGGTTCTCACGATGAGAAGATTGGTGCCAACATTTTCAATGATTACGATGCAAACAGTCTGACTGCTGCAAAGAAGAGCAGCATGCGTCACGACTATGAGAATAAGTTCCTGAAGTATGACCCACGTGCCAACATGTCGGATATGATTGTAGAAAGCTACAACTCAGATCCTAAGGTGGCACCGAAGAACAGAATCAAGAAGGACAGCCGCATCAACCTGAAGGATGCACAGATCGGTACATTGACCAACAAGATTAAAGGTGTATCTAAGGCCATCTACCGTCTGACTAAGTTGCAGCAGTTCTATATCGGTAACTCTTCTATCACATCCGATGAGGTTTGTGCGAAGTTCTACAATGCTAAAGATCCTGTTTATGGTAAGTTTGCGAAGGAGTTTAAGGATGAGGATTGGGACAAGATGGAAAGCCTGACCGATATCGAGCTTTACAACTGTCCGAAGATCAGTCGCATTCCAGACTTCTACTATAATCTCCCTAAATTGCAGGCGATGAACCTGGCACGATGCAAGGGTATCTCAGCCAACCAGTTGAGAAACGACTGGACTCGCTTAGCTGAGGAGAAGACAGGTAAAACTCTTCAGATTCTCTATATGAGCTACAATAACCTGGAGGAGTTCCCTGAGTATTCTGCATTGAAAAAGATGGTAAATCTCGGTTTGCTCGACCTGGCTTACAACAACATCAAGAAGGTACATCCGTTTGGTTCTGAGGTAGCTCTCTCTTCTCTCTATCTGAACAACAACCAGATTGAGGAGGTTCCTGCTGATCTCTGTGCCTTTACAGATGATGTAGAGAGTCTGACCTTCGCCCACAACAAACTGAAGAAGATTCCGAATATCTTCGATGCAAGTTCGGTTCGCGAGATGGGTTCTGTAGACTTCTCTTACAACGAGATTACAGGTGTAGATAAGAGTCAAGGTACCTACAAGGGTATCAATGCAGCTTCAGTCAGTCTGTCAAACAATAAGATAGAGAAGTTCCCTTCAGAGCTGTTTACAGCCGGTTCTCCAATCACAACCATCGATTTGAGCGGCAACCAGATGCGTACCATCCCTAAGGGTTCCATCAAGGGCAAGAAGGCTTATCTGCTGCAGGTTATCGACCTCCGATTCAACAAGTTGACATCCCTCTCTGATGACTTCCGCTCAACCACATTGCCATACATTACCAATATGGACTTGAGCTACAACTGCTTCACCGAGGTGCCAACCCAGCCATTGAACAGTGCCGTGCTCCGTGCCTTTGCCATCAACCACCAGCGTGATGGGAAGTACCAGCGTTGCCTGCGTACATGGCCTACAGGAATCACAACCTGTCCGAGCCTGATCCAGTTCCAGATTGGTTCCAACGATATCCGTAAGGTAGAAGAGACACTGACCTCTCACCTTTATATCCTGAATATCGCAGACAACCCTAACATCTCTATCGATGTAACCAGCGTCTGCCCATACATCAAGGCAGGTATGTATAAGCTGTTCTACGACAAGAATCAGGACATCCGCGGTTGCGATGCTTTGGATCTCGAAAATTAAACCCTATAAGAAAGTAGTAATATGAAATATATGAATAAACTGACATGTTTCCTTGCGCTGACAGCCGGTTTGCTGACTACAAGTTGCAGCGATGACAAGGATGCCGAAATCCCAGGCGGATTGGCAATCGACAAGGAAATTATCGAGGTAGGCAAGGATGGCGGTAGCGAACAGCTCGCCATCTCTGCCTCGCAGAATTGGGTAGCCAGCGTGGCTGAGCCTTGGCTGATGTTGAGTCCTGCCAATGGCGTAGGCTCCACAACAGGAGAGGTTACCGTAGACTCTACCTTGATAGCAGGTCGCCGTGAGACTGAGATTACCTTCGTGGGTGACAACGGTCAGTGCCGCACCTTGAAGGTTAAGCAGTTTGGCTATGGCAAGCAGATTGACATTGACAAACCTGAAGTGGAAATCGACAACTCGGGTTCTTACGATGAGCGTAGCTTCGAGAGCCTGATTACTGCCAACCTGCAGTGCAAGATAGGTAGCATCGACTACTCTTTCGAGGGTGACCTCACTGAGCAGGAGAAGAAAGACTATGAGAGCGAGCGCAAGGGCTGGCTCTTGAACGGCAAAAACGAAGATAAGCTTGTGGGCACCAACCTAGGTATCTATCCCGACAAGAAGGACCGCCCTCAGAGCGTGAAGTTCAACTTCCGTTGGGGTATGAACGTGGTGCCTGCTGTTCGTGTGGCTAAGGTTCACTTGGTGCCAGTGGATGCCAACGCACAGCTGGTAGACGATGAGGGCAAGAAGATTGCCGACGACGTGGTGCTCACCATCCGTCAGAAGGCAGCACCAAAGATTGAGGACAACCGTGCCGGTGACTCTCTCTCTGTCATCATGATCAACCAGAAACTGGGTAGCTTGGCTACCTTCGATTCCAGCGATAACATGCGCAACTGGAGCGGCGTAACGCTCTGGGAAGCTACTGATGCTTTCGTGAAGACTCATCCTGAGGCTTTAGGACGTGTACGTTCTGTCAAGTTCAGCATGTTCAACCTCAAGAGTGGCGAAACTCTTCCTAAGGAAGTGGGCAATCTCAAGTTCCTGGAGTCATTCTCTGTTGCAGCTAACGAGAACAACCAGATTCGTGAGGTGAAGCTCGGTAATGAAATCTGCTCGCTGAAGTATCTGAAGAATCTTACCGTTCAGGCTTACGGTCTGACTCAGTTGCCTGCTGACTTTGTTAATCTGGGCAAGAGTCTTGAAACGCTCAATCTGGTAAGTAACAACTTCAATAAGTTGTCGGATATCACCAATATCGTCAACGAGAAGAACTTCCCTAAGTTGCGTAACCTCATTCTCTACGCACAGCGCCGTACGGATGTTGTCACCAACATCGCTTCGCTGGGAGAAAAGAACGCATCAGGCGTCTATGTTTATAATAACTATCCTATCGGACTGTATGGTAAGGTAAATGCCGGATCAGCAGACCGCCAGGCGCTTCTCAAGCTCCTGACATGGGATAAGTTGAATACACTGGAGTTGTCTTACTGCTTCCTGGAGGGTGAACTTCCTACCGATGAAGAGATGACTGAGGCACTGGAGGCTGCCGGCAAGGCTACCCGATACAGCGAGTCTGACTTCTCTACCAACAAGAAAGATTATCTCGACAAGCTGGTAGGTGATACCTGTAAATGGTTGCTCTCTGGCTGGGATAATCCAGTAACTTGCAAGCACAAGGATGGTTCTGTAGTTTATGAGGATGTTTATCCTCTTCAGGTGCCACGTGTATTGCCAAACTGCCGTCAGTTGTCGCTCAACCTTAACTTCCTGACAGGTGCGGTGCCAAAGTGGATTCTTTATCATCCACATCTGGTAGAATGGACTCCTTCTATCATGATCTTCAACCAGCAGCCTAAGGGTAAGAACAGCGATGGCGCTGCCGTTGGTTTCTCTAATATGACAGAAGACAGCTACAGCTACGACTACTATTACGGAACCAGCGACCCAGGCAGCAAGTGGGAGGTTTCGGGTGTAGCTTATCCGCTCTACTACCGCAAATACGTGGCAGCAGGCGATATTAATGAAGCTGCGCTGATGGCAAAGTACAGGAGAACTAAGAAAAAGTAAGATAAACATAAAAACAATATAGAAGCAAACAATGAAGAAAAAGTTTTTCTATATAGCAATGGTCGCATTGGCATTGACGGGCTGTTCTGACAGCCTGTCAACCATCGGCTCTTCTGACGGCAATTCAGAAATCACCATCCCTGCAGATGCTGAGGCGGGTGAACTGCTGATTAAGTTCAGTCCGGAAATGAGCGATATCCTCGACCAGGCACAACTGAGCAAGACCCGCTCCGGAAAGGCTACCCGTTCGGGTATTCCTTCTACCGACGAGGTGCTCGACATCCTGGGAAGCTACAGCTTCGAGCGTGTGTTCCCGGTAGATGCAAATACTGAGGCAAGAACCCGCGAGGCGGGACTCCACCTCTGGTATACGGTGAAGTTTAACAAGGGTACAGACCTGAAGGCGGCTGCCGAGCGCCTGGAGCAGTTGGGCGAAATCTCAAAGGTTCAGACCAACGGCCGCATCAAGCGTGCTTACAATACCGACAGCAAGCGCATCTATCTCAGCGATAAGGCACTTCAGCAGAAGTCTACCCGCGCAGCAGCAGCCGAGGGCGAGCCAAACGACCCAGGCTTTGCCAGCCAGTGGCACTACCGTAACCTGGGTGAGGGCCACTATAACTTTGAGAACCTCAACAATAATCACGTGGGTGCTAAGGCAGGATGTGATGTGAATGCACTTGAGGCATGGAAGACCTGCACAGGCGATCCTTCTATCATCGTGGCTATTCTTGATGAGGGCGTGATGTATACGCATCCTGATTTGGCAGCCAACATGTGGTGCAACCCGGGCGAAAGTGTTCAGGGAGCCAAGACTGATGGTGATGGCAACGGATACGAAGGCGACCTTCACGGTTATAACTTCGTAACCGAGAGCGGCGATATTACCTGGACTGATGCCAATGATTCTGGTCATGGTACTCACGTAGCTGGTACCATTGCAGCCGTAAATAATAATGGTAAAGGTGTTTGCGGTGTAGCCGGTGGTGACGGAACTCCTAACTCTGGTGTCAAGATTATGTCTTGTCAGGTATTCTCCGGTCAGAACAGTGTAACCTTGGCAGGCGAGGCGAGAGCCATCAAGTATGCTGCCGATAATGGTGCAGTCATCCTGCAGTGCAGTTGGGGTTACAACTCTTCAGAGTCTAGTATCATCAATGGTTATACTCCGGGTCCTGCTACCGAGAAGGAATGGGCTGAGACCTATCCGCTGGAGAAGGAAGCTCTGGATTACTTCATCAACAATGCCGGTTCACCTAATGGTGTCATCGACGGCGGTATTCCAGTCTTCGCAGCCGGTAACGAGTATGCTGGCAATCCTGCTTTCCCAGGTGCTTACTCTAAGTGCGTATGTGTATCTTCAGTAGCTGCCGACTTTACTCCAGCCTGCTACACCGATTTCGGTTCGCTTGTAACCCTGAGCGCTCCTGGTGGCGACTTGGAATATTACAGCAAGATTGGCGAGCAGGAAGATGAATACTGGGCAGAGACGACAACCGAGCAGAAAGGTGCTGTGCTCTCTACTTTGATACAGAACGGCAAGCCTGCCTATGGCTATATGGAGGGAACCTCTATGGCTTGTCCTCACGTTTCGGGTGTGGCTGCCTTGGGTCTCGCTTATGCAGCCAAGACGAACCGTCATTATCGTGCTGCCGACTTCGTAGCCCTGATGAAGAAATCTGTGAAGGAATTGGATAGTCATTATCAGAATGGTGCAACCAAGACCTACTATATGAACCATACTACCGTGGGTGCTTCGCCTGAGATTGTACAGCTCTCTAAGTACATCGGCAAGATGGGTGCTGGTCTGATAGATGCAGCTCAGCTCTTGAATTACATCAAGAACAAGGAACTCAGTTCTGATATGAAGTTGCCTAACGTGTATGTGGGCATCGAGAAGACTGTTTCTCTCAACCTCGCTGCATATTTCGCTGGTCAGACAGAGGAATTCTCTTGCTCAGTAGCGAATAGCGGCGTAGCTTCTGCTTCGGTAGATGGCAAGACGCTCATCGTGAAGGGACTCGCTGCCGGAAGCACATCGCTCACCGTAACAGCTGCCGATGGTACCAGCCAGACTGTAGTTGTGACCGTTAGAAAGAGTGCCGGTAATAATGGTTGGATGTAATTGGATGTAATATGAAGATATTTGCTTTCCTATCGCTTTTCTTCCTGGCTTTGCCTGTTACGGTGAATGCGCAGAAGGAACTGCTGAAGTTTGAGCATCCGCTTATCGATGCAGGTACGATGACCGAGGACGATGCGCCTCGCACCTTCACCTTCGTAGGTAAGAATGTGAGCAAGAAGATACTGCACATCACACAGGTGAGAACCACCTGTGGATGTACCAGTTCTTATGTCAGGGGCGATGTGATGAAGCCTGGCGATACCTGTCTGGTGCAGCTCACCTTCACGCCTAACCGCTATCCGGGCACCATCAATACGGGTGCTTATCTCTATCTGAAAGAGGTAGAGGGACAGCCTGCCGTTAAGCTTGCCTTAACGGGAAAGGTGCTGCCGGGTGCTGACCAGTGGGCACGCTATCCGCACAAGATGGGCGCACTCAGACTGAAACAGGCGAAGGCAAGTATCACAGAGGTAAAGCCGGGCACAGAGCCTGAGGCACGCATCCTTTGCGGAAACAGCGGCGACAAGCCGCTCCGTATATCCAGCCTCCTTCTTCCTCCTTATGCCCGTCTTACAACAGAGCCTGAGGTGATAGAACCGGGTGATGAGGCTGACCTCGTCATCACCATCATAGCCGATAAGATTCCGGCTACGATGCCCGAATCCTTCACCTTCCCTGTTATTCTGGAGGGCTTGGATGCCCGTCCGTCTGACAGAACGATACAGGTCGTTGTAAAGTTAAAAAGGTAAAAGGGAAAAAAAGTAAAAAAGAAAAAAATACCAAGACAATGAAATATTTGAAAAAACTCTTCACCCTCCTGGTGATTGCTTTGTTTGCTTGCGGCTTTGCAGCCTGCAGCAGCGATGATGAGGAACCGGAGGAGCGTTCTCTGGAAGTTACACCTGCCAATCTTCATGGCACATGGGAGTTGGCTGAGTGGAACGGTGAACCTCTTGCTGAGGGCACATACTGCTACATCGTTTTCAACCGCAAGGACCAGACTTTCGAGATGTATCAGAAGTTTGACAGTATGTATGGTCGCCATATCACCGGTTCGTTCGCTATCGAGAACGATCCATACCAGGGTTACATCATCAGCGGAAGCTATGATAACGGTAAGGGCGACTGGAACCAGAGTTATCTCGTAACCCGCCTCCTGGCATCGGGTTCCATGATATGGACCGCCAAGAACGATGTTACCGACATCTGCCGCTACAAGCGTTGCAATGAGGTTCCTGCTAAGATACTCAAGGATTGTAAAGATCTCACTGAAGAATAAAAAAAAAGAGCGAATTATCTGCAAATTCTGCGGATTATTCGCTCTTTTTTTGTATCTTTGCCCTCAAACTTATCATCGGGTTCAAAGTTTAAGGATATGATATTAACGATTACAGGTTCAGACAGCACCGGAGGCTCTGGTGTGCAGGCGGACATCAGGACGATTTCCGAGTTGGGCGGTTATGCTGTTTCGGCAATAACCAGCATCACTGTGCAGAATACGCTCGGTATTCAGGAGTTCTTCGATATTCCTGCCGAGATTGTTTCGGGGCAGATAGAGGCTATCATGAACGATATGCAGCCTGATATTGTGAAGATTGGTATGATACGCAGGGTGGAAACGCTGAATGTGGTCATCGATGCACTGACCAAGTACCGTCCTGCCCATATCATCTATGCCCCTGCCATCTGGTCGAGCCAGGGCGATGCGCTGATGACGGAAGATGTGGTGAGCCAGATTAAATATCGCCTGCTGCCGCTCTGTTCTGTCGTCGTGTCACGCAAGAAGGAGAGCGACATCATTCTTCAGAATTCCAAACTGCTGAGCCTTGCCGAGAAGCAGGGACTCCGGATCTATCGCCTCGACAATGCCAATTCGCATGGTCTCATCAACCGTTTCTCTTCAGCTCTTGCCGTTTATCTGAATCAGGGCAAGAAGATGGAGGAGGCGTTGGCGATGGCGCAGGATTTCATCAATGTAGAACTCGTGCGCCAGAGCAATCTGCAGGGCAGGAGTTCCGAACTCTACAACCAGTTTATCTCGCAGGTGAATAACTTCTGCCGCACCTATAGCGATGTTCATTTCTATGCCGACCAGCTGAATGTGAGTGGCCGTTATCTGGCTCAGGTTACCCGTCGCATCTCCGGCAAGACACCGAAGGCTATCATCGATGAATATATCGTGAAAGAGATAGAGCGCGAGCTTTCTACCACCACGCATACGGTGCAGGAAATAGCCAACACCTTCGGTTTCTCCTCGCAGGCTCATCTCACCAAGTTCTTCAAGAAGATGAGAGGGGTAACGCCTTCTGCTTTCAGGCAGAAAGGATAAGTTAGTTTATAGTTGAAAGTTTATAGTTTATAGCAATCTTGCTAACGGCTACGCCCTATCAACTATTAACTTTTTCATTGGGGGGTTAACAGGGTTAACAGTTAACAGCTGTTTTTTGCATGGTCCCCCTCCTTTTTACCTATATAATAATAAATATATATATACTTATTTTTATATGTGAGTAGGGGAAGTATGCATTTTTGGGGTGTTAACTGTTAACTCTGTTAACCCCCGGCTGTTTTTCTTACCCATTTTGTGCTCCTGCTTAAGATAGCTAAGTGCCTTATATTAAGATAGCTAAGTGTCTTATATGAAGACAGATAAGTGTCATCAATGATGACCGCCACGAGGCTTAAATGATGCCTGGTGAGGGCGATCATCTGCTATCATGCAGGCTGTTTTTATTACATCCCGATGCATTTTTTAGTGCATCCCGATGCAAAAAACGGTGAGTTTCTAGCCGAAAAGTTATGACTTTCGCATCAAAAAACT
>ENA-UEPN01001232-UEPN01001232.1-human-gut-metagenome-genome-assembly--contig:-NODE-1232-length-14301-cov-6.829584_pt1 | contig 14301 bp, 15 predicted proteins | sample MGYA00242897_ERZ507910 | MGnify/ENA primary metagenome ERZ507910 (study PRJEB26167, sample SAMN06115525) | human gut metagenome | host: Homo sapiens | place: China:Jiangxi | collected 2015-08-20...
CTCCAGATTCTACTGCAGAAATTACAACTAATGCCTCATCACAAAGAAGACTAGTATTCATTGCTGATGGTTTATAGGTATCTAGACTAAAAGGGAAAAAACACTCTTCAAATATTTGGGCAAAATAGAGTAAGTTTTCTGTTTGTCGCGGGTTATCCCATTTTCGGATATTTCGATAACGCATAGTAATAGCCTTTTATCAATGAGTTATTAATTTATTATCTTTGCTTAACGCTATAAGCATGAGACCGAGAGTAAAAGAATTGGCGGAAGATCACAGGAGTCGAATATGAGTATTAATATATTGATTTTAAATGATTAATCTGTGTTGGATAAATGAATAACCCCCATAAGAACCCCCAAATAAATTTGCGTGAGGGAATGAAGCTAAAATACATAATTGAATTCATTCTTAGAGCTTTATAATGAAGGTAACATTTCCGGATAGTGCCTGGCAATAATATCATTTAGCCGATCAACCAGTTCTGGTTTCCTGAACGTGATGTGTGCGGAGCCCTTCTTAAAGTATCTGATGTTGAACATCTCATCTTCATAGCACGCTTTGCCCTGAACGGAGCGGATGTGATCATCCAGCCGAATGATGATATTTTCCCGGTTGTCAGGGATCGGTTTGCCGCTGAACAGATACAGCATTCTTTCCAGGTCGGCGAGTCGATCTGCCTGTTGCCCGGTGATAAGATGCAATCCCCACCGGTCTCCCCTCACCAGATTGTTGACGATAATTTTACTGCCAAATTTACAGGGGGAGTTGGTTTTGTAATTCCAGCTCAGCCCTCTGAAGACGTTGATCACTCCTCGCTCAAACACTTCATCCTTATTCTGGTGCAGTTGCTCAAATGTGCTCCAAATGTTCGCTTCACTGATTTCCGGAAAGTTATCGTACTCCAGTGAGCGGTACCATGTATCTCGGGCCTGCGCATCCATTAATGACAGCATCCCGGAACGTTGCATCAGGTCACGCCAGATTTCGCGGTCAAGATTGCGGGTGATGGCTTTCATTGCGGTTTCCGGTTTCTCCATGAGCCAGCAGCCACAGTGAAAATCCTGTTTCATGGCCCAGTCCGGAGCAGTTTTACCTCCAATACTTTCTGTCATTGCTGAGATTTCTGCCAGTTGCCGGATAAGTGTGTCGATTTGCAGCAGTGTACTCTTTCGTACAGCCAGAATGTGGCGGATACTGGTTGAGCAAATAACGTCCGTATGCCCGGTGACCACTTCCGGACGGGAGATTGTGATGTCTGACATAATCGGTTTCCCTTTTGGTTTATAAACGAAAACGCCAGCCCTGTTCAGGCTGACGTCAGTGGAATGAAGTCTGGTGAGTGAGATTCACCGGTTCTGGTGCAGAAACTGCAGTTGGCGCAGGGTACGGATATCTTCCCTGGCCTGTTCAATGCAGGGCAGCAGTGCTGCCGAATCCGTTTTATCCTCATCGTTGTCAAAGATAATTTCCGATTCGAAGTCAATATTGTCCTGCAGCCACGCAATGAGGATATCCAGCGCTGTTTCCGTGGTTAATGATTTCATGTTGTTCCTGGTTACCAGTCGAAAGTGGGTAAATCCGGCAGACATTCGGCGCTGGCATCCAGATGAATGAGACGGACGCCATAACGTCGGGTAAGTGTGACAACCAGACGGCGGAACGTTTTTGACAGCCCCAGGCGTTTAAGCCGCAGAACCGGGTATGACCACGCACCGGTACGTAACAGATATCCGCTACCTGTGAAATGAATCCATTCTGATTCGCCAGTGTCATTCGTCTGATGTGACAGTGAGTACAGCCAGGCGTTGTCCTTTGCCGTGATATGCGCGGTACTGCAGCGTATGCCGGTCAGGGCAGCAAATGGTGGCGTGCGCTCTGCTGATGTCCGGTCAGATTCATCAACAACACGAAGGGAGTAGCCATTATCGCAGGCCACGTTAATCAGTTCAGCGAGAGTAACACCATCGACGTCAACGACGATTCGCCCCATGTTCAGTGCCTGCACGTTAATACTGTCTGCTTCCAGCGTCAGGGCCAGTTTCATCGTTTCGCCTCCGGATGCTTACCCTGGGTAATGTCATTTACCGTTCTGTAGTTGTCGCGGGTCATCAGGCCGGTTGCCCGGCGTGCCCGGAGGATATCAATACTGTTTATTAACTGAGAGCGGGTACAGGCGCTGAATCCCGGCTGGTCGGTACGCACCAGCGCGTATTTTTCCACGAGAAAGTTCACCGCATCACACAGTGAAATGCCTGCCTCAATATGCTGCTCAATCACACGTTCATCAGCGAACGGTGTGTCATTCAGCGTGAGGCCGTAGTGCTGGTCCAGCAACCGGGCCAGCAGTATCTGCCAGATTTCAACAGGAGACGGGCGTGAACTGGCCGACTGCCCGGGTAATACAGGTAATGTTTTCATACTGAAGATTTTCCTGATATGCAGAGATAAAAAATGGGAAAGTTGCGTGGTGAAAACACCAGGCCGGAGCAGAAGGTTATTCTGATGATTTACTTTTTCGTTTCGGGTGTCGGATAAACAGCCAGATAAACGTAACCACAGCTGCCGAGGGTGTCGGCTTCGCAGGTCAGCCCTCTGGCATACAGCGTGACGGTATGCTGATGGCGGGGATTCAGTTCACCGCTGGTGAGCATGAGTTCCAGTTGTTTCATCAGCAGCGGAAAGGCCTGGTCCAGGTGGTATGCATCTGCATCGCTGAACCGCCCTCTGATACCGGCACGGTCGGCAAGGTAATGCAACTGGTTGCCTTCCTGCACCAGACGGGCGCCAAAACAGGGTGTCGCGGTGCAGGGTAGCCCCCACCAGGGGCGGTCGTGATTGTCGTTGGGGTTATTTGTCTCAGGGAGCGTGTCTGACACGATAAAATCCTCACAGAAAATCGGTTAAGAATGGTTTAACGATGACGGGTCAGCCGACGCGCAGACCGGCTTCAGTGAAGGTGTATTCGTTGATGAGAAGGGCCTCATCCACAGCGGCGTCTGAGGTCAGCTAGTCGTACTCGTTTTCCAGTTGACGGTACAACCAGAAGGCCAGGTCGCGCAGGGCTTCGCTGACAACGGCTTCCGCATCGGCTGTCATTGCCTGACCAGTCGGACTGTTCCGGGTGACCGTGATATCCATGCTGTACGGATGGCAGTAGCGTCCCCGGTGACTGATTTCAGCCTGTAACTGCCAGAAGTTACGCTTCTGTACCGCCTGCAGGGCATCCGCGATACGATGAAGCTCGCGGTCCTGCGGGGCATATTCCCTGATTTTCCGGGGTGTTGCTGACTGCCAGTGCCAGCGCCCTTCAAAACAGGCTCCATCCCCCTGGCTGCAGAATCCGCTGAATCAGATGCACGGCTCTTCCATAAACCTGCCGCTGCTGAGCCGGATAACACGCTGGCGGAGGTCAATCCCGAAAATGTCACAGACTGCCCTGAAGTCTTCATACACGTTTTCATACCAGTTGCTGTCAGCATGATGCTGACGGTACCAGTCGCGGGCCTTCTCCTGTGCTGTGGAGGAAAGTTCATCCAGCGTATACACGGTGGTGGCGATAATTCTGCTCATCAGAATCTCCTTCCTGACTCAGTTCAGGGTGACGCTCATCAGCCGGACATACGGGCCAAATCTGTCCTTACGGCGTTCTGCAAACACGGCAAGAACGCCGGGAATATCCTGTACTTCGCGACCGGTATACGCCTCAGCGCTACCGTGCCAGCGATACTTACCGGTACAGAACGGAAAAAGACGGGATGCAGGATGCTGTTGGTGAATACGCATGGCTTCACCACGGGTGATGATTCTCATGATGTGATACCTCTGAAGACAGAAGATAAAAGTGAAAACAAGCGTGATGTGGTTGTGACGGTGACGGGTTAAAGCAGACCATGTTCGGCAAAGGAGAAAACCTGTCTGCCACCGATTATCAGATGGTCCGGCACCCGGATATCCACCAGGGCCAGTGCCTGTACCAGACGTTCCGTAATAAGGCGGTCAGCCTTACTGGGTGTGACTTCACCTGACGGGTGATTGTGCGCCAGCACCACGGCAGCGGCATTGTGGTACAGGGCACGTTTAATTACCTCCCGGGGATGGACTTCCGTGCGGTTGATGGTGCCTGTGAAGAGGGTTTCACCGGCAATCAGCTGATTCTGGTTGTTCAGGTACAGCACCCGGAATTCTTCACGCTCCAGTCCCGCCATGTTCAGAATCAGCCATTCCCGTGCCGCATGCGTGGAGGTGAAGGCCACGCCGGGTTCATGAAGATGGCGGTCCAGGGTTTTCAGGGCCCGTTGAATGAGGCTGCGCTCGCCGGGCGTCATCTCTCCGGGCAGAAAGGAAAGCTGTTGCATTGTGCTTCTCTCCATTCAGTCGATGATGCGCATAATGGCGCTGCATTCCGGATGCTGCAGGGCGTAATCCCGCAACCGGTAATAATGGACCGTCATGGCATAATTCTCCGTACGACAGGCATGATGACTGTACGTCATCAGACAGGCGGCAATACCGGCGGATTCCGGGCTCATTTCAGCGCGGTTACCGTTCATGGCATTGAACAGCACCCATGTTTCGTCATCATCGTCATCCGGTTCGGGTGCCATAAATGCGCCACCGTTGTTCAGGGTGTACAGATTCCAGATACCACCGCAGTAGTCTTCGCAAAGACGGTCCATCCAGCCGAAGATACGGGGCTCCAGGGTCACCCACTGTGGAATGAGGCCAAAATGCTGCGGCCAGAAGCTGATGCGCTGTTCATCAGGGACTATGGTGGCAACCAGTTGTTGCAGGTCAGTCTCCGGTGCTGAGACCGAAGAGGTGGTGTTCTGAGACAATGTTTTCATGTATGAAATCCTTGTAATGTGAATAAATGAGAGGGAGTAAAGGCCGGGGGCTGACAACATCACGTTCATCACTGACCGTGAGACCCGGTAATGTCAGGGATGAATGATATTCGGCTGAAATTCCGGACAGCCGTACGCGTAACCGTTCCGGTCACAGACGGATGACCAGATGCCATTGCCTGTACTCAGTCTGCACAGACTGAGCTCTCCGGGGCGTCGGGTGATTCTGGTGCCTGAATCACGCCTTCAGGGACAGATTGCATCAGCGCAGGCTCTCCAGCAGCGTTTCAGCCATCACCCACAATGCACGGTTGAGCTTAATGTCGGTATCAATGCTGTGAATGGCCCGGGTATGGATACGTTTTCCTTTTGCACTGCGACCGGAAATCCCGCCTTTCAGCATATTCTCCTGGATGGTCTGATAAGTACTCCACAGGTCCTTACCGTAATCCTCCCGGCGTCGTGGCGTCAGAATGTCGGCGGTGGTGACGGGCTGATGTTCGTCACCATAACGGTAAGTCAGTGCCGCCTGTGCCAGCGCCTGGCGTGCCGGTGGCGGCAGGACCAGCGACTGCATGGCATCACGTTTCTCTTCAATCCGGTCAAAAACCCCCACCACCTCGTAAGCCCCTTCAATAACTTTCTCCACCACATTTCCCCGGTGTGGAACACGCACTTCCCCCAGAGACTGACCACAGACGCACCCGTTCTGGCAGACGAACCTGAAGTAACCCGGCAGCATCTGGTAGCTGGAGGTACCGTCATGAGAGTTGAGCAGAATAATTTCAGGGACATGTTCTCCGTTTATCTCTCCGGCCCGCCGCAGACGCAGCATGTGTTTTGTGTATCCCCGATGGCCCGGGTCGCGCACACGGGTCTGGCAGGCGAAGAATGGCTGGAAGCCTTCCCGCTGCAGACTTTCCAGCACGGTGATGGTGGGGATGTACGTATAGTTCTGGCTTCGGGACGTGTGTTTATCTTCCCCGAAAATCCCCGGCACATGGTGCATCAGCTCTTCATGTGTCAGTGGACGGTCACGACGTATCTGGTTTGCAGCATAACCAAAACGACTGGCTAGTCGCATAATTTGCTCCTTATCGGTGGTTAAGATTTACTGGTGTAATAAATGAAAAAGCCACGTCTCCCGGAGAAGACGCGGCCTGATGGGTGAAATGAATGACGTTTATTGTCTGAGAAGACCGTCACTGGCGAGCCGCGTATTAAGCACCTTTCCGGCATCGGGTTCAGAATTCCGGCAGCGCCAGCGTCGCTGACCTTCCGCGTTGCGGATAACCCGACGGAAATGCATTCCCGGGTCATCCTGGATAAACACATTGCGGTAAGCTGTTATGACAGCAACCGCCTGCCCGTATGAGAAAGATCCTTCAGCCAGGACATACTCTGTGTAACCCGGCATATCTGGTTTCTCCTGATAAATAGCCTCTGCCATACGTTGTGGCAGAGGCTGAAGCATGAAACTGACTTCAGGGATCAGTTAACATTTTTTCCGGAAACGGTAATCAGCAGTGGATGGTAGTCCTGGGGATCGAAAACCGATAACGGCAGACTGACACGATGACCGTTACTTTCTTCAGTTGCTTTAATGATTTCGGTTGTGGCGACATTTTCCACGCACTCCGTTTCCAGAAATGCGTCTGTGGTTCGCGTGGCATTACTGTCACCAAAGGCTTCCGTTTCCATTTTTCTGGTCACCAGCGTCTGACCATATTTGTCTTTGAGTTGCAGAGTGATGGTGAGGGGGCCAAATCCTTCATCGTTTCCGCCATTATCCAGTCGGAACTGGTAAGCACAAATATTTCCCGGGAGCCATATCGTATCTGTATTGCGTATACTGATGTAACGTTGATCCTGTGCCCGGAGTGGGGCAGACCACGTTAACCCCAGAATGAAGGCGGTAATCATGCAGGTTTTGAACAGGTGAATCATGGTATTTACCTCTCTGAGTCATGACGATGACACTGACAAATCAGGTGATAAAGCGTAAAAGGCGCAGAATAGCCGTTATGCCGGTAACTCCGGGGGTAATGCTTCTTCCAGTCGGTTAACCATATTGCCGAGATGGGATGCATCATATTCCATGACGGGGCGTTGCCTGATGATACTGACCACCAGTGGTTTGATTAACATATTGGTCGCGGCCCGTTGTTGTATACCGGCGGCGAAAATGATCTCCAGAGCATTCTGATCGATAACACGGGCCAGATTCTCGTTCAGATTTTCAATCTCATGTCCGGTCAGCAGGAAACTGCCGGCAAGCCATGTCACCTGCTCCTGAATCATTGCCAGAATTTTGACGCGATCTTCTTCAACCAGCGCTCCGGCAATTTTTCCTGATACAGCGGAGGCAACCATTCCCCCCAGAACACCGCCAACCACACGCCCTGTCAGTGCACCAAATGGTCCCAGTGGACTGAACAGTATCCCGCCCGCCACAGACCCGACAGCTCCACCTGCCACACCGGAAGATGCCACGGCAAGATTCCTGATGAACTGCGTACCGGAGATCCGTCCCCGCAACATTTTGATCATGTCAGGGCCGGTTGTGACAGCTACCAGTGCCAGAGATGTCACCAGCGTACCCTTCATCACTTTGTTCAGGGCACTGATATTTCCTGCACCGGTCCCCTTCTGAAGAGCCAGTCGGACAGTCGGGCTGGCAGTCGAAAAATCAATGTGCTTCAGCATACCCTGAACAACACTGAGCCGGTGGAGTTGCTGGGTTGTGACGTAGACAGCCAGTGTGCGGGTGAAGGTTTTTCCTGCCTGGACAGCAGCTGTCTGCAGGGCAGCATCGCGATCGCCGGTGCTGAGCCAGAAGACCGATGCCGTCAGGGCAAAACTGATCCCTCCGGCCGCCAGACTGACAACCGAACCCTCGGCAATATCATAAGTGACTGATTCGATGGTCCCGAACCGGGTGATATTACGGGCCTGAGTATAAGTCAGATGTCCCCGACGAATCAGCCGGGACGCTTCTGCGGGATCGGTTACACCGGGTACTTTACCTTCGCGGATCTTATTCCTCATGGTTTCAACAGCGCCGGCATACTGATCACGGGGGACTTCCAGTTGCATGGGGCCATTATTTCCCATGTAACGATACTGTCCGTTTTGTCCGTCGAATGCCGCACCGACGCTACGGGCTGCAGTTGAACAATATTTCGTCTGGATTTCTGTTCCGCTGACCAGTCTGTCTGCTCCATTTCTGGCATTATTATCACCGAGGATCCGTGCGTTTTTCAGACGGACTCTGTCGACAATATGGTTTCCCCGTTCAGCGGCAAACCCATGTCCCTGCCCTCCGGAAGCAAACATTTTCTCATTTGTACTCCAGGTTTCCGGCAGTTTCATGAGAATCAGACCATTCGCCGTTGCATCGGAAATAAAACCGGTGTAAGAACGTTCATAAATGTCCTGACACAGTGTTTCTGTTTCGTGACAAAGAGAGGAGCAGTACCATTCCGGAGCCGGCTTATGATTTTCCGGGGCATGATGTACTTCTGTCAGCCCGCAGGAGGCACAGATACGAAGCTCATCCACGTGGTGGAATGATACAAAACGGCGGCCTTCTGAAAAGGGGTACCAGTCACCGCCGTCCAGGCAACGATCGAGAAAATCGTCATTCGCTTCCGGTGATAAATTCAGGCGGTTCCGGAAGAGCGTTTTCAGTTCATCAGGTGTGAATGACAGGTTCTCTTTCAACTGTTCGTTAAACCCTGCCATGTTTCTTTCATACCAGGCATTGTTCAGTAACCAGTTTCCGTCTGCCAGTTCAAATTCCCTCAGTTCTCCCCGGGAAATCCGTTGTGAAATGAGTGTCAGCCAGATGCGCTCCGTCAGCGTTTCAGGAAGGCTGTAATCGTTTTGCAAACTGCTCAGCCACGATTTACTGTTGAGCACCGGTTGTTCTTCCAGTGTCTGGCTGATGGCACTGGTCAGTCTTTTCAGCGCCTGGATCTGGCTGGCCGCCCATAGCAGCGTCACTAATGCAGCCAGCCAGTACAACAACCCGCCCCACCACATCAGTGAGGGTGAAATATCGAACTGCAATGCGATCAATGGTGCGTATGCAGAACACGCCATAAGGAAAAAAGCAGTATAAAAACAGCAGTAATACCCGTTAATTTCCTTGCTGATATCTTCAGGTGTGAGCCCGTTCTGCTGAATGGTTCTTATCTGCACGGGAAGAGCCAGCAGACCAGCGGCGAGAGCGGTGGTCAGAATAAATTTTACAGAGTCAAAAGTATGAGCCTCCAGTGCGATATGTTTACCATCAAGTCCCCACATGAAGCTGATGATCATTCCGGCAATCGTCAGAAATACGCCTGCCAGCCAGCGAATATGGAATAACCGGGTTATGCGTTCAGTGATATAGCCAGCCAGTAAAGCCGGACCGAACAGACACAGCAATATGAACCCTGCCAGCGCAGACGCTGTGCTGGTTAATGCTCTGAACAAAAGGCGAAGAATGGCAAATCCTGCGATCAGCAGAATCAGCGCGCCGACTATCTGTAACATAGTCACTCCGTGATGAATATCATGTTATTGTGAATGCCAGTGAATGTGGCACTGAAACGTTTTCCCCCGTCCGGGTCCCGGTCATCATGACCGGGACCACAGAGAGGCAATGCAGAATTATCAGAAGGTTACATTCAGTGTGGCCTGACTGTTATAACCTTCAGCGCTGCTGCCGTTGATGCTGTGGGCATAACCGGCCTGAACGCCCAGGGTGATATTTTCCCGGACACGGGCTTCCAGTCCGGCCTGCAGATCCAGTGAAGTGCCATTCTGTGAGGGAGAGAACGTCATCCCGCTGCCTGCGGTGGAGGTCCCCACACGCATATCACCCCGGGAGCTGAAGGTGCGGATAACGGAAGGCTGTACCCACCAGTTCACCGGTAGTTTACTCACACTGTGTTTTGCACTGTCGCGCAGGGTGTCACGGGATGAGGTGCCTTCACCAAAGGTCATATCGTTGTGGCAGCCCAGACGGAAACCGGCACGTACATGTTGTGCACTGCCATGCCCGAACTTCACATAACCGGCGTTGTCCTTACCGTCATCCAGCGAAAGCCCCTGCCAGGTGTACTGCAGCCGTGGCTCCAGCATCAGGTTGTCAGTGATACTGAAGGGCAGACCGGTTTCCAGTGAGCCCAGCCAGCCCCAGCCCCGTGCGCGGAAGTCGTTATTGCCCGATGACGCTTTCATACTGTGGCGGGTTCCCTGTGCCACAATGTCAGCCCACAGGCCGGAGGAGGTGTGTGTCAGGTTCATATATCCGCCCAGGCTGCCGGCATCATCCCGGACCGTGCCGGCGCGGGAGCCGTCATCATCCTTAACATCAACGGAAGAATGGCCTGCAGCACCATACACTCCTGTCGTCAGTGACATACCGGCGACCTCTGTTCTGAGCAGGTCACCCTCCAGACGGACGAAGCCATAGCTGCCGCTGCTTTCCGGCGTGGCCCCACGGGCAATACCGCCGTTGTTATCGTGACCGAGATGGCCGCCCTGAATGCTGAGACGGACGCTGTTATTTTCACCGTTTACACCGGTCTGATGGCTGCGTGAGCCTGCCAGAATCCGGTCATAGTCCATTGCCTGTGTCAGCATGGAGGCGTATAGGGGGACTTCAGCACGATAACGTTCTTCACTGCGCAGATACCAGCTCTCATCACTGTCCCGGTTGAGGGAGTAGTTAAAGGCACCGGCCTGCAGCTTATTCCCCTGGACAAAGGCCCCTTCCTCCGTGGTGGCACCGTTAATGGCTTCCACCACCTGAATACCCTTACCGCTGGTCGCCAGCCCCGACGCACTGTTGCCGGCGTTCACCAGGTTCAGGATGGTTTTTCCGGTTGCCCTGCCACCGTCAATGACCAGTCTGTCAGCATTGTTCTGTGCCATATCCGGGCGTACACGCAGGCTGATGGTGCCATTCTGCCCGTTCAGGTTTTTCACTTTCAGGGTTGCCGGTACGAACTTCCCTGTGCGGGTGGAGGTGAAATGAATCTGTCCGGCATGGCTGAGGTCATCCACCACCGACTGCACCGTGGCGTTATCAGGGATATTCCAGGTGGCACCGGAGGCGAGAGTGACATTCGTGGGGTCAATGGCACCGTTCAGCACAGTGCTGCCGGTCAGCTTCAGGGCTGTACCGCGCTGAGCAATGACATCCGTGGTGACGGTACTGTCGTTCAGCGTCAGCGTGCCTTCATTCAGGTTGACGGCTTTCTGGGTGAGTGTGGTGTTGCTGACAGTGAGTGTGCCACTTCCTGATTTTTCCACGCTGCCGTTACCGGTGAGAGAGCCTCCCTGCAGGAGTGCATCGCCTTCACGGATGGTCAGGGTATCGTTGTTCACCGTCTTCCCGGAAAGGGTAAGTATGGCGCCGTTATTCAGCGTGGTGGTGCCCGCCAGTGTGCCGCCCCTGGCGGTGAACAGTCCGCCATTTACCGTGGTATCCGTGGCCGTATCACCGGCGTTCAGCGTGAATGAACTGCCTTTTTCCAGCATCAGGGCATCCGCCTGACCGCCCCCGATACGGAATGCCGTTCCGTCGCTCCGGGTACCACTGACAGCGGCCCCGGAATCGGCCAGCAGTACACCGCCATTCCCCATGGATACGGTGGTGGCGGCACCACCGTTGCGGACATCCAGCGTTCCGCCATCATCCACACGGGTATTAGTGGCTGTGTGTCCGCTCAGCACATCCAGACGTCCGCCATTTTCCAGTACGACATTATCAGCCTTACCCGCCACAACGGAGAATGCTCCCAGGCGGTTTGTGCCGGTGACGGTTGCAGCTGTGCTGGTAACCAGTGCACCTCCCGTGTTCTGGGTGACATCAGACGCTTTACCGCCGGCATTCACCTGCAGCTTTCCTTTCTGGTTGATGGTGGTATGCGCGGTAGTTCCTCCTTCCTTAATCACCTGCCAGCCCCCCTCGTTAATTACCGTGTTCAGCGCAAGTCCGTATTTGTGCACATACTGGTTTCCTCCCTCCAGCCGGGTGTTATGTGCCTCGCCGTGTACCGTCTGGTCACCGCCGGCGTAAATGAGGGTGTCCCGTGCCATCCCCGAAGACCAGATAACCTGCCGGCCATTTTTGTTGATGGTGGTGGATTCAGCCGTCCCTCCGACCATCTGACCGCTGGACACATTTTCAGACTCCGGACCACCTTCTGCACCGGTGTTGACGATGGTTCCGGTTGCCTGCCCGCCATGTTTAATGGTCTGGTAGCCAGACTGGTTAATCACCGTTCCGGATGCACTGCCGCCTGCATGTATCCATTGTTCACCACCGTTAAGGACAGTACCGTAAGCCTGCCCGCGCAGATTCTGTCCTCCACCGGCACTGATAACCGTATCCGTGGCACTGCCACCTGCCATGACATCCTGCAGACCGTTTGCGGTGACCGTGGTGTTTCTGGCAGTGCCACCCCGGGCTATCTGCTGACCGCCGGTGTTGTCATCAGAGTCCGGCCCCAGCTCAAGCCCGGTACTGACAGTCACGCCATCAGCTGTTCCGGATACAAACTGGTTGTCATGGTTTACCAGTGTTCCGCCATTCACTGTTTCACCCGGGTGCACAACGATGTCAGCAGCCAGCACCGGGAGTGACGTGACTGCGGCAAGAGACAGTGCAACCGCCACACCGCCACGTTTACCCCGTGCGCGGGCCAGTTCGGAGGCAACCACGAAAGCGCCCGTAATGTGATTCCATACCAGCCTGTAGCAGGTATTCAGATGTCGTTTCATCAGCATTTCCTTAATCAGAGTGAGGGTGAATAAAAAAGCCGGTATCCACAGATGTGGATACCGGCAGGTAAAGGGTTACAGTGCCGGAGGTCCGGCTGACGGAAGTTTCTGACGTGTGGCTCTGTTGTTCCCTGAATCTCATGTCTGTGTGTATCTGCGCACGTTGCTAACATGAGTTATTATTAGCATGACGATCGATATAAACGATCGATAAAATAGGTATCGATCGTTTTATTCTATTATCAGGCTATTGCACGGACAAGAGAGACAGTAACGAAAACAGCGCTTTTGTGAGCAGACTCAGAGGCAGGGAGGACATCATCCACAACAGGTTCAGAAGAAGATCCAGTTCCATACCGCGCGGGCAACAGAGACCACGGTGTCACGAACAGCGCGCAGGGCCGTACGGACAACAGAGGCAACACAGACGCTCTCCGCTGTGTCAAATATCCGGTCCACCGCACCGGTAAACTGTTCACGGGCCTGAGAGCGGACAGACTCCGTGCGCAGCTCGTCCTGCAGTCGGGTCATCAGGGGGCTGGCGGCATGGTCGGGAAGCGCTGTCATGAGCGCACTGACCAGCGTATCCAGTTCCCAGCCGGTGCGGGCCGATACGGCAACAACCGGATGTACGGGCCGGAACAGACGGAATACCGCCTCCGTTTTCTCACGAATGTTCTGTTCCTGTGCGGGAGAAGGCTGAATACCTGCCATATCCCATTCATGGCAGGGTTCCGTTTTGTCAGCCTGCGTCACCACAAACAGCACCTGCTGATGTCCGCACTGCAGGATGTGTCGCCAGAAATACTCATCCACAGACAGGGCCCGGTCATCGGCTTTAATCAGCCACAGCACCAGGTCCAGTTCAGGCAGAATGTCACGGTACAGGGCTTCATACTCTGCATCCCTGTCCCGGCTCTCGCCCACCCCGGGCAGGTCAGTGATAACCATGCTGTGACCGTGACCACTCAGACGGAAGCGCTGCACTTCCCGGGTGCCGGCGTGAACATCACTGACCGGTGTGACCTCCCCCTGAAACAGTGCATTACAGAGTGAAGATTTACCGGCCCCGCTTTTACCCATAATGCCAATCACGGGTTCGTGACTGGTGAGTTTGCGCAGATGTTCCAGGATGTGACGGGAAAGTGAGTAAGGCAGGGAGGAGAGCGGTTTTTCAATTGCCTCAATGGCATCAGACGGATTCATACATGTATTCCCGGTGAAAAAAGACAAAACCCCGCGCACCGGAAAGGTGGCGGGGGATTCACGGAGATAATATCTGTCTGAGATTATTTAGAATGTAACAGGTAATGAATTACTTCCTTCGCTTGTGTTCAAGATATTTCTCTGTAATCAGCATTTCAAAAAACTCTCCTGTTCTCAGACCGTAAACAGTTCTGAGCTCATCAAGCATTTCTTTCACATTGCTTCTTATATGTATATTAATGGCCTTTTTACCATCACTCCGATATTTGTCCTTTTGTTTTTTCTGATGCCAGGCATGATTTATTCGTGTTCTGAACAGTTCAATGGTATCAGGCGCTTCTTTCCATAAAGCAAAGGCGACAAGAGAGGCAAGATAATATTCTTTCGTTGAAGATGGTATGAACCACCGGGTCACTGGGTTATGTACTGGATGTTTTTCATCCTGTTTTTGTTTCAGTCTTGTCCAGA
>ENA-UEPN01001255-UEPN01001255.1-human-gut-metagenome-genome-assembly--contig:-NODE-1255-length-14071-cov-3.292197_pt1 | contig 14071 bp, 9 predicted proteins | sample MGYA00242897_ERZ507910 | MGnify/ENA primary metagenome ERZ507910 (study PRJEB26167, sample SAMN06115525) | human gut metagenome | host: Homo sapiens | place: China:Jiangxi | collected 2015-08-20...
GATATACCGAATGTCCGGTCTTTCCGATTTCCAGGAGAGTATTTCCGGGTTGAAATGGTCCGGGTGGGCATGGGAAGACAAAATATACAGTCTTCCGGGGCGTTTCAAAAAGTGCCGGTACACATAAGACTCCGGGGTATCCCGATAATAATCGATCAAAATGGCAAATTCTTTACCTTCAATAATAAAGCCACTGTGGTAGATATAAATAAGTCGCATCGGTTTCATATAGCAAATATATATTTATTGGATGAATAAAGTTTGTTCTGTATAAAAAAATAAGCTCATCTCAGTCCATGATCAATTGTTTTACGGATTCGGTTTCGGGGGGGTACAGATTTCTTCCGGTGTTCCGTCTTGTTCGATATGCCCGTCTTTCATAACTATGACGTGGGTTCCGAGTGTCAGTGCTTCCCGGATATCGTGTGTGATAAAAACGATGGTCACTCCCAGTTCGCGGTGAATACGGGTAATTTCGGCCTGCAACATTTTTCGGGTGATTTCGTCGACGGCTCCGAACGGTTCGTCCATGAGCAGGATGTCAGGATTGGCGGCCAGGGCGCGTGCAATTCCTACTCGCTGGCGTTGTCCTCCGGAGAGTTCCGAGGGATAACGGTCGAGCATTTCCTGTTCCAGACCGACGACTCCGATGAGTCGTTCTACAGCTTTGCGGGTACGTTCTTTGTCGTGCTGGTTAAGCAGGCTCGGTACATAAGCGATATTTTTCCGGACAGTCATGTGAGGAAACAGTCCGATTCCCTGGATGACATAGCCGATATTGCGGCGTAGAAGAGTTTGGTTCTCTTGCGATATGTCTTTCCCGTCGATATATATTTTGCCCTGAGTCGGGGCCGATAATCCGTTGATAAGCTTGAGCATCGTAGTCTTTCCGCTTCCGGAGCTACCGATGACAGTCAGAAATTCACCTTTGCGGATCTTCAGATCGAATGCTTTCAGAATCACCTGATCTCCGTAAGCTTTCGTCACTTGTTCGAAACGTATGATATCATTCATGCTATCTCAATAATCCTTTCTTTTTCAGAAAATCGGCAGCGACGGTTTGTTCCGGTCGGCCGGCAATATCGACCTCGTAGTTCAGTTCGGCCATTTCGGCGTTTGTCAATATTCCTTTCATTTTTTCCAGCGTTTGTTCTAATTCGGGATGTGCCTTTAAAGTCTCTTCACGGATGACGGTGGTACAGTAGTAGGAAGGAAAAAAGTTTTTATCGTCTTTCAATACAGTGAGGTTGGCTCCATTCAGTTGCCCGTCTGTGGTAAAGATATTCATTACATCGACTTTCCCCGATTTAATGGCTTCGTATTTTAATCCGATATCCATATCGCGGGTCTTTTTGAATTTCAGGTCGTAATACTGACAGAGGGCTTCGTAGCCTTCGTGAATTTCGAAAAAATCGTATTCCGCTCCGAAAATAAATTGGTCGGGATAGCGCGCTAAGTCGGAGAACCGGGTCAGGTCGTATTTCTTAGCCAAAGGTTCGCCGACCGCCAGACTGTAGGTGTTGTCGAATCCATACGGACTCAGCCATTTTAAATGGAATTTTTGTTCGTATTCTTTTTTCAAAGTCTCGTATAGGGTGTCCGGAGGTAGTAAACTGTCTTTTTTCAATACCACGAGCCAACCCGTCCCGGTATATTCGGGGTAGATATCGAATTCACCTTTTAACATAGCCGGATGGATATTGCTGGTGCCGCCTCCTATCCCTTTGGTGATTTCTACCGCGAGACCGGTATCTTGTTCGATCAATAGTTTTAACATTTCTCCCAGGATGAACTGTTCGGTCATCGGTTTGGTGGCGATACGGATCGTATTTTTCCTGTCTTTGCAAGCTGTTGTCAGGAGAAAAAAGGCGAGCAGGGGGAGTAGTAGTAAATCTCTTTTCATGGTCATATCAGTTTGCGTTTCTTTTTGATGTGGGTTTCGTAACAGCCTATACCCCAATCGGTGAGTAGGGCTAAAACGGCGATCAGAAGGCTGCCGGCCACGGTGAGCACCCCATTGTTGGTCGTGATGCCCCGGTAGATGGCGACGCCTAATCCTCCCGCTCCGATGAAAGCAGCAATGCCGGCAAGTGCGATAGTCATCACCACCATATTCCGAAGACCGGAGAGGATCACCGGAAAGGCAAGCGGAATCTGGATTTTATAAAGAATCTGAAACGGGGTACTTCCCATCCCGCGGGCGGCTTCGATGATCTCCCGGTCGATGCCGGTGATACCGGTATAGGTGTTGCGGACCATCGGGAGTAAAGCATAGACGGTCAGGGCAAAAATGGCTGTCGTGTCTCCGATGCCTGAGAAGGGAATCAGAAAACCGAATAATGCGATGGAAGGGATGGTGTACATGAAGTTTGTCAGTCCTAAAACCAGGCTACTCGAACGACGGTAACTGCTGATCAGAATTCCCAGGCTCAAGCCGATACACAAGGCAGCGACGATGGCTATCAATGAGATTTCCAGATGTTGCAGGGTGAGCTTTAAAAAGAATTGCCACCGATCGGCGTAAAGTTGGAATAGTTCCTGAATCATAGCAGAGGCAGATTTAGAAATAATAACCGATGTTTATATTAAAACGGGCATGCCAGGAATTGCTTCCGATTCCGGGTCCGAAAGCGTCCCGGTCCGGTCCGATCCAAGCCTGGTGTTTGCCCATCGCATAATCGATATAGGTCTGGACCGGACCCATGTTCAGTAAAAAACCGTATACATTTTGAAAACTATTGTTGAAATCGGTATGCCATTTTTGGATAATGCCGAAATCATGGTACATCATGATGTTGCCGAGCCATTTCCAACCGATCGGGAAGGTATGGGAAATGCTCAGGGTGTATATGTTGGCTTTGGCAGCAACCAGATAAGGAGCTCCGTAAGCCGTCATTACGACCAGATTCCGGTCTTCTCCGGGAGCATTTTTGGGGTACATGGCATAAGTAGATACCTGGGCTTTGAAATTTAAACGGTGCCAGTCGAACATGTAGTGTAGGGCAAAGGCGAAATGGGAACCGTTACTTCGGGTATCGATGTTGTAGAGTTGGCCGAATTCGGCGGAGCATCCGACCTGGTGTTCGACCTGATTGCCGTATTTGTAGATCAGTTGTGCGTTGAGTTGGTTGATTTCTTTGTTCCTGCCGGCCACATCGTAACCATAACGATCGTCGGAAGTCTCGGAATTTGCTCCGAACAATAGTTCATCGGCATTTTTGAAAAAAGCTAAGGCATATTTCCAATGTTCGTCGGAATGAACGAATTTAACCCCCATATCGGCATCGTCTTCGAGACCGACATAATAGGAGATTTGGAGGAAAAAGTTGTTACCACTTCCGGGTTGGAGTCCGAAAGGCACTTTGGTCAAACCGATTTCGAGGTGATTTTTTTCAGAAAACCGATACCCGATCCAACCGTATTTGAGCATAAATCCACCGAAAGCCGTGCTGTAAAACCGGCAATCGGCATCCAGCAAAAAACCTTTATAAGAGGCTGTCGGACGAAGCATAAACACATCGTAACCCAAATCGCCTCCCCGGTCGCGATGTCCTGAGTTCCAATCCGAAAAGTTATAATTGAACCTTAAGGCTCCTCCGAGTTTGAATTGCGGACGTTCTTTTCTTTCCTGGGCGGATGAGGGTAAAATAAAAATAAGGTACAAGCAAAATATAAAATAGTATTTCATTGTGTCCTGAATTTAATGTCACTGGCTTTGCCCCACAATCGTTATCCCGGTATAACGGATTTTTTCGGAGGAAAGTTTCTTCCCTTACCATGGTCATGTTAAATTGTGTTAAATTCAGAACCATTTTTTCGGGGTAACGATAAACTCACTGACAGATGATATATAAGCCATGGACTTTTTGAATTATACAGACTGGCAAGATACAGCCGATACTTTACATATGTTGTTGCAAATGAGTGGTAAAGTGAAATTGCTGTATCGGGCGAAACGGCCAGAATGGGCGCATATCAGGCAATATCTCACCCTGGACGGGATTTCGACGGGAATCGTTCCTGAGGCACCTGTGCCTTTTGAAATTAATTTCGATTTCCGCGAAGATCAGGTGGTCTTCCGGAAATACAACGGAAAAACCGAAAAGGTGGCCTTGGAGGACGGGAAGAGTGTCGGAGACTATTACCGGCAGTTTATGGCGGCATTGAAACAAATCGATGTGCCGGCCAGAATCGATGTGAAATCACAGGAATTTTATGATCCTGTCGATCTGGATAAAGACGGGAAACATCGGTCGTATCAGAAGAAAGCAGTGTTGTTGTGGCTGGATAATATGCTTTTTGCCGATCGGGCCTTGAATCGTTTTCTCGCCCCTTTCCGGGGAAAAGTGACTTGTCCGGCTTATTATTTCGGTACGATGGATTTGTCGTGTCTGGTGTATAGCGGTGAGGCCGCACCTTGGGGCAGAGAGGATAAGGTGATGCAATATGCTTTTGATGAAAAATGCTATGAACACACCTTTATGGAATCATTGCAGGGATTTTTTATGTGACAATAAGGTCCCTTTTTTTATTGATGCTAACGATGGAGATGTACAGGACAGCCGGTTTATTGATGATGATAAGCTGGCACGGTTTAAACTTTACTGCTTGTACGGGGGGCCTGAAAATTATAAAAATCTGTGGCTTTATGCGGAATATTTCAATGATGAGCATAAAGCAGATCCGCCGCTTCCCGAAATCTCACCGGAATCAGGGATTTATGCACCATTTGTCAAAGAAAGCTTTATGGAAAGTGCAGAAGATTATCTGAAAATTCGTGTAAAGCCGCAGCAGGTCATTATAGGCCTCCTGTTTTACAGAGATGAATGGATAGGCGGCGATTTAAAGTATCAGGATGATTTCATGGCTGCCGCTGAGAAGCAGGGCTGTGCCGTAATTCCTGTTTTTGCCAACAGCCAGATGGGATCTTCTAAAAATGAGAAATCCTTGTCCAAAGCCATTCGCAAGTTTTTTATGAAGGACGGGAAACCGATCATTGATGTGCTGGTCACGACGATGAAATTTTCCCTGACTGGGACTGGCAAGACTGATATTGGTACATTAAAAGAACTGAATGTTCCTATTATTGATGCTTATACGCTTCTTACTCCCGAAGAGGACTGGAAAGCGGATCCGGAAGGCATGAATGCTGTTGAAGTATCGATTTCTGCTGCCCTTCCTGAGCTTGACGGCGTCATTCACGGTGTGCCTGTCGCAGGAAGAATCAAGGAAAATGGTCTTCTAGAGTATCGTCCGATTCATGAACGTATAGCAAGAATCGTATCGAAAGCATACAAATGGGGACATCTTCACCGCATGAAGAACAGCGATAAAAAAATTGCTTTGATTTTTCATAATTTCCCCGCAGGGAATGCAAATATCGGGAGCGCTTCCGGACTGGATACGATGGAGAGTGCTGTTCTTCTGCTGCAGAAGATGCAGAGCGAAGGCTATAGGATCCAGCAGATCCCTGACTCGGGTGCTGATCTTCTGAAATCAGTGAACTCACATGTAACAAATGATATTGCTATGATGACAGATAAGCAGTATGAAGAATCCATGAAGTTATCCGGCGAGAATTACCAGGACTTTTTCTCTGAGCTTCCTGTCGCAGTACAGCAGGATATGGAACATACATGGGGGAAAGCACCCGGGGATGTCATGCTGGATGATGATGGAAATTTCCTGATTCCCGGATTTGAAAACGGAAATGTATTCATAACCGTCCAGCCGTCCAGGCAGTACGGGATGGATGCAGTCAAGCTTTATCATGACCCGAAAATACCTCCAACGCATCAGTACCTGGCATTTTATCACTGGATTAGAGATGTATGGAAGGCTGATGCGGTAATCCATCTGGGAACTCATGGGAATCTTGAATGGCTCCCGGGAAAGAGTGTAGGGCTGGACGATGAAAGTTACCCTGATATTGCGCTGAATGATCTTCCTAATATATATCCTTACCTGATGACAATCACAGGTGAAGGGATTATCGCAAAAAGACGGTCCTCAGCATGCCTGATCGGGCATCTTCCGGCTCCTATCGCAGAGGCAGGGGCATATGATGAACTGGCTGAACTGGAAAAGACATTGGATGAATATGCACAGCTCAAGAGGGGAACTTCGGATATAAGCGGCATTGAAGCAGATATAAGAAAACTGTCTGTGGCTGCAAAGCTTGATGAAGAGGTACATTATGATGAAAGTGAGCCATTTGAGGACTATGCAGCTCATCTGCATGCATATATAGAGGAACTGAAAGACAGCGAAGTCCACGTGGGACTTCATGTACTGGGGAAAGCACCGGAAGGAAAGCTTCTACTTGACTGCGTACTGCAGATATTAAGACTGTCTAATGGGGATATTCCGTCTGTTTTTGAACTGTGGGCCAAAAAATATAATCTGACGCTGGATGATATTCAGACGCATCCGGATGAAATTTATGAGCCTCTGCATATGACGAAAAGCCAGTTAATGGAGAAAATTCGTGAGGAAACGCGAAAAGTCATTTCCTTCGCGATAGAATCCATGCAGCAAGAAGACTGTATTGAACAAATTATGAACCTTCCTGAAGCACAAGGCAGTGATGCATGGAAACAGGAATCGAATAAACTGCTGGATTTCGTTATACATGAGCTGATTCCGTCAATCCACAGGACTTCGGATGAAATGACAAACACGATTTCTGCATTATCCGGGCAATATATAAATCCAGGACCTTCCGGTTCACCTAATACAGGAGGCGCAGGACTGCTCCCTTCAGGAAGAAACTTCTATGGCGCTGATCCCAGGACACTTCCATCCCCAGCCGGATGGAATTTAGGCGTAAAGCTGGGAGACAGGACTATCGCCAAATATATTGCTGAAAAAGGGCATTACCCGGAAAATATAGGAATGGTTTTATGGTCAGGGCCAAATATGAGAACCTTTGGCCAGGATATCGCCGAATTCCTGTACTTGCTGGGGATTAAGCCGGTATGGCAGAAGGGCAGCTTAAAAGTCACAGGATTAGAGGTTATACCGCTTAATGAACTGAAGAGACCGAGAATAGATGTTACTGCAAGAATCAGCGGACTTTTCCGTGACACGCTTCCGCAAATTTCCAAATTGCTGGATCAGGCAGTTATGATGGCTGCAGAACAGGACGAAGGAAATGAAGAAAATTTTGTAAGAAAGCATATATGCAGTGATGCAGAAGTTCTTAAAGCTAAAGGCAAAGAGGAGACTGAAGCATGGCGGATTGCATCGTACAGAATATTTGGCAATGCCCCGGGGACTTATGGCGCAGGTGTCAATGTGATTCTTGATACCCGTGAATGGGAAAACACGAAAGACCTTGCTGATGTATATGTCAGATGGGGCGGACATGCTTTTGGAAAGGGAGCTGACGGATGTTTTGAACCTGAGCTTTTCAAAAAGCAGCTGGCGCGCATAGATCTGACTGTAAAAAACGAAGAGAATCCCGACAGCAATATTATGAGTTCAGATGATTATAATGCATTCCATGGAGGCATGATTGCTGCAGTGAAAAGTCTGTCCGGTAATTCACCCGAATCCTATGTGGGGGACAGCACGAACAGAGGCAATGTTAAAATCCGTACCGTCAACGAAGAAGTCAAACGTATTTTCAGGAGTGAGTCCATGAATCCTAAATACATCAAGGGTTTAATGGAGCATGGTTATAAAGGCGCATCCGATCTTGCCAACAGGATGGCAATCAGCTTCCAGTGGGATGCTACCAGTGATGTAATAGATGACTGGATGTATGATCAATATGCCGAAAAGTACGCGCTGGATCCTGAAATGAAAAAATGGATGGAAAAGGTGAACCCCTGGGCACTGAAAAATATAGCCGAAACACTTCTGGAGGCGGAAAAACGCAAGATGTGGAATGCCAAGGATAGTACGAAGAAAGAATTGGAGAAGTTATATTTATCTATCGAAGGAACCCTTGAAGAAGACAACGATGACGATGACGAAGATTAATGCAAGAATTTAATGTCACAAAGATAGAACTTAATCATTTACTGATAGGAGTCAATATGAAAAGAAGAGATGTATTTCCTTTTACCGCAATTATCGGACAGGATATGATGAAGCTGGCTTTGGAACTGAATGTGATTAATCCAAGATTGGGAGGAGTGCTGATCCAGGGAGAAAAGGGGACTGCCAAATCTACTGCAGTCAGGGCTCTGGCGGACCTTCTGCCTCCCAGAAAGTGCATAGACGGATGCCGCTATCATGACGATCCTGATGACAAATCCAATTGGTGTGATGAATGCAGTGAAAAATATAAGGATGTGGAACCACCGGTAAAGCTCCAGTCCATGAAAGTAATCGAACTTCCGGTGAGTGCTACTGAAGACAGAGTTGTTGGGACATTGGACATTGAAGCAGCTATAAAGACAGGAAACAAATCATTCGAGCCCGGGATTCTGGCTGATGCCAACCGGAATATCCTGTATGTCGATGAGATAAATCTGCTGGATGACCATATTGTAGATGTTCTTCTTGACTCCGCAGCAATGGGAATCAATACAATCGAAAGAGAAGGCATTTCCTATTCCCATCCTGCGCGTTTCTCTCTGGTCGGGACAATGAATCCGGAAGAGGGGGATATTCGTCCGCAGCTTCTCGATCGATTTGCCCTGTCGGTAAAAGTAACAGGGGAACAGGATCCTGAGAAGAGAGCCGAAATTATAAAAAGGCGCCTTTCTTACGAAACCGATCCGGAAGAGTTCGTCAATCAGTGGAAGGATGAGCAGGAAAAGGAAGTCAGCCGTATAGAGCGTGCTATGGATCTTCTGCCGCGTATTTCTATTTCAGACGACATGCTCCTGATCGCAGCGAAGATCGCAATTATTCTAAAGGTCGATGGACACAGAGCTGATATTACATTGATAAAAACTGCTGAAACCATAGCTGCTTTGGAAGGGCATCTTGAAGTTTCCAAAGAAGATATTAGAAAAGCTTCACGCTTAGCATTGCCGCACCGTATGAGGAGACGCCCGTTTGAAGAACAGGAGCTTGATTGGTCAGAAGTAGATAAGGTCATTGATGATGAAGCGTAATGTATATCCTTTTTCCGCCATAACAGGTATGGAGAAGGCTAAAAAGGCTATTTTGATTAATCTGGTGAATCCTCATGCGGGAGGCCTCATTATATCCGGTAAGAGCGGGTCGGGAAAATCAACTTTGGTACGCGGGGCAAGAGATTTGATTGATGATCCATGGGTCGAACTGCCTGTCAGTGTAACGGAAGACCGCCTCCTGGGATCTATAGATACAGAAAAGGCGGTTAAGACAGGAGAACGGACTCTTCTTCCGGGACTCGTTGATGAAGCCAATGAGGGGATTCTATACATAGATGATGTGAATCTCCTGCAGTCTGATTTATTGTCAATTGTTTTGGATATTCAGCAGAATGGCAGTTACAAACTGGAACGGGACGGACTGTCTGTAGAGAGGAAGTCCCGCTTTACCATCTTGTCGGTAATGAATCCTGACGGCGGATCGCTCCCTTCATCAGCCCTGGACCGATTCGGACTTTTTGTAAATATAGAAGGCACGGAAGGTATCAAGGACCGGGAAGAAATTATCCGGCGCGTTCTTGCATACGAGAATGATGGAATCGGATTCAGAAATAAATGGGCTGATGCAAACTCCGTATTAAGGGAAAAAATCAGGAATGCAAGGGAAATCCTGCCTGAAGTAGAGTGTCCGGATGCCATGATCCAGCTTGCTGCGGTATATTCCCTGAAAGCAAATGTTTCAGGTCATAGAGCCGATATCTATCTGATCGAAGCTGCCAAAGCGATTGCTGCCTTATATAATCGCATGTTCATTATGCCGAAAGATATTGAAGAAGCTGCTGAATTTGTCCTGCCCCACAGGATGAGAAAACCTGATACGGAGAGGAACAATACTCCGCAGACTGAGCAGAACAAAGAGCAGGAGCAGGAAAAAAAGGACAAGCCTGAAAATAATGAACAGCAGGCTCCGAAGAATGAGGATTTAAGACCAGCGCAGTTAAATGACACGCAGGATGAATCAAATGATGACAGTGAACCGGAAGATAATACGGAAAATGCCCCTGCTCCCCGGGAAGATCAGGTCGATCAGGCGGATTTAAGTGTAGTACTGCCTCCTATGTGGATTCAGCCCCAGAGATTGAGGCTTAAGAAAAGCGGGGATGGAAAACGTGAATTCGTACTGACAGACAAGAAACAGGGAAGATATGTAAAGTCGAAGCTTCCCAGGGAAAAAGTGTCAGACATTGCATTTGACGCTACACTTAGAGCAGCTGCGCCTTACCAAAAAGCCCGTCATTTATTAAATAAGGATCTGGCATTTGTCATCAAGAGCAGGGATCTTAGAGACAAGGTAAGAGAAAAACGTACGGGACATGTCTTTTTATTCGTTGTTGATGCCAGCGGATCAATGGGTGCTAAAAAGCGGATGAGCATAGTCAAGGGCGTTATTTTCAAAATGCTCCTTGAGGCCTATCAGAAAAGAGACAGGGTAGGCATGATAGCCTTCAGAAAGAAGAAAGCCGAAGTCCTTCTTCCAATAACAAGAAGTGTCGAATTTGCACAGAAAAAGCTGGCGGACCTTCCTACCGGCGGAAAGACCCCTCTGGCAAGCGGTCTCCGGAAAGCGGAGGACGTGCTCGATATGCTTTACCGTCAGGAACCAACTCAGGAACCGGTTGTCATTCTTATAACGGATGGACGAGCCACGGCTGGCTCAAATCCTGATTCGGATCCTGTAGCAGATGCTTTAAGAGAAGGAGCCCGCCTGAGAAGAAGAAATCTGCCAATTGCAGTCATAGATACGGAAAGCGGATATATCAGGCTGGGACTGGCAGAAAAATTAGCAGATATTATGGGAGCATCTTATTTCCATGTAGATAAACTATCCGAAGATTCCCTGCTGCATATCTGGAGAACGACGACAGAGGATTAATCATTTAAAGATTTTCTAACATGATGGTATAATTTTAGAAGCATAGATAAATTCCGTTTTATTTAAGGGAGGCACAGGCAGGCTTTATTCCTGAAATCATATAAAGCTCCAGAGGTATATTTTATGGTAAAAAGTTTTCTGAAGTATTATAAGCCTTACATGACAATACTCATTGGCGTCATTATCGGTACATTTGTCATGGCCGGTCTTGATCTTATCTTTCCTATTGTTGTCAGATACTTGATTAATGAGATACTGCCGTCAAAGAATATGCACCAGCTGTTCATAGGATCAGGGGTATTGCTCTTTTTATATATTGTTAATTTTATCGTGCAGTATGCAGTGCAGTATTATGGGCATATTATGAGTGCTTCCATAGAGCACGATATGAGATCGGAATTATTCAGGCACATAGAAAAGCTCTCTTTCCACTACTTTGATAATGAGAAGACGGGACAGCTTCTTTCAAGAATTACAAGTGATGTAACGGAAATCAGCGATCTGGCATTCAGAGGACCTAATGACGTGCTTCTTTGCGGTGTCATAATGGCAGGAACTTTAATAGTCATGCTGCTTATGAACTGGAAACTTGCGATTATTATTGGTACATTGCTGATTGCCAAGAGTATTCACACAGTAAAAGTAAACCGTGCTATGAAAAAATCATTCCGGAAAAACCGTGTGAAAGCCGGAGAAGTGAGTGCTCGCGCAGAAGAGAGCCTTTCTGGTATCCGTCTGGTTAAAGCTTTTGCCCAAGAAGGGTTCGAGTTAAAACGTTTTATAGATAAAAGCAGGGAATTAAGAGATACAAAATTTGAATCATACCGTCTTGTTGCTTATTTTTCCAGCGGCATTAATTTCTTTACCAATATCATTAACGTTGTCGTTTTATTAGGCGGCGGGATGATGATTGCCGGCGGGACCTTGACGGTCAGCGATTTTGTCGCATTCCTGCTTTATGTCAATATCTTCATGCGCCCTGTATTCCGTCTGACAATTCTTGCTGAAGTTTATCAGCGGGGGATGGCAGGCTTCCATCGATTTGAGGAAATTATGAAGACAGAGCCGCTGATTAAGGACAGCAGAGAACCGGCCAGTGTAAAAGATATCCGAGGAGATATCGTGTTCGAAAATTTGTCATTTGGATATGATCCAAATCATCTCGTCCTGCATGACCTCAATCTCTCTATTCCGGCAGGCCAGACGGTCGCTTTTGTCGGAGAAACCGGGGCAGGGAAAAGTACTCTTGTAAACCTGCTGCTCAGATTTTATGAACCGACAAAAGGGCGTATTACACTGGATGGAAAGAATCTCAAGGATTTCCGGCAGCAGGATTTAAGGCGGCAGATTGGGATTGTGCAACAGGATGTATTCCTGTTCAGTGACTCGATTGCAGAGAATATCAGCTATGGCAAGGAAAATGCAACAAATGAGGAAATCGAAGAAGCAGCCAGACTTGCCGCTGCAGACAGCTTCATCAACAACCTTCCTGAAGGCTATCACACAAAAGTTGGTGAACGCGGCGTCAAGCTTTCTGGCGGGCAGAAGCAGAGAATTGCAATTGCACGTGTCTTTCTGAAGAATCCGCCTGTTGTTGTTCTTGATGAAGCAACATCCGCACTGGATACGCAGACGGAGAAAGTAATCAAGGAAGCACTCGACAGGCTCGCTGCTGATAGAACAACAATTATTATTGCACATCGTCTTTCTACCGTAAGGAATGCAGACTGCATCTGTGTTCTTGATCATGGAAAGATTATAGAAAAAGGAACCCATGATGAACTGATTGCCGGAAAGGGAAAGTACTTTGAACTTTATCAGGCCCAGCAGAAAAAAATCCGCCATGAGGAACCTTTTGAAGAGGCATAAGCATTTAACAGGAAATTTGAACAATAAAGAGGAGCCGGCTCAACCGGCTCCTCTTTATTGCTGAATGTTAAATTTTATTATCCATGAGCAATGACTTCAGATATTGACGGAATTCAGGACCGATATCGTCCCTTCTCAGGGCAAATTCCACGGTTGCCTTTAGATATCCAAGCTTATTCCCGGTATCATAGCGCTTTCCTTTAAAGTTATAAGCATAGACGTTTCCGTTTTTGGCCATGACACGCAGGGCATCTGTCAACTGAATTTCCCCGCCTTTTCCGGGCTTGGTCTGCTCCAGGATTTTGAAAACTTCAGGAGTGATGACATAACGGCCCAGTGCAGCAAATCTGCTGGGAGCTTCCTCAATGGAAGGCTTTTCAATCATATTCTTAACCTTGAGGAGATCGGGATTTTCTGTTGGCGTTCCGTTGATAATGCCATAGGAAGATACCTGCTCCGGACGTACGAGCTGGCAGCCGATGATCGTTCCGCCTGTTTTGTCATATTGGGAAATTAATTGCTTAAGTGCAGGTTCGCCGGAACCATTATAGACAACATCGTCGCCTAAAATGACACCGAATGGTTCCCCGTCCATAAATTCTTTAGCGCAGAGAATCGCGTCTCCAAGACCCCGCATATATTGCTGGCGTGTGTAATGAATCTTAACGGAAGCAACCTGACGGACTTCTTTCAATAAATCCATCTTTCCGGATTCATAGAGATGCTGTTCAAGTTCAGGAGAAGAATCAAAATGGTCCTCAATAGCTCTTTTGGCATGTCCCGAAATGATCAAAATCTGTTCAATACCGCTGGCCTTTATTTCCTCAACGATATATTGAATGGTCGGTTTATCAACGATAGGAAGCATTTCCTTAGGCATCGCTTTCGTTTCCGGAAGGAAGCGTGTCCCGAATCCTGCTGCAGGAATGACAGCTTTTCTGATTTTTTGCATAACTTTTCACCTCAAATAGTTTAGAGACTCCTGCTGTTTGAAGAGTCTGGAACCTGAAACTATATTTATGTCTTATTCAATTAGTATAGCATAATCGGTTTTATTTTGAATTTAAGGATTTGATCCAGGTCTTTCTTAAACATCCAGTTCATAAAATCTTGGCTTTAAAAGATGAAAAATAACTATAAGGAGTGCTCTTAGATGGTAGAGGCTTTAACACTAACAAGGCTTCACGAAGAAGTCCGCGAACGCTATGCCCATGATGAACAATGTGTTGTTGGCATT
>ENA-UEPN01001262-UEPN01001262.1-human-gut-metagenome-genome-assembly--contig:-NODE-1262-length-14042-cov-4.966702_pt1 | contig 14042 bp, 10 predicted proteins | sample MGYA00242897_ERZ507910 | MGnify/ENA primary metagenome ERZ507910 (study PRJEB26167, sample SAMN06115525) | human gut metagenome | host: Homo sapiens | place: China:Jiangxi | collected 2015-08-20...
CAAGTGGTCTCCATGAAAGTGGATCAGCGTACGCAGATGGGTATTATAACAGACATCAAGCAGGTGCTGAGAAAATCGTGGGCCTTAAAAATCAATTATTCTGCAGCAAAGCGAAATTGATAGAAGGATATTATTAAAAAACGGTATTTTCATTATGAAAATACCGTTTTTTTTATGGATTTATACCAAGGTCTTTGTTTTTTCTTTATTTTTGCAATAAATAAACGAATAGATTATGGGGATTGCTAATTTGGATGCTCTTGACGAGCAGATTCTAAAGTTAATTGCTGACAACGCACGTATTCCTTTTTTGGAAGTGGCCCGTGCTTGTCACGTGTCTGGTGCAGCGATTCATCAGCGCATACAGAAGTTGACTCGCTTAGGAGTCTTCACAATACGTGTTGGATCCGGAAAGGATCGGTTACGAGACTTGTGCCTATGTGGGGCTTTTTCTGAAAGATCCTTCGGATTTCGACCGGGTGGTTGCGGAATTGTGGAATATTCCGGAAGTGGTTGAATGCCATTATACGACAGGCGATTATGACATGTTTATCAAAATCTATGCCCGGAACAACCATCACATGTTGAGTATCATCCATGATAAGTTACAGCCTTTAGGCTTGCAACGTTCTGAAACCATTATTTCTTTTCATGAGGCAATTAACCGGCAGATGCCGATTCCTGAAATAAAGCACAAGAAGGGCGGCACGGAGAATATGGATGTGGAAGTAGAGGAAGAAGAATAATTGGGAGAAAAGAAAAGAGGTGGTCTCGTCAGGAAGGCGGACAACCTCTTTTTTTCTTTTTAAGTCTTGTATTCTATACGGTTCTTCGTTTGAGACGGAATTTCTTCTGGGTATCAATGGCGGCTCTTTCTCTGATAATCTTTGAAGGAGAAAGGATATTGATGTTTCCCGTCCCTATTATGTCGAGAACTTTGTATGAGTTCCCATAGCCGGATGTCGAAAGGGGGGAAGAAAGCATCCGCTTCTTGGGGCGTGTCTTCTATTTCCGTGAGATATATTTTCTGGGCGAGTGGCAGGGCCTCTTGATACACGCTTTCACCGCCGATGATGAATATCTCTTCTTCTTCCTTACAATGTGACAGGGCCTCTTGTAAGCTACTGAATGTTTCCGCACCGGGGAAGACGGCAGCTTTGTTTCTGCTCAGCACGATATTACGCCGGTTGGGCAACGCTCCTTTGGGAAAGGATTCAAACGTCTTGCGCCCCATGATGATGGTATGTCCGGTGGTGAGTGCCTTGAATCGCTTCAGGTCGTCGGGAAGCCGGTACAGCAAGTGGTTTTCAAAACCGATGGCACGGTTGCGTGCAATAGCTACGATAATGGATATCATGTCGGGATGGTTAGAGGGTTATACGGAAACCGCACCGGCAATGTGCGGCCAAGGGTTATAGTTTTCCAATGTGAAGTCTTCAAACTTGAAGTCGAAGATGCTTTTCACGTCCGGATTGAGTCTCATGCGAGGCAGGGGACGAGGTTCCCGGGTGAGTTGCAGTTTCACTTGTTCCAGATGGTTCTTATAGATATGTGTGTCTCCTAACGTGTGTACGAAGTCGCCTGCTTTCAGTCCCGTCACCTGTGCCATCATCATCAACAACAGGGCGTATGATGCGATATTGAAGGGAACACCGAGAAACGTATCCGCACTACGTTGGTAAAGCTGAAGGCTCAATTTCCCTTTAGCTACGTAAAACTGAAAAAAAGCATGGCAGGGAGGCAGGTTCATGTTCCCGAGGTCGCCGACGTTCCATGCACTGACGATGATACGGCGTGAATCGGGATTGTGTCTGATGGTATCCACAGCCTCTTGTATCTGGTCTATGAATCCACCTTTATAGTCCGGCCACGAACGCCACTGATACCCGTAAATATGTCCCAGGTCGCCGTTTTCATCTGCCCATTCATTCCATATCCTTACGCCGTGTTCCTGCAAATATTTCACGTTGGTATCGCCTTGCAGGAACCAGAGCAGTTCATGGATGATGGACTTCAGGTGTAACTTCTTTGTGGTAAGCAGCGGAAATCCTTCTTCGAGGTTGAACCGCATCTGATGGCCGAATACGCTGAGGGTGCCCGTACCTGTACGGTCGCTCTTCTCCACGCCTTCTTCCATTATCCTATGTAACAGGTCGAGATATTGTTTCATTCTTAATATTGTTTTATTTTTTTTTCTTATTGATAAGGGTGGTCAGCCAATCGTTGGCGGCTATGCAGAGCATGACTACGCCCACGACGAACAACAAGTCTGTGAAGTCGATGATCCATTCAACGACGATAAGCCCTACCCCCCAACAGGCGTTCTTTATGGCAGATTGTTTGAGCATTTGGTTTCTCGTATCTTCGTCTATCGTCCGTCTTTCAGGGTCATACGCGGCTCTTTCTATCCTCCTGTTCTTCTCGCGGTGGGAACGGTATATCAGGTAGACGGCCAAAAGCACGAGGAGGGCAGGAATGAGGAACAGGATTACGGTAAGTATTGTAAAGAGCACACCGCCAATTCCGAGAAGTCCGGATAAAAAGTCCAAAACTCCTTCGTTTCCCAAATCGTCCATGAGAGAAAATGTGTGGGAGTAAACCGATGGGGGAGAACTCCACGTGCTATCGTCGGCCACGTCTTCCAAAGCCGACACCGTATCGGAGTAGACAGTGATGCCATTTTGTGCCAAGACAATATTTTGTGCGAGACAAGCCCATAAAAGGCAAAGCCATATGACGGGAAATATAGGGCGTTTCATGTGGTAAGCGGTTTGATTTAATGTACAAAGATAGCGAAAGGCGAGTGCAGAGACAAATGAAAACAAAGTTTTCTGGTTTGGCTATGCCGAGCCGCATCCTATCTTCGTGGGAACAAAGATAGCGAAAGGCGAGCGCAGAAGCAAATTAAAATCCGTCCGATTATGTTGTTCGCCACGTTTTTTTTGCGTACTTTTATCCTCATAAAATGATACGACATGACACGATCGGATATATCTCAGGAGTTTAAAGACTACGCCCTACGTTTGCTTGGTACGGAGCGTTATGCACGTTTTGCCCAAGCTTTGGATGAAGAACCTTCCGTGAGTGTGAGGCTGAATCCGTTCAAGTCCTTATGGGCCGGTCTTTCGACGGAATATTTGAATGGGGGAGATGGCCCGGTGCCTTGGGCTTCCGGTGAAGGAGGTTACCTAAGCGAACGTCCTCCGTTCACATTCGACCCATTATTCCATGCCGGTGCCTATTATGTACAAGAGGCTGCTTCCATGTTTCTCGGGCAGGTCTTATGCCGTTATGTAACCCGTCCGGTGATAGCGCTCGACCTTTGTGCTGCACCCGGCGGCAAGTCTACCCATATTCGTTCGTGTCTGCCGGAGGGTAGTCTGTTGGTGGCCAACGAACCCGTAAAGGCACGTGCTCAGGTTTTACTGGAGAATCTGACGAAGTGGGGACATCCTGACGTGGTAGTGACCAACAGTTATCCAAGGGATTTTGCCCGTTTGCCAGCCTTTTTCGACTTGTTGGTGACCGATGTGCCGTGCTCCGGCGAGGGGATGTTCCGAAAAGAAGAAGATGCCGTGACAGGTTGGAGTATGGAGGCTGTCCGGATGTGCCGTGACCGTCAGCGTGAGATTTTGCGTGACGTATGGCCTTCGTTGAAGCCTGGTGGGTTGTTGGTGTACAGTACTTGTACGCTGAATACTTTAGAGGATGAGGAAAATGTGGCTTGGATAGCCGAAGAACTCGGTGCGGAAATACTTCCTCTTGATGTGGAACCGGGTTGGGGAGTCGTGGGGAACCTGCTTCCGCTCTCCTCTGTAAAAGATACGGTGAAGGCGGAAAGGCTTTTTCCCGTCGCCCATTTCATTCCCGGTTTTACTCGTGGAGAAGGCTTCTTTTTGGCCGTTTTACGAAAAAATGGTGAGGAAGGGGTTTCGGATTGGGGGATGTCCTCTGACAGGTATAAAAGTGAGCGTGTGAAGTCTAAAAAGAAACGTACTGTACAAGCTTCCGTTCCGGCTTTGCCTGCTTCCTGCCGGTCATGGTTGCTTCATGCCGATACCTTTGATTTCGTTTCCGACGGACCGGTGTGGACGGCTATACGTGCTTCATTCTCCCGTCAGATAGGCTTGTTGAGAGAATCGGTTAAAGTATGGCAGGTTGGTGTTCCGTTGGCTACGGTAAAGGGGAAGGACTATATTCCGCTTCACGCTTTAGCGATGTCCGTCGACTTGAATCGTGCGGCTTTCCCGGTTGTCCCCGTTTCCTACGACATGGCGGTGCCCTATTTACGTAAAGAAGTGCTTGTCTTGCCTCCCGACACTCCTAAAGGTTATCCACAGGAGTGGAAAATACGGACAAGCTATCTTTCGACTTATAGTTTAAAAGGAGATTTACGGCGTAAATCAATAGAGTAAAGTGAAAAATACTAAAAAAATAATATATTTCTCTCTTGTTACTTGCTTTTTTATTCTGTAAATGCTATATTTAAAGCCTGAGAGTGTGAATGGATTGAAGCGATGAGAGTTCTACTCACACCGTAGATGTCTAATTGTCTAACTTAATCTATACAGCGCTATGAAAATTTTATTTATCGGCTCAGGGTGCGCCTGTAGGTTACCTTTTGTAGAATATCTTTTTAAGAAGAAAATACAAGAGGCAGAGGTGCCGGATATAGAAGTAGAGTCCGCCGATATGGCCATGTGGGGAGTCACTTCTCATGAAAGTGTGGTTCCGGAAAGCAGTGGTCCTGATAAAGTAGGCAACTTACTGAATCAGGCCGATTTTATCGTGGTTATGGAAGGACGGCAGCGCAACTTTCTGACACGTTTTATGGATTACAGTAGTTGGAATAAAATTCACTTATTCTTGGATTATTGTACATCTGAGAAGGAACATCTGGTAGGTTCCGTGTGTGGCGATCTCGATTATCAGACGCAGGATGAAGAGATGAGTAATGGTTGTATGAATCTGATAGCTCGCATAAAGGCTTTTTTGAAGGAGCATTTAAGCGAGAAAACGGAAATCTCCACATTGATGCCGGCTTAAACGATAAAGCATATCGGGCAGGGACATTACATGTCGGGTATGCTTTATGATTGGAAATGAAGGAATATGTGTTTGGTGAAAACTATTGTGAGTCTCCTTGTGATGCTTATGGCGGGGTTGCAAAGTGTGCAATCGCAAAATTGGGTTATTGTGAAAGAACGGTCTGTAGGAGTGGATTCTGAAAGTTTGGGGGTTGGAGGCGTTTTGGGGAAAGCGAAAAAAGGTGTGGTATTATGCCAACGGGACGGTGTGGAAACAAGGCATGTATGGCGTTCTTATCGAAAAATATAAAGTATCCGCCAGTTTGTGTATCTGAAGAAGCGAGTGGAAGAGTATATATGCAATTTGTGGTGGAAAAAGATGGGGAAATCTGCCAAATCAGGGTGTTGTTTTCTTTACTGGTAAAGTTCGGGTTGAAATAGGCATGAGGAAAAAGATTACTGCTCTTTTGCCTCCGTGTTGTTTTTCGGGGTTTCCGGAGTATCGAACAAACCGTAAGTGGTACGGAGGACGCGGAATTCCGTCCGGCGGTTCAGGGCGTTGCAGATTTCCTGCTGTTCTTCTGGCAGTTTTTTGATGAAAGCCTCCGTCAATGTGTCGTTCTCATGCAGGAACGGGTACCGTTCCGTCAATCGTTTGCGGATGACTTTCGGGCGTGTCTCACCATATCCGATGGGAGTCAGGCGGTCGGTAGCGACGCCGTGTGCTATCAGGTACTTCACCACTGATTCTGCCCGGCGTTGGGAGAGGCGGATATTGTATTCATCCCTTCCCCGGTAGTCGCAATGCGAGCTGAGTTCAATCGTGATGTTCGGGTTGTCTTCCATGAGCGTGACGAGGGAGTCCAGTGCAAGAGTAGAAGAGTCCGTGAGTTCCGCACTGTCGAAGGCGTAAAATACATTGTCTACCAGTACGGGAGCTGTGATGGAAGCCAGTTCGAACTGAAGTACGTATTCTTTGCTTATGCTGCTAGTGTCCACTCGCAGTTGTTCTTTATGGTTCAGGAATCCCTTGCACGTACCTAAGAGTACATAGTCTACATTGGGTTGGATTTCTTGGGTAAAAGAACCGTCTCCTTTCACGCTCAGTTTCAAGTTTGTCCCGTCGTTGCCCACCATGTAAACCAGGCCTTCCGGCAGTTCATAGCCGTCTTTTTCGTAGACCCATCCTTTGACCGTAAGCAATACTTCCGGGCATTCGAAACTCATGATGTGGTCCCACCCTCGGGCATCTCCCCGGTTGGTGCTGAAAAATCCCCGGTTGTGCAGTCCGTCAAAAGTCATGGCAAAATCATCTCCTTGCGAATTCATCGGATATTTCAGGTTTTCTACGGTCCATGTACCCGCACTGTCCTGTTCGGCCTTGAATAAGTCTAATCCGCCCATGCCAACGTGTCCGTCGGAGGAAAAATACAAATCTCCGTTCGGACGGAATGAAGGGAACATTTCATTCCCCGGAGTATTGATGGGTTCGCCGAGATTATCCACTCCGCCTAACCCGTGTTCTCCTATTTCGATTCGCCAGATGTCCAGGCCTCCTAATCCTCCCGGCATGTCGGATACGAAATACAGCCATCTGCCGTCCGGTGATACGGTAGGATGGGCAAAGGAAGATAAAGTGTCTTTGGTGATTTCCAATAATTTGGGTGCACTCCAACTGGCATCCGTGCGTTCCGAGGTATAAATCTGTGCATATCGTGGATATTCGGGGTCATGCGTGCAACGGGTGAAATACATTGTTTTGCCGTCCGGCGAAAAGGCGCAGGCTCCTTCATCGTATTCGCTGTTTACTTCGGATTCTACCAGTTCCGGTGCCTGCCATTTCCCTTTATCGTCTTTTCTGGAGATAAAGATATCACCGGACTTGATACCCGTAATGCCGCTCAGTTCGTTGCCTGTTGCCTGTGGGCGTGTGGAAGTCAGATACAGCATGTCCATGTCATCACCTGCCAACATCGGGCAATAGTCCGAGCGTCGGGCATTGAGTAGCGGTTCTTTCCTTATCGAATACAGTGTCGGTTTCTGTTTCCAGATGGGTGCCATGGTACAGCCCTGTAGTCCGTGACGTGCCAATACGTCGTTTGGTTTGTACTGAAGGTAAATCTCATAATTCTGCAACGCCTTTTTATAATCGCCGTTTTTGCGTTGCATTTCAGCCAAATAAAAATAAACGATGCTGTCCGGGTAGTTGTATCGTGCTGCATTTTGGTATGATCCGATGGCCCGTGAAGTATAATTGATGCGCCGGTAGCAGTCCGCAGCTTTGTAGGCCCGTTCGCCCCTCTTGGCGCGTTCCTTGGGTTTGGTGCGCATATAGGCTTTACGGTATTCGGCTGCCGCTTCGAAGTATTCTCCTATGGCATAGAATTTATCTCCCTTTTTCACATTGCTTTCCGCGCTACAGCTTGCGAGCCATAACGTTACAAAAATACCCCCAAAAAGAGAAATCCATTTTTTCATATTCCATTCGGTATGCAAATATAATTTTTTTATTTCATTTACCGTTGGAACTAACGGATTTTTTTGAACCGAAATGGATTCAGGAGTATCTTTTTGAGGGTGTCTTGTTAGATAGACGGAACGCTAACGAATGACAACCTTTTCTTGTTTCATGGTGCCGTCGTTGAACTGTGTCTGTCGGATATAAATGCCTTTCTGCAAATTGGTAGTTCGTATGCCGTCTAATGTATAGTAGAGTTTACGTATGACGGTATGGTTTCCCGTTTGGGTCTCAGGTATGCTGCTGCCTTCTATGGGAATAAATTCAAAAGGATAATCGTTAGGTTCTTCTGTTGCAGCGAAATTTATGTTCCCGTTTTCGTCCACATTCCAGAATATTTTACCCGATCGTGCGGATTTCTGTATGGCCAGAGGTGTTATGCCTTTGGCTCCGCTGAGGCGGAACATCCTTGTGGATGTTGTTTTCCATGTCCCGTCATCTTTCAGATAGGCTTGGTCCAATAAAGACATGAAACCGCATGCTGTGGAAGGCGGTCTGTTGTCCACATACCATTGTTGGGCTTTGTTCTCTTCTCTTCCTTTCGGTTCAAAGGATGGAACCGTGCCGTTCCCATGGTTGGTCAGGTAAGTGTCATATCCTCTGTGTCGGATATAATAATAGCCGACCGGGATAGTTCGGTAATTGTCGTCTTTTACATAAATTTGATAGTTGAGGGTGGTGGAGTGGTTTCCTGCCGTATAAGAAAGGCTATACGTCCCGGAAGTCTGTATGTCGTTGATTACAAGTTCGTCTCCTGTCGAATCGTCGTTCCATAGGTAACTTCCGTTCACCATGAAGTCGGATGGGGTGACAGAAAGGGTCACGTTGTCCCCTTGTTCTACTATGGCCATGGAGGAGTCCGTGTAGCGTCCTCCGTTGACAGTGATGTCCGGACGGGCAATTTGCACGTTGATATGGAATGTCACCTTTTGTTTCCGTCCACCTTGTCCGATGAATAATACGGATACGTTCCGGCTAGTTGTCACGTTCGGCAAAGTGATGGACGGACCGGTGGCTCCGTTTTCCCATGTGTAATATCCCCAACCCATCTTTGCTTGGACTTCGAGGGTTACGGGGTTGCCGTATAGGATGTTGACCGTGCGGGTTTGCAATTTGTTTCCATTGGCAGTAATAAAAGGTATAATGTCGCTTTCTTCGCAATCTCCTGCTACGGCAATGGTGAACGCCTGTTCGCTTTCCACGCCTTTTTCATTGGTGTAAGTCACGCGCCATACACCGCTCTTGTTCGCCACAATCGTAATGTCCTTGGATGTCTCTCCGTTGTTCCATTTCCATTTCCCGGTGTCTGCCGTGCCAACCGGAAGTTGGGGCTTCAGCGTGACGATAGTGCCAACCGGGAGGGCGTTGGTCGGTGCTATGGCATAGGTGTTGGTAAGCCCGCCAAGTTCGTTGCGGGGTACTGTTGTTCCATTATATTCCATGACAGGGGTGAGTGGTGTGGGCACTTGGTCAGGTTGTGCGAAGTCTCGGGTGTTCATCAGCACGGAATAGCCCATGTGGTCGTATCCTCCGCTGACACTGCCCTGTCCGCCTCCGTCAATACCCATTTTTTCGTAAGCCATTTCAGAGAAAGGCATTTTCACGCCTTTGATGCCCTCGTAATGTCCGATGACGGTGCCCCAGTACGGACGAATTTGTTCTCCCAGTGCCGGTGATTTTTGTAGCCACGACCGGTTGTCCCACCAAGCTAATCCCCGGTCGGCATAATGATAGTCGGTCCAAGGCAGGTTAGGCACGCTTTGCGTTTGTGCCGCCAAATATTCGATGCCGGCGGCCAGACGGTTGTCCATGTAGGAAAACAGGTCGTCTCCTTGGTTCCATCCGATGTGTGCCACATCCACAGCCAATCCTGCAGCCATGGCAGCGTGACCGATGTCGCGACCGCTTTCCTGCATCTGTCCCAATTTTCCGTACGCACCTGTTTCCAACTCCGAATTTTGTGTCGTGACCACCAGATTGCCTATGAATTCCGTCAGTCCGTCATTCAAAATCGGGTTGGCTGTACGTGGGTCTACGAAAGTACCTACTTGGTCGTATTTGTAGAAAGAAAGGCCTTGGTTATAAAGGAACACGTCATCACAAAGGATGCCGATGCTCATTACGGCCAATACGTTGCACAATCCCCAGTTCGACCAATAATGCCCAGGGCACTTCCCCCATCCTCCGGAGTTTTCCCACGTGCCGTTTCGGCCACGTAGGAATCCTATACAAGAAGGATACCACACATTGAGCATCCATCGTTTGAACTCTGCAAAGTCTTCTGCATTCCAACCCTCGTAGTCGCGTACCAGTTCGGCTGCGTTGGCAAAAGCATAACCGTATAGTCCGGCTGCCAACGCATAATTGGAGTCTCCGCCGATGGCTTTCGTTGTGCGTGCCCAAGCCATAAGGACGTCTACGGCGTGGCGGGCGTGTTCTTCCGACCTGTCTATTTTCCAACGAAGCGCATTCTGGTAAGCGATGGTGGCACCACGTGCGGCGTTGATATAGTTTTCCCCTACTCCTCCGCCACGGACAATGGTTTCAACGGGATAGGTGGCGGCATTGGATTGTGAATAAGCCGCGTTTTTCAGTACATTGTATGCGGCTATGACTTTTGCGTTGCCGTCCTTCAACTGTTGCCGTATGCGTTCAAAGTCCTCATCGGTGTGGAGAGCACCGGGATGTCGGAATCCTTTATCCGTATCATAGCCTTCCACGACATCCTCGTCATCGAATTCAAATCCGTCAGTGGCTTTCAACGTGTTCTGTGCTGCGGCCAAGGCTTTGATTTGTTTGTCAATGACGTTTTGGTTCACTTTTCCTTCTTCAGCGAGGGTTTTGGCCATGTTGATTTCATCCAGGTAAATCGCCACGGCAGCTTCCGGATAAATTGCAGCATGTCCGGCCAAGAAATCTTCTGCTTCCCGGATGGCGGTTCGCAGGGCTGTGAAATCGCCGGGGGTACCATAGCGGAATTCATGCTCCAAATCTTCGGTGATTTGTGAGAGGGCGTTGATTTCCGCCGTGCCCAATACTTTGCCGTAAAGTCTGATGTCGCTCACGAGGGTTTGTTTCAAGTAATTGTCTGCGGAAAAAGGAGCACGTCCAATCCATACGTAAGGAATGGAGGCATTGAAGTTTTCCGAGTTGGCAGGCATCGAACTGTTTGACCCTTTGCGTACACCGTTAAGATAAAGCGTGCCGTTCTTTCCGTTTTGTGTATAAAGGACGTGTATCCACTGGCCTTTTTCCGATTCTCCTCCGATTTCAATACCCGTTTCGTGTTGATAACCACCTGTGGAGTTGGCAAACCGTTGTGCGTTCAAGCGGTAGGCCGAATATTTCCCCTCAGAAGCGGTGCAAGCCATGGATGTGGAGAAGGACCAAAGGAAGAATCCCGCGCCGGAAAGCGAGGCGTTTTCGTCTACCCGGTAGTACATGGAGACTGTATAGGAGTCCATTTCTTTGAATAGGGCGCCCGTTTTTTCGGTCAAATCAAGATAACCAGACTGGTTGCCCAAATTGAGCACATGGTATTTTCCCATTTCTTCCACCTTGGCACCGTTTTTCAACGAAGCTATGATGCCGGACGTAGAAGCGTCCGTGACGGAAGTACCGTTTACTTGTTCGAAGTCGAAGTGCAGTCGCAATCCGTCTTCCTGTGCATAAAGTCCGGTGCCGGTACATGCCACGAAGCAAGAAGCTAACAGCATGCAGAGTTTTTTCCTTTTGCTTTTCATGTCATTGTTCATAAGTGTAAATTAAGTAATGATAATAAATCTCTTTATGTATATACGAATAAGGACGGCGAATTACTTATTTTTTTAATATTAAAGATGGTTAAGACAATAAAAAGCCACGAATACGGACGAATGAGAAAAACCGTATTCCATGGCTTGGGTTGCGCAGGCGGTTCCGTTATGGTTTTACCTATGGAGATAGAGCCTGTGCAGGGAGGAGGATTTTTTCAGTGTTTCTGATTGTTCCAATAGTCTTCGATCCGGTCCGCCTCTTCTTTTGTCAGGTGGATGACGGCACCGTGCTTGGGCGACCGGAAGTTGGTGGTTTTCATTATGCCTTCGGTGAAGCGTCCCAAGTTCTTGAAGTGTACGAAGTCACAGGTTTCCACAAAGCCGAAGTTGTGCGGGTTGATGCCGAAGATGTCGTACATGAGTACCCATTTGTTTTCACCGATGCGTTTCCAAACGTTAGGTGCCTCACAGGCCACCGGTTCAAAGTCTATCCAACGCGGGTCGAACCGGTAGCTTCCGTCGATACGGTCGGAAACCGCCTGTTTGATGCCCGAACCGGATTCATGCGCCACGTAGAACAGGTGATATTCCATTTTTTGCCGCTCCTCGTTCCATATCGGGGTGATGTCGCCGTCGATGGCAGACGCTCCAGAGGGGTATTCAAACAAGATTTGCGGAATACTCTCGATACGGTTGAAATCTTGGTTTACGTAGACATAATAAAGCCTGTTTTGCTCGTTGCCGAACCGCATGGTGAAATAAATCATCATCCGTCCTGTGGCGGGGTCATAGACTGTTTCCGGTGCCCAAGCACAACCTATCTGTGCAAATTCCTTGGACATCTGGTCGAAACGTATGTTGGTGCGTGTCCAATGGATGAGGTCGAACGATTTCATCAGCACCAAGCCACGGTTGTTTCCCCAACCATAAGCTTTCCCGTCGCGCTCCCATTCCGTATCGCGGTAACCCTCGCGTTGTGCATAAATATGCAAGTCGGTCATGGCCAAGTAGAAGCCGCCGTCCGGGCCACGGTAGATATGCGGGTCGCGGATACCTTTCTGGTCGGCGATTGTATCGCCTGCAATAATGGGCTTGCCATCGTTCAGGGCGGTAAACGTATAACCGTCGCGGCTGATGGCTGCATGCAGGCAGTGGTCTTCGTCCTGATGAAATACCATAAGGTAGGCCGCCATGTCTTTTTCTTGCGGTGTGGCATCACGGTAGGTGAAGTTGCGGAAAGTCGTACGTCCTTTTCCTGCGGACAGGAGTGCAGGACGGAGGGCATAGAACCCACCGTAGTTGTTGTGATGAAGTCCCGACACGTCGATATCCGTGGCCAGTTCCTTCCATGACTTTCCGTCCTTGCTGGCAGAGAGGGTCACGCGGTTGGCACGGTTGAGCAGGCGGAGGTAGAAATGCTTGTGGTAATCGGAAGGCATGGCTTCGGCTTTTTCCCCGTTGCGGTATATCGTGAGCGTCTTTCCGTCCGAAGCGACACCGGCGTATGCCTTCTCGTCATAGAAAAGGAGCAAACCGCCCGTGTTCCCTTTTCCGAGGGTGATTTCCGTTGTGAGCTCATAGTTCTTGTCTGTGGCTGTGGTCAAAAGCAAACGTCCATCCGTAGGAGTCTTGCCTTTGGCTTTGACGCTCATGCCGTCCTTGCCGAATGAGAGGCTTTCGGGGGCGTATTCCTTCCAAAAGGTCCATTGCAGGCCGAGTTGCTTGCCCGTGAAGTCATCGGAGAGTTCCAGTCCGTGTTTTTCAGGGTCTTGTGCCGGGAGCGGACGGGCATCATGCCGCAGCTTGACCCATCCGTCGGCTGTCCATTCCACCGGGTCTATCAGCGTCTGGCGACCCAACGTGTGGTAACCTTGTGCGTAAGCATGGTACACCACCCACCAGTTCCCTTCGGCATCGTCGATGAGCGTACCGTGTCCTTTCGACCACCAAGGGTCGCTTGCATTGTAGGTATGCACCAAAGGGTTGTAGGGGGAGTTCTCCCACGGGCCGAACACGCTTTTGGAACGTGCCACGACTACCATGTGACTCGTGGCCGGTCCGGCGGTGCCGCCTTCTGCCGATACCATATAATAATAACCGTCCTTGTGCAGCAGTTTCGGGCCTTCGAGGAACATGTCGCCATTGCCTTCGGTTTTCCAATCCTTGGGGAACCGCCAACCTTCGTAGACGGTCTTTTTCGGTCCCGTCACTTTCAGCCCGTCGTCGCTTAGCGGGGCTATGGCACCTTTGTCCACATATAAATACCGTTTGCCGTCTTCGCCCACTACATGTCCAGGGTCGATGCCCGCCAGGTCGAGTTTCACCGGTTGGCTCCACGGGCCTCGGATATCATCGGCATAGACCACATAGTTGGCTCCGGCAGCAGGATAGTAGATATAGTAACGTCCTTTGTACTTCACCAAGTCTGGAGCGTAGACCGAACCGTCGAGTGCATGGAGTGCACGGGCTATGGGGGTCCAGTTCACCAAATCGGTAGAGTGCCAAATGAGCAGTCCCGGTGCGTAATTGAAAGATGAGTTTGTCATGTAGAAGTCTTTTCCTTCCCTGATGATGGACGGGTCGGGATAATCCCCACTCAAAAGCAGGCGAGGGAAGGTTTGTGCACGGCCTGTGGTTGCCAGGCATAAAAATAGTAAACTAAGAATCAGTTTGTTGATACGAGTACTGTTCATGGTTTAAGTGATTAAAAGTTATTGGGTTGAATTTCTCTCCAAAGTTATA
>ENA-UEPN01001274-UEPN01001274.1-human-gut-metagenome-genome-assembly--contig:-NODE-1274-length-13955-cov-4.254720_pt1 | contig 13955 bp, 10 predicted proteins | sample MGYA00242897_ERZ507910 | MGnify/ENA primary metagenome ERZ507910 (study PRJEB26167, sample SAMN06115525) | human gut metagenome | host: Homo sapiens | place: China:Jiangxi | collected 2015-08-20...
CTTTCATCTCGTCTGCCGCTAACTGATTCAGCCACTTCTTCAATTCCTCTTTCAGTGCAGAGGTCATGAAGATGGTGCGGCAGGAGGATGCGGTTTTGGTGCTTTTCAGGATGAGGGAAGTGGTGCTGCGCTCCAGCTTGTCCGGGAATACCTTTTCATAGGCAGACCTCCAATTCCTTGTAGCCGGGTGTTTTTTCACCCGGCAATTTTTGCATTCCAACATTTTCGGGTTATCCGATCAAAAGTTTCAGCTGTTCTAGCTTTTCCTGTGCGCTTTCCTTGCGGAAGCTGGCCCCGATGCAGGAAACAGGAACGCACATCTCCAACAGGCGGTCATAGATTCGGGCGTGAACGGTATCCTGCGGATGCCGGATCTCATCCAGTGTTAGATTGGTCGTGACGATCAGGGGCTTCCGGCTGCGGTAGCGACTGTCTACAATGTTGTAGACCTGTTCCAGTGCATACTCTGTGCCGCGCTCCATCCCGAAATCGTCAATGATGAGAAGCGGATAGCGGCACAGCCGGTCTACCACCTTGTTCTGCCCAGAGAAACTACTATTCAATTCGTTCACGACATGAGCAAAGTTTGTCATGCACACAGGTACTTTCTGCTCCATCAGAGCGTTCGCAATGCACCCGGCAAGGAAACTCTTGCCTGTGCCAAAACCGCCCCAGAGCAGTAGCCCGATGTTCTCTGCGTGAATGGTCTGCCACTGCTCTACATAGCGATGTGTGTGACGCATCTGCAGGCTACGACCATTGTCGTTTGCAAATGTCCACTCCAGCAGTGCCGGGTCAGAAAAACCTTCTGCTTTCAGCTGCCGCACAAGGTCGAGATGTTTCTGCTCCTTAACAGCTGCTTCCTGCTGTTCCCGTTCGGCTTTATGACAGGCGCATTCTACCGGGTGCTTGTTCTTTCCTATCAAGACAAGCCCCTTGGCAAAGAAGGCTTCTTTGGGTGTGTGGCACTTACCGCAGGAGAGCAAACCATCTGCTCCATAATAATCCATTGCGTTTTCGGGTATACTGGAAACGGATTGTTCCAAAATCTTTTCAATAAAAACGATTTGTTTCTCAAGAACTGTCTGTGCGAGTGCGTATAAGTACAGACCGCACAAATTTCTTCCGTGAAAAAATGCGCGTTTTACGGGCGGCTGGATCAGGAAAAACTATTGTTATTTTATGCGAAGAATGATATTATCATTATCATAAAAGGATGTTTCTCTTAAAAATATGCGTCGCCAGCCTTTGAACCTTTGAAAAAAGGCCGGACAGGCGGAAACGGTAAATGCAATGGAGATTTTACTCACGGGTTTTACGGCGTTTCTGACGCAGGAGTGGATCGAGACGGCATTCCCGAATGATCATGTGCTGACTACCTGCGCAAAAGGGGAGGCGCTGTCGGACACCCAGATCAAGACGGTGACGCTGGAAAGCAGGCAGCTGTTGGATCAGCTTGCAGAGACCTATCAGTTTGACCGCGTTGTCTATTTTTCTGAATATCTTCTGCCACACGGTGATCAGGAAGGTGAACTGGACCGCCTGCGCCGGGTCCTGCAATCCTGCCGCGAGCGGGAAGTGGAGCTGCTGTACCTCTCAGGGCCGGAGGCAGCATTTGCGCCGTCCACCGGTAAAACGCTGCTGGCCAATGCGGCGGAGGAACTTTGCTTCCATTACGCCAGAACCAGCAAACTTCAGGTCAAGGTGTTCCGCCTGCCCTACCTGTATGCTGTCTCGGCCAGCGGCGCGGATCAGTTTGCGCGGCTATTCGAACAGATGCCTGCCGGTACGGTTCAAATGGATGAACAGGCTGCGCAGCCGCTGCTGGCGCTCTGTGCAGAAGAATTGGCCGATCTCGTTGCCCGGGTGTTCGATACATGGACACCGGAGCCGGAGCGATTTACGCTGCCGGATGTTTTTGGGAACACACAGGGGCAGCTGGGCGAGGTGCTGCAAAAGCTGCAGCCCGGGCTGAAGGTGCTGTACGGAACCGATACGATCCAGACCTACCCCGCAGCAGATAATGCTGTCCGCCGCAGGTACGGCTGGTTCCAACGGTACAGCATCCTGGATGATCTTCCGGCGATCTATAATGCGTGGTGCGCCCGGAAGACAGAGAAAAAAAGCTTTATACGCAAAATGGTGGATAAGATCCGCCAGAGCCCACTCCTGCTGCGGCTGGTGGAGATCGCTGCCGCGTGGCTGGCCACGGAACTGCTGGTGCGTATTACAGGCACGGACGCGCAGTTCCGGATGGTCGATTTCCGGCTGATGTTCGTTGTGCTGATCGGCACGGTCTATGGCCTCAATGCAGGTGTGCTGTCTGCTGTGCTGGCATCTGTTTCTCTGACAGCGGGCTATCTGCGGCAGAGTACCACTCTGATGCTGCTGTTTTATGAGCCTGCCAACTGGTTGGCGTTCATTATATATTTTGTGGTGGGAGCGTCCTGCGGCTATGTGCAGCTGCGTAATACGGAGACTGCCCGTTTTGTGCAGGAAGAAAACGAGCTGCTGCATAAGCGGCTTGAATTTACCCGGAAACTGTATCAGGATACGCTGGAGGATAAACGGTCGTTCCGCCGCCAGATCCTGGGCCGCCGGGACAGTTTTGGCAAGATCTATGCTGTGACCCAGCAGCTGGATATGCTGCAGCCGCAGGAGATCTGCCGCAAGACGGTGCAGATAATGGAAGACGTGCTGGAAAACCACAGCCTTACCATCTACCGTATGGAAAAGAACCAGGGCTTTGCCCGCCTTACCGCCGCCAGTGCTGGAATGACGCCGGAGCCGGCATACTCGCTGGAGGTGGATCAGTGGCTGGACGTGATCCGTGCCATCGAACAGGAAGGGCTGTGGGTGAATCGCGGCTTCCTCCCCGGACGTCCGATGTATGCTGCAGGCGTGCGGCAGAACGGCAGCCTTGTGGTACTGATCGGGCTGTATACTGCCAGCGAAGAGCAGATGACCCTGTATTACCAGAATCTGTTCCGCATCCTCTGCGGACTGGTGGAAACAGCACTGGTGCGGGCCTTTGAGTACGAGAGCGTTGTGCGAGAAAACTGGTATCTGCCCGACACCTGCCTGCTGCGTCCGGCTGTGTTTGCGGAGCAGCTGGCTACAGCCTGCACCCTGCAGGAAGACAAAATGGCGCATCATCTGCTGCTGCAGGTGACGGGAACGTTCAAAAACCGGGCCGAATTCAACGACCGGGTGAGGCGCTCCATCCGCAGTACCGATGCAGCAGGCGTTGGAACAAACAACGCCGTTTACCTGCTGATGAATCAGACCGATGAAGAAAATCTGCCGCTGCTGACCCGGCGCTTGGATGAAAGAGGGCTTCATGTCACTGCAGTGCCGCTGGATGAGCAGCTGCGGCTGATCAGCGCTGCAAAACAGGAGGCATCGCATGCGTAACGGGTTCTGGCTTGGTCTTGTGCTGCTGGCAGTACATCTGGCCGTATGCGGGGGGATCTGGCTGCTGGCCTGGGCCAAGGTACTGGAGGTGGAGGGATATTTTGCTCCTGTGATGCTTCTTGTGCCGCTGTGGGGACCGCTGTGTGTGCTGCTGCTCCACACTTCCAACCGCCTTACAGGCGGGTGCCTGCGGGAACAGACACTTGAAAAGCTGCATATCAACGAAGAAATACACAAAAGTATCCTTGTGGCGGATGACGAAGGCGAGGATATGGTCGTTCCACTGGAGGAAGCGCTGCTGGTTGACAGTCCCGCGCAGAAACGCAAGCTCATCCTCTCGGTGCTGACGGATGACCCCGCAGGCTATTATGACCTGCTTCAGCAGGCCCGTATGGACAACGACAGCGAAGTGGTACACTATGCTTCCACGGCGCTGTCGCAGATCACCAAGGAAGCGGACCTGAAATTGCAGAAGCTGGAGCAGCGCTATGCCGCTGCCCCGGACGATGCCGCAGTGCTGGAAGAATACTGCAATTATCTGGAAAGCTATCTGAAAGACGGTTTCGTACAGGGCAGAGCCGCAGAGATCCAGCGCCATCAGCTGGAGCAGCTGCTGAAAAAGCGGCTGGAAAACCTTGGCGGACGCCGCAGCTGTACGCTGGAATGCAGGCTGGCAGATGTGCAGCTCAGTCTTGCTGAGTATGACCGCGCAGAGAAAACGCTGGAAGAGCTTACGGCGCGCTGGCCCCAGCGCGAGGCGCCGTGGGTGCTCTGCCTGCGGCTGGCAGCAGCGCGGCGAGATGGGGAGGCTATCCGAAAAACACTGGGTCAAATCGAGGAAAAGGAGGTCTACCTCAGTGCAAAGGGCCGCGAGATCGTGCGGTTCTGGCAGGGGAAACAGCAATGATAAAGGAGATCCTTTCCCGGCTACGGGCGTTCCGCTGGCAAAAGCTGCTGATCATCTGGGCCGTGTTCGTGGCGATGGCCGTTATCCTGTTTGCGGAGCGCAGCGGCATTCAATACGAAGCAGCGAAATTCAAGCTCAATTATCTCCCCCGGACAGAGGTCGAGCCTGCACAGACCGCCATGTTCGGCCAGCCCGTCACCTGCCTGCTGCTCTACGATTCCGGTCAGGATAGTACAGACCTTGCAAAAAAGCAGTTCGATCGGATCTTGCTGGATATGAAAGTGAGTACGCAGGCTGTGGATGTACACACGACCGCTCTTGAAGGCATCCCGGAGTTTGACCGGTATAAAACCGTTGTGGTCCTCATGAGCGATCTGGATGCGTTAGGCAGCCGCCTGATCGACCTGATGAACTGGGTAAAGGACGGCGGCAGCGTCCTGTTTGCCATGACGCCCCAGAAAACAACATATTTTGACGCTGTCTCGCCCAACCTCGGGGTAGTGTCCTCTTCCTGGGAGTATAAGACCGCAGAAAGCATCGTTCCCGCGGAGGAGTTTATGCTGGGCGGCGGGGAGCGGTATGAGTTCAGCGACCCGTTCCAGTCGTCCCTCAGCGTCAGCCTCAGGGAGGAAGCCACAGTCTATGCCCGCACGGGGGACGAAGGCGTTCCGCTGGTGTGGGGTACAAAGTCTGGTGCCGGCAGGGTGGTGGTGGACAACATCGGCATCTACGATAAAATCATGCGCGGCATCTATGCAGCGTCCTTCAGCCTTCTGTGCGATGCCGCTGCCTACCCGGTGATCAACAGCTCGGTGTTCTATCTGGACGATTTTCCATCTCCGGTACCCGGCGGCGATGGTACTTATATCCGCAGGGACTACGGGATGAGTATTGCGGATTTCTATTCCAAGGTCTGGTGGCCGGATCTTATAAAGCTTGCACAGCAATACTCCATCCGTTTTACCGGTGTCATGATCGAAAACTATGAGGACGATACCCAGAGTGCGCCGGTCCGTCAGCCGGACACCCAGCAGTTCCGATATTATGGCAGTCTGCTGCTGCAGCAGGGAGGGGAAGTGGGCTTCCACGGTTACAACCATCAGCCACTGGTGCTGTCCGATACGGATTACAAGGGACTGTATGCCTATCATCAGTGGCCCAGTGAGGAGGCCATTGTGGCAGCGATGAACGAACTGATCGATTTTCAAAAGACCGTGCTGCCCAACACAGAGGGTAGTGTCTATGTGCCGCCCTCCAACATCCTTTCCGCTGCAGGGCGGAAGGTGCTGGGCAGCAAAGTGTCCCAGATCCGCACCATTGCCAGCACTTACTTTGAGGATGGCACATCCCTGCCCTATGTGCAGGAATTCGGTGTGGCCAGCGACGGTATCGTGGAGCAGCCCCGCATCGTATCCGGCGGTATGGTGGGAGATACCTATATGCGGCTGGCCGCGATGAGCGAGTTGAATATGCATTACGTCAGCACCCACTTTATGCACCCGGACGATCTGCTGGATGTGGACCGCGGTGCTGCGGAAGGCTGGGAAACCTATAAGGGCGGTCTGAAAGATTATCTCAAGTGGCTCAGTGCCGCTGCACCGGATCTGCGCAGGCAGACCGGCACCGAGTGCTCTGCTGCCATCCAGCGGTATGCACAGCTGACGGTCACGCTGGACAGCACCGACACTGCGTGGACACTTCACCTTGGCAATTTTGCCGATGAAGCATGGCTTTTCTTCCGCGCCAATGAGGGGACTCCCAGCAAAGTGACGGGCGGCGAATTGACCCGCCTGACCGGAGATCTTTATCTGCTCAAGGCCAATGCCGACACAGTCCGCATTGAAAAGAAGGGGGCGTGACCATGCGCATCTGTCTGGTGCTGGAGGGGTCATACCCCTATGTCCACGGCGGCGTATCCACATGGATGCACGCTTATATTCAGGCTATGCCTCAGCAGGAGTTCTCCCTCTGGGTCATCGGTGCCAAAGCGCAGGACCGGGGAAAGTTTGTGTATGAGCTGCCGCCCAACGTGAAAGAGGTGGAGGAGATTTTTCTGGATGATGCCCTCCGTCTCCACGGTGAGCGGCAACCGGTCCTGTTTACCGCAGACGAGCGCACCGCCCTGCGGGAACTGGTACGGCTGGGCAGACCGGATTGGGATGTGCTGTACCGTCTGTTTCAGGAAAAAGGCGTCCACCCGCTCTCTTTTTTGCAGAGCCGGGACTTCATGGAGCTGTTCACGGACATCTGCATGAGAGAGTATCCCTATGTGGCCTATGCGGATGCGTTCCATACCATGCGCTCGATGCTGCTGCCGGTACTCTATCTGCTTACGGGCCGGGTGCCGAAAGCGGATGTCTACCATGCGATCTCTACCGGCTACGGCGGTCTGCTGGCCTGTCTGGGCGGCAGCCTGAACCATGCACCGGTGCTTCTTACGGAACACGGCATCTACACCCGCGAACGTGAGGAGGAGATCATCCGTGCAGAGTGGGTGGTGCCCTCGTTCAAGAGCCGATGGATCCGGTTCTTCTATGTCCTTTCTGAGGAGATCTACCGGCGGGCGTTCCGGGTCAGCAGCCTGTTCTATAATGCCCGCCGGACGCAGATCGAGATGGGGTGCAATGCTGAAAAGTGCATCGTTATTCCAAACGGCGTCCAGTACGAGCGGTTCTGCAATATCCCGCTCAAACAGGAGGATGGCTGGGTGGATATCGGCGCAGTGGTGCGTCTGGCTCCTATCAAGGACGTCAAGACCATGATCTATGCGTTCTTTGAACTGGCCTCCCGGGTACCCAACGTCCGGCTGCACATCATGGGTGGCGTGGATGATGAGGATTACGCTAAAGAGTGCTATGCACTGGTGGAGGAATTACAGCTCAAAAATCTGATTTTCACCGGCCGTGTAGACGTGGTGCAGTATATGCAGAAGCTGGACTTCACCATCCTCACCAGCATTTCGGAAGGACAGCCGCTCTCTGTGCTGGAATCCATGGCAGCCCGCCGTCCCTGTGTGACCACCGAGGTGGGGTGCTGCCGGGAACTGCTGGAAGGCGCCCCGGGGGATACGTTCGGCATTGCAGGCTACTGTGTACCCCCTATGTACCGTCAGGGGCTGGCCGATGCGATGGAGAAGATGTGTGCCAGCCGTACCCGGCGCGAAGAGATGGGGCGCATTGGCCAAAGACGGGTGGATGCTTACTTTCACCACGAGCAGATGCTGGCTAACTACCGCAAGATGTACGACGAAACAGCTAAGGAATATCACTTGGAGTAACCATGGCAGGAATTGGATTTGAATTGAAAAAGCTGTTCCGCCGCAAAGGACTGTTTGCCTCCCTGCGGGCCTACGGCTATGCGGGCATCATCTGCACCGGCCCCATGCTGCTGGGCGTTCTGCTTCAGCTCGGTATTTTGCTGCTCTGCAGCTGGGCGGGCGCCCCGCGGGATCAGCAGGATCTGCTGGTCTGCATGATCACCTATACGCTGCTGTTTTCCCTTACGGTCACCAGCTTCTTTTCCATGCCGGTAACACGGTATCTGGCAGATATGCTGTATGAGGAACAGGAGCAGACCATCCTGCCTTCGTTCTGGGGCTCCAGCAGCATGATGCTTGTACTGGGCTGCACGCTGTATGGGCTGTTTCTGCTTGTTTCAGGAGCAACTCTTTTGCAGGGTCTGCTCTGCCTGTGGCTTTTTGCAGAGATGATCGTGAACTGGAACGCCATGAGTTATCTGACCGCCATCAAGGACTACCGGGGCATCCTCTGTTCGTTTCTGGCAGCTATTGTGCTGGCGTTCGGGCTGGGGTTCGTACTGGTGGTGCTGCTGGGCTGTCCGGTGCTGGAAGGAATGCTCTTTGCTGTGACCATGGGTTACGGTCTGATGATGGTCTGGGATGTAGTGCTGCTCTACCGCTACTTCCCGCAGAGTGAGGAGAGCCCTTGGGCGTTTCTGCGCTGGGTGGATGCGTTCCTTCCGCTGGCCTTTACGGGGCTGTGCACCAACATCGGGCTGTTTGCCCACCTTGTCATCTGCTGGGCAGGCCCGTCGGGCGTACAGGTCAAAGGTCTGTTTTATGGGGCTCCGTACTATGATGTGCCTGCCCTTATTGCGTTTTTGACCATTCTCGTCACGAGCGTAAATTTTGTGGTGTCAGTGGAGGTCAATTTCTACCCCAAATACCGGAATTACTACAGCCTGTTCAACGATGGCGGCGTTGTGGGCGATATTGTCACAGCAGAGGAAGAGATGCTGGCTGTGCTGAATCGGGAACTCCGGTTCACGGCCCTCAAGCAGCTCTTTGTCACGGCGGCGGTCCTCTCGCTGGAGGGGACGCTGCTGGACTTGCTGCCCCTGGGCTTCAACGACCTGATGCACGGCTACTTCCGCACCCTGTGTGTGGGGTACGGCCTTTACGCCGTGGGCAACACCATCCTGATGATCCTGCTTTACTTCACAGATTACGGCGGCGCTGTTGCAGCCGCCGCTGTGTTTGCTGTCTCTGCCAGCGGGCTTACGGCACTTTCCATGGCGCTTGACCCTGCATTTTACGGATTTGGCTTCCTGATCGGGGCGGCATTGTTTTATCTGGTAACGCTGTTCCGGTTGGATGTCTTTACGGCCAACCTGCCCTATCGGGTGTTGGGGCAGCAGCCTATTGTGGCAGAAACAAAAGCCGGGCGCTTCACCCGGCTGGGGCTGTTCCTGGAACATAAAAAGCGAAAGCCGACGAAGAGTGCAAAACATAGTGCTTCTTGAGGGGAGAGAAAAGATGGAAGATAAGAAACTGATCCCGCGCCGCAGGGTGCTGGGGCTGGGCGTGGCGCTTGCCGGTCTGTGTGCAGGCTGTGCCGTGCTGCCAGCCGGGAGTACAGAGAGCGCTGTCGGCTCACAGGCGGCGTCTGAGGACAAAGCGGTCGATAAGGTGGAAAAAGCCCCCGCATCTGAAATCAACAGTGTCCACCTGCGCGACAATGCAGAGCTGTACAACGTCTACGATGACAGCGGCGTGGTGACGATGTACCTGACCGTGAGCCGGGGCAACGACAGCGAAAATACAAACCACAGCTGGGCAGAGATCAACCATTATTCGGTCTACGATTATGAGGCCATGGGGGTGCCACGCTATCAGGTCGCCGCTCTGCTTCAGGTCGGTGATGAGAACGGCCCAGTCGTGGGAGAGCTTGGATATGATACCCTGACCCCAAACGCCACCGTTCAGATACGCGGTCAGACCTCCAGTGAGAATGCTCAGAAAAACTACAAAATAAAGCTCAAGAAAAACAAGGGCAGCTGGCGCGGTCAGCGCACCATCGCCCTCAATAAGTACATGGGTGAGGGTCTGCGCTTCCGCAATAAGATGGCCTATGACCTTATTAAGGGGATCGACCAGATGATGGGCCTTCAAACCCAATTCGTGCATTTGTACGTCAAAGACCTGACCGACAGCGACAATGGTGTATTTGAAGATTATGGACTGTATACTCAGGTCGAACAGCTGAATAAGACCGCGCTCAAGACGCATGGAGCAGATCCAAACGGCCAACTGTATAAAATCAATTCCTTTGAATTTTTGCGCTATGAAGATATTATCCGCCTCTCAACGGACCCTGCATATGACCAAACTGCATTTGAGGCGTGGCTGGAAATAAAGGGAGACAGTGACCACTCCAAATTGATCGAAATGCTGGAAGTTCTCAACGATGAAACGTCATCCATGGAGAATGAGCTCTTTGCAACGTACTTTGACAAGGAAAATATCGCCTATTGGATGGCATTTCAGCTGCTGACCGGCAACACAGACACTCAAAATCGAAATGTCTACTTGTACAGCCCACAAAACTCCAGCAAATGGTATCTCTGGGACTGGGACAATGACGGTATGCTCCGCCGCCGGGAACGTGAGATCATCAAGTTCTCGGACTCTGAAAGCTGGGAACGCGGCGTGAGCAACTACTGGGGCAATGTATTGTTCCGGCGCTGTCTGCAAACACAAAGTTACCGTGATATGCTGGATGCTGCCATGAAGGAGCTTTATGCTTACATGAATGAGGAACGCATTCAGTCCATGCTGGAACATTACCGAGGTGTGACGGAAACGTATGTCTGGCAGATGCCGGACCGGATGTATGTACCTATCACGCATGCCGAATACGAAGATGTTCTGAAGAGCATCTGGCCGGAGATCGAAGAAAACTATAATTACTACTGGGAGAGCTACCGTAGGCCCATGCCATTTTACATTGGCATACCGCAGGCAGCAAACGGTCAGTTACATCTGAATTGGGATCCTTCCTATAATTTTAAGGTCGAGGATATCTGTTATACGGTCGAACTTGCAAAAGATTATCTGTTTAACACAGTATTCTTCCGGCAGGAGAATCTGATCCTGCCAGAGCTTACAATGGATACGCTCCCGGCCGGGCAGTATTTTTTGCGCGTAAGAGCGACCAATGCCTCTGGTTATACGCAGGATGCCTTTGACTACTATGTTACCGAAGCAGGCAAGCATTATGGCATGCTCTGCTTTTACGTCCAGCCGGACGGCAGCATCGTGGAGGATACCTATGAAGAGTAGACCGGGGCAGCACACCGGGCCAAGCCTGTTTGAGCGGGGCAGGAGCCTGCTGGCCCCGCCGCCCTCCCGCACCGGAGAAAAATACCGCCACGAGCTGAAATATCTTATTTCCTATGCGGATAAGGCAGAGCTGGCTGTGCGGCTGGCTCCGGTGCTTCATCTGGACCCTCACGCGCAGCAGGGAGGGTACTTCATCCGCAGCCTGTATTTTGACGATTATTGGAATACTGCTTACGAGGAAAAAGATGCCGGCGTGCTGCTGCGCAAGAAATACCGCATCCGCATTTATAACTGCAGCGACCGCAGCATCAAGCTGGAGCGAAAGAAAAAATTTGGCAGTTATATCTATAAAGAAGCTGCGCCTTTGACCCATGCAGAGTTTGATGCGATTCTCGCCGGAGACTATGACTTTCTGCTGCACAGTCCCCGCCGTTTGTGTCAGGAGTTCTACACCGAGTGTGTGTGCAATGTGCTCCGTCCCCGGGTCATCGTGGATTACGACCGCGAACCGTGGATCATGGATGCCGGCACGGTGCGCGTTACATTTGACCAGAATGTCCGGGCAGCTGTGGGCAGCTGGGACATTTTTGACTCCACGCTTCCCACCCTGCCGGTGCTGGAGCCGGGCAAACTGGTAATGGAAGTCAAATTTACAGAGTATCTGCCGCAGGTCGTGCGGGATATCCTCCCGCCCCGTGCGCAGGAGCTGACTGCAGTTTCCAAGTATGTGCTGTGCTGCGATAAGACCGCCTATCGGCACGGGTTTGAATACTGGAACGAAACCTGAGGGGAAAGGATCTGCAAAGAACCATGAGCACAAAAGACTTTATCAAAAAATCTGTCCTGAACGCCTTTACCCAGTATGATGCGCCGAAGCTTGCCGTGGCGCTGCTGGCGGCGTTGGCGCTGGGCATCCTTATTTATCTGGTCTACCGCAAATTCTATACGGGCGTGGTCTACTCCCGCAGTTTTGCAGTTACGCTGGTGGGTATGTGTGTGCTCACCTGCATGGTCACGCTGGCCATCAGTACCAACGTGGTCATCTCCCTTGGTATGGTGGGTGCATTGTCCATCGTCCGCTTCCGCACCGCAGTCAAGGACCCGCTGGATCTGCTGTATCTGTTCTGGTCTATCACTACGGGCATCACGGCGGGTGCCGGAATGTATGCACTGGGGCTGGTCACGGCAGCTGTCATGATCGTTATGATTTACCTGTTCTCCCACTGGCAGGCCAAAGGCCGGGTGTACATTGCGGTGATCCACTATGTGGGGACCGAGGCCGGAGACGACATCGTCCGGGCGCTGGGGCGCATCAAGTATGCGGTCAAATCCAAGACCATGCGGGGCGAAAACACCGAGATGGCGGTGGAGGTAGTCCGCAATATGGAATTTGCAGACCGTATCCGCGCAGTAAAGGGGGTGCAGGATGTCACCCTCATCCAGTATAACGGGGAGTATCATGGGTAAAATTTCAAGGATCCTGGCGGCAGGGCTCTGTCTGCTGTGGATGGGAGCTGCAATGACCACATCGACCACAAAGACAAGGACCTATGCTGCGGACGACAGCGCATTTCCCAATGCCCAGATCGGTTATGCCCCGATGATCGATACCGCAGAGGCAGGCGATGCAGCGCTCCGCTATCTGGAACTTACATGGCGGGAGGCAGAGCCGGAAGAGGGCGTGTATGCGTGGGAGGCAATCAGCGAAAAATACGACTTTGCCTCACTGCGGGAGCAGGGAATCCATCTGGTGCTCCGCTTTGTCTGCGATGTGCCGGGACAAGAGACGCATCTGGATATCCCGGACTGGCTTTATGCGCAGACGAAGGATGGCAGTTGGTACGATACAGATTATGGGAAAGGCTACTCTCCAAACTATGCTAATGTGGTGTTCCGGGCTGCGCATCACCGTGTGCTTTATGCGCTGGCAGAGTTTCTGGGCACGGATGGTTTTGCTTCCTATGTGGAACTGGGCAGCCTTGGTCACTGGGGCGAGTGGCACATCAAAAGCGAAGATGGCTTGGTATCCATGCCGGACGAGACGATCCGGGACGAATATGCCGCAGATTATCTTGCAGCTTTTCCTACGGCAAAGCTGCTGATGCGCAGGCCGTTCCGCTTCGCGGCAGAACAGGGCCTCGGCCTTTATAATGATATGACCGGCGAGGAAAAAGACACCATGGAGTGGCTGGGATGGATCGCAGAGGGTGGCTGGTACGTCAGCGACCCCAATGCCCTGACGCCTATGCCGGATTTCTGGCAGGATGCTCCAGTGGGCGGCGAGTTCACCAGCAGCCTTTCCATGCAGGATATGCTGGGAAAGGAGCTTCCCCGTACGCTGCACCTGTTGGAGGCATCGCACATGAGTTTTCTCGGCCCCAAAACGGCATCGATAAAGTATGCGAAAGGATATAATGCCGTGCTGAAGCAGCTGGGCTATCGGCTCCGGGTAACAGAGTTGAAGCTGACTCCCTGTGCAGACGGTGTTTACGCAGAGCTGACTGTGGCAAACAAGGGCGCAGCACCATTCTACTGGGAGTGGCCCGTGAATCTTTATGTGGAGGATGCAGCAGGCAGCACTTTGTACACGGCGCGTCTGCCGCTGTCCCTGCCAGAGCTGATGCCGGGGAAGAGCCAAAAAGTATCGGTCACACTGGAAGGGGCAAATGCACAAGAACTGCTTTGCAGAGGGTGGAAGCGCTTATTCCGCAGCCCAAAACATCTGACTATTGGAATCGTGGATCCAATGACGAGCCGTGATGCAGTGCGGTTTGCCATGAAGGCGGCACGGAAAAACGGAAGAACTGTTTTGCTGTAGGCTGCCGTGCAAAAAGTAGAATTTCATAGGATTTGATTTTGATGTGCGGTCATTCAAACCAATGCCGTCAAGTCGGTGGGGAATAGGGCGATTTTATTTGTCGGAGAGTAAGTGCACGGTTTCTGCACACCGTTTGCACATTTGCCCGAATCGGGGGCTTTTCTGCGCATGGTTTGAACAGCCTGCTTTCCTTTGCATAAAAAGAAGAGAAGTTAGGCGAACAAGGCTCTCGTCAA
>ENA-UEPN01001282-UEPN01001282.1-human-gut-metagenome-genome-assembly--contig:-NODE-1282-length-13929-cov-5.971123_pt1 | contig 13929 bp, 6 predicted proteins | sample MGYA00242897_ERZ507910 | MGnify/ENA primary metagenome ERZ507910 (study PRJEB26167, sample SAMN06115525) | human gut metagenome | host: Homo sapiens | place: China:Jiangxi | collected 2015-08-20...
GTGCCGTCATCTACCCAACTTTGAACCACCACGGGATAATTACCGTCGTTGACTAACATCACCGAGCGTTGAGTCTCTCCGTGGTTGAAGATGACCCGAGTAGTACTGATGTTAACCGCCGCATGTAGGTCAAATGCCAACATCCAGAGGCTACTGAATACGCAATAAAACTTGTACATGTGACTGGTAGCCCCCCGCCGTTAACGTATCTGCACCAAAACTTGCCAGACGAGCTTCGAAGCTTTCGCTGTAGTAATTGATGCCATCCTGGCTGCCATTTTGCTGCGTATTGCTGCCAATGACTGGCATCCAGCCGCCTTCGCTACCGCTGCCGACAGTTGATACCGCCATAAAATTCACCGGACTACCCGCGCGGTAAACACGCACGCCAACGCCGCGAGCCCGCCCGGGAGCGCCATATTGCGTATCTAATAGCCAGGTTACGGTTTTACCAGTAATCAAATTAAAACCCCAGGCGCTGTTGACGCTGCTTTCCGGTGCAAGCAGCCCCATTGCGACATTGCTCTTCCCGGTCGCCACACCGGAAACCACCGTTGATTCGCAGGCAAATCCTATCTGGAAGGGCGCTGATGAATACTCCCCCTGCTTGAGCTGGGCCACGGAAATTGGCGGCAGATGCACAACGGGCGTAAAATCGGTAACCTGACACATTGCTGCACGTTTGACGAAGATCCCGTTATTGTACAGGCTAATCACTGACGGCCAGTCATTCGCCCAGCCAGCCCAGTTTCCTCCACGGTGTGGCTGACCTATCTTGATACCCCACGAAGTTGTACCGGGCCCACGAAAAACCACGTAAGCATTGGGATTCACATAACTATTGTAAGTAGCAGACTGCGCCTGGTTGGCGTAGTAGCGTGTATCCAGCGTTTTAATCAACTCGGCACTTATCGTCGAGAAGTTCTTGGCCTTAATCAGGAAGTTGCCATTGGTATCAAGATCCAGGTTTTCCAGTGGGCGTTGCTGCCAGCTGTCGGTAAAGACGCTGCCTGTCGCATCGTGCGTCAAGCGTAATGCGACGTTTTTCATGATGGTCAGATACGCGCCAGGTACATCCGTTGCTTCATACCAGCCAGCCACGGTGTCATCGCCGTTAGTTGACCAGGCTTCATAGAGTTGCCCGGCTGTGTCCGGTGTACAACGGAAAAATACCTGCTCAGGATCGTAACCGCCGCCTTTATGGGCATAAGTGGTAAAAGGGATCCCGCCGCTGGAGGTCAGGATCGTCCCTGCCGGCTGAAAACTGCTATTACTGGTGATATCGACAGACTTACTCAATCCCGGCAATAGCCCGTTCCAGGCATCGTTGCCGCCACCGGAGCGCCAGTCATTGGCAATGCCGTCCGTACTTGCACTAAGCCTGTGCGTGCCTTGTGCGCCACTACTTCCTGATTTATATGGATAAATAATGTATTCACAGGCGGCCTGTATCTGACAAGAAAACAGCGCCAGCACCAGAAAAAATAGTCTCATGAGCGCCCTTTTGTTACGCAAGCTACCGTTAATGCAATTAACGGTTCTGTACGTTGTTGTTGGTTAAGTTTCCACGGCAACGAACAATCACTGCTTTCCAGCATCAATAGTCCCTCTTCTTCTTCAACGCGGGCATATACCTGGTTCGCCTGGGCAACCATCCCGACTACACGACCTCGACCGTCGGTCACAGCCGCTCCCATCGGTAACGTCACGTCACTCTTCACAGTGATGAGTAACGGATAGCCAGAGAGCGTTGCAAAACGCAGTTTTACTGCGGCCCCCGCCATTGGCGCAATGCGCCGTTGACTCTCCTGGAGCTCTGCGTTGGTGTTCATTCCGCTACCGTCGAGAGTCACATTGTTAAAGCGATAAGGTGTCAATGAGGGGACCAGCGCATAACCCCCACTGTTCACAGTTGCACCCTGGCCGCCCCCGACTCTGGCTCCCGCAGCGCCTGGCGCTTCCACCAGGGCAAATGTGTCGCCAACCCACGGGCCGGCAACAATGCCATGGCGATGTACAACGAGCGCCCCGCGTACCCCTGCAGACCATTGCTGATAGTTTTGTGACTGTGAGACGCTGCCGTTTAGCGTGCCGAAAGCCGTATTTTTTTGCAGTGAACCACCCCAGTCGGTCACGCTGTTTGACTCACCTTGCCCCTGTTGCCAGCCAGTGGACAGCGCGTAATTAAGGGTTTCATCCTGATCAAGCGCACCAGACAATGCCAACTGTGCATTGCGCCCAGCCTGTTGAGCCTGACTCGCCGACAGCGCCAGCGTATGCTCACGTTCACCTATACCCAAAGGCATTGAGAGGGTAAGCGTTGCCATGTTTTCTTTTTGCACTTGTGAACGGTCGCCGTTACGCCACCAGGTGTCCTGTCGGCTGAATGACATACCTAACGTCATTCGTCCAAAGGTGGTGTTATACCCAGCCTGCAACTGAGTGCTGCTGCCACGGTCACTGTAGTAATCCATCATTGATCCCGACAGCCATAGGTTTCCGTAGCTGCTCAACGTTTGGTTCACCGTAACGGTAAACTGGTTTTTTTGACGCAGCGTATCCGAGCGCCATTGCGCATTGCTTCCGCTGACGCTTCGCTCACCCAGAACGTCACCGTAGTCACGATACCCTTCTGTGGAATAGCGATAACCCGCCAGCGCGACGTGAGTTCCTGTCGGAGTGAACGTTTTGCTCCAGTTGGTTTGCAGCCGCCAGCCACTCATGGTTTGAGAAGCAATCCGGGCCCGCGAACCGGTAACATCGACACCAAAAGCGCCCATCGACGTTGCCAGAACGCCTCCCATCAGCAGTGCCTGATAGTCGTCGCCGATCCGCAAAGCGCCATTAGCGGTCAGGAGATTCGTCATCCCGCGCTCCAGCGTGAAATCGGTAAACAGACCATCGGCCGCGCTGTAATCCCGGGTCTTACCTGCCACCAGACCGTAGCGCCAGACGCCGGGACGCAGTGATAAAGGTACGCTGGCATATGGCACGGTATAGCTACTCTTTTTGTTATCGGCGCCGGTGATTTCAACTTGTAAATCACCGTCCCAGGCTGTATTCGGCAAATCATCGAGTACAAAAGGGCCTTGTGGTACGCTGGTTTCGTAAAGCGTTCGACCATTCTGCTTAACCACAACGCGTGAAGGTGTAGATGCCGTACCACGAATTTCTGGGGCGTAGCCGCGTCGCGACTGTGGCCACATTCGTTGATCGGTTTCCAGTTTGACACCTGTAAACGCCATGCTGCCAAGCAGATTTCCCGAGGTGTAGCTTTCGCCTACCGTCAGTAAACTTTCCAGAGATGCGACAGGGTGTTGAAGCCAGGTTTGCAGCGCATCCCAACGTTGGCTTTCTCGATCGCCATCGCGCCGCCAGTTGGCAGACGACTGTTGGCGAAATTGCCAACTCCCCATGTTGAAGCCGCTGCTCAGTCCCAGCCAACCATAATCACTTTGCTGACCGTTATTTTTATTGTGATAGGCGTGCAGATTGTAGTTACTGAACAACACGCTCTCGCCGCTTTGCCACTGCGACGGCGGTACATAATCCATGGGGGTACGTTTTAATGCCGCCTGAGGAACGCTGAGATTCAGACGCAATAAGCTCTGGTCAAAATCCCAGCGTCCACCGCTGATCCGAGCTTCAGGGGCGAAGCAATCCTGCGCTTGTTCCGACGCTGCTGTTACGCCCTGTTCATCCCAGAATTTCGCCGGAAGACAGGGTTCGGTACGCCCTGCTGTATTCTGGCGAAACAACACATCATCCCTCCCTACATACCGTCCATTGAGCCAGATATCGACGCTATAACGTCCCGCGACCACCGCATCCGGATCGTTGAGCATTGCCAGGCTTTTTTCGTAACCACTCCCAAGCAACAATGTTTCGTCAAAGGTGTAATTGCTGGCAAAAACAGGCATCGCAGCTGGCAAAAAAAGCCACCACCAGCGTGGATTAGTTTCGGACATTGTCCTGTTTCTCCAATGCCACGCGCCCGCTTAATGAGGCTCCCTGATCGTTAATCCAGCGCATTTGCGCGTCGTTCAATTGCGAAATTTTTGCAGGCCACGACATTGTCGCCCACGGTGCGATCGTTTCGCTCTGAATGCGCTGTTTTTTTCCCGCACCTCTGACGTCAAGTGACGAGAGCGCAAGATAGAAACCACTGTTATTGCGTAAATGCAGCTTGCCATTCTGCAGCCAGACCCGGCTGGTGTTCGCCATCTCCAGCGGCGAACCCACCAGCCCTTTGGGTCTTACCAATACTTTTACGCGACTACGTACCAGCACCAGAAGCTGGTTATCGTTTTGCGCATCCTTATTTATGGGCGGGATCTGAATGAAGTTAAACCACCATAGCGATTCCCTGTCCTGTGCAACGGGTTTGCCGATGTAACGCAGCCGCACAGTTTGCCCCGCGTGGGCCGCCATCCGAAAGACCGGTGGAGTGGTGACAAAAGGAGCGGCCGCAGTTTGTGGTACGGATTGTGCATCGCCATCATCAAGCCAAACCTGAACGACACCAGGGACGTCGCCGCGATTAGTTAATTGCACACTGACTTCCCGGCTGTCTGCCGGATAGATTATCCGGTTGCCGGCCATCACTATGCTTGCCTGCACGCAGAAGCACATCATCATTCCAACTAAACCAATAGCCAATCCTTTCATCACGCAGATCTCGCTTACAAATAGGAAATGGCGTATTGCACAGTGCCGACAACTGTCCCGGCGGTTGCTCCACCGTTCGGGCTAAAATACTGCACGGCAAAGTCGTGCTCACCGGACGTATTTCCGGCCGCAACGGTGATTCCTGCAATTGGAGTTCCAGTACGCAAGTCAATCGGCGTAGTGCCCGCGCTATCGGTCAGTAGTTGTAATTCAACATTTTGCGCTGTACCCGTATTAGCCAGGTTTCCACGCTCGGTCATATTATTTGCAACGAAGACGGTTTTAATATCCAACGCATTAGAATCAACAGTACAACCAGTAACGCCGAGGGTGAATGTTGTCAGGCCTGCTGAAGATGCTGCTGCTGCGAGATCGCTTTTCGCAACCGACGGCAGTAATACTACCGGCCGTGCATTTACACCGTTAACCGTGACCTCGCAAGTTTGTTCGGTCACTTCGCCTTTAAAGGTGATGGTATTTGCTGAATCAGCATACGCTATCTGCGCTAACAATAACGCAAGGCCACCAGCTGCAAATATGTAACTGGTATGAGGATTATTGATTTTCATATTGTCTGTCCTTAATTAATAAATACATCGGTATCGTAATAAATAATTCAATAGTCCCTCTCCGCTGAGAGCGGAGTATTTATTGAGGGATACAGCGACGCCAGTAATGTCTTATGACTCCGTAGGATTAACCCTACGATGACTGCTAGTTTAAGAATAATCCCAGAGATTAAAACCTTTGTTTTCTCAAATCATATTAGGTCGGTCTTAAATAAGATCTAAATCTCGATGCTATCGATATAACTCATTGTTTATATTAAATTTTACCTAAAGGCATACTTTCCTTAAGAAAAATTTTAACCTTCTTTATTACCCGTGTTCGTACTGGTGTTAACATAACTTGCCCGGGTTAATTCAACCTGGCAAAGTAGCACATAATTTTAAGATGAGAGGAATGTTTAACCGAGATAACGTTATATTTTCCTCATAAATTGAAGCTTCAATGCAGTCTACTCAGCGTTGTCTTCGGTGTAAAAATAAATTGCCCCCCCCCTAATGTAAAGAAATGAAAATACAATCTTATTCATAGAAAAGTATGAGTGAAGTCGGCAAAGGAAAAACCATAGTTATGATCATCACAGAAATGTAATGTGAGAAAAAAACAACACATCTAACCCTTACTACGCTCAAACTTGCGACGCAGCAGACCTTGAATATGCCTGATAATTCAAGAGAGCAAGTGTGTCTCTTGCACACAAATAGCAAACTTTTAAACCTGCGACTACATTATTTCGCGATGTGAATATCCACGAAGATGACGCTAAATACGTCATTGATAATCTGAGCATTTTATTAAATGGAGTTGTACAAGCAATAACAATCAAGCACTAAATACGACTCATTCTCACATGTTTTTTATAAACATGAGAACGAATGATGATAGCTAATACAAGTAAAGATAGGGGTAATGACTTATGGCCTCACAATATGACTTTACTGTCACCCTGCACGATCTTGCTTTTATTCTTAAGCAGATCAAAATATCCGAAGCGGCAACTAACCCAGACGGGAGCGTTAATGCTGAAATGCTTCGGGAATTAGTCTCCAGCCCACTCTTGCCCTATGGACTTCGCACGGTAGATGGTTCATGGAATAACCTTTTACCAGGTCAGGAATTATACGGCTCTGCCGATCAGACAATGCCGAGATTAACCGCATTAAACTGGCAGGATGCGGATCAAATGACCAGTTATATCCAAATTGGTGGCACTGTTATTGATGCCGACCCACGAATAATTAGCAATTTAATTTCAGACCAGACGGCCTCAAACCCGGCCGCGCTGGAGGCTTTTAACGCATTAAAAGATGCGCCCGGCGGCGGGACTGTTACTGGGGATGGCAGCTTATCCATTCCCAATCAGTCTCCCGATATCGGTCTCTCCCCTGCTTTTAACGGCTGGATGACCTTCTTTGGCCAGTTTTTCGACCATGGTCTGGATCTGATTCCGAAAGGAGGCAACGGTATCGTTTTCATTCCGCTCCAGCCCGATGACCCTTTATATGTTGAAGGGTCGTCGACAAACTTTATGCTATTAACCCGGGCAACGGTGGATGAAAATCGAGAGACAGTAAACCTGACGACCCCCTTCATCGACCAAAACCAAACCTACACCTCCCATCCTTCACATCAAATTTTCATCCGCGAATACGTCATTATTGATGGGAAACCTGAGCCTACCGGGAATTTATTGGGTGGTGCGAACGGCGGACTGGCGACCTGGGCCGACGTTAAAAACCAGGCTGAAACCCTGCTTGGCATTAAACTCACCGATCAGGACGTGTTTAATGTTCCCCTGCTGGCAACGGATCGCTACGGTAATTTGATTTTAAGTGAAAACGGAAAGGTACAGATTGTTACCACCGGGGGGCTGGTTGAAGCCAACGGAGGCCTGTTACCCGCGGAGACGTTCCGCACCGGTCATGCGTTTCTGGATGACATCGCTCATACTGCCGTGCCAAAAGCTGGTCTGCTGGCAGATGATGACAGCGCCATCGGCGGAGAAGGACCGCAACCGGCAGGAACCTATGATAACGAACTGCTCGATCGCCACTTTATCACCGGTGACGGGCGCGGGAACGAAAATATAGGTTTAACTGCGGTGCACGCCGTTTTTCACAGCGAGCATAACCGCCTGGTTGAGCAGTATAAAACCACTCTGCTGGAAACCGGCGATATCGACCTCATTAATCAGTGGTTGATGCCCAACCACCAAATCACGGAATTACCTGCCGATACCAATACTCTGGTATGGAACGGTGAGTACTTATTCCAGGCAGGCCGCTTCTCCACGGAAATGCAATATCAGCACCTCGTATTCGAGGAGTTTGCCCGTACCGTACAACCTGCCGTCGATCCGTTTGTCTTCTCCAACACGGCGGATATTAACCCGCTGATCTTTGCAGAGTTTGCGCATGTTGTTTACCGTTTTGGGCATTCAATGCTGACAGAAACCGTGGCGCGTACCGACATTGATATGCAAAGCGGTGATATTGACCTGATTTCAGCATTCCTGAATCCGGTAGCATTTAATCAAATCAACGGGGCCACCGTCACGGACGATCAGGCTATCGGCGCAATCGTGCGTGGTATGACGCGTCAGGTGGGTAACGAAATTGATGAATTTATTACCGATGCTCTGCGTAATAATCTCATCGGCCTGCCCCTCGATTTAGGCGCGCTTAATATAGCCCGTGGCCGTGACACCGCAATGCCGACGCTGAACCAGGCCCGCGAGCAGTTTTTTGCTTTAAGCGGCGATAGCCAACTGAAGCCTTATACCAGTTGGGCTGACTTCACTACCTACCTGAAAAATCCCGCTTCAATCATTAACTTTATGGCCGCCTATGGTCAGCACGAACTGATCCTCAACGCTACCAGCCTTGAAGGTAAGCGCGCAGCGGTTAACTTCCTGTTATTTGGTGATGCTAACAATTCCCCGCCTGCGGATGCGATGGATTTCTTTAACAGTACCGGAGCGTGGGCAACCAAAGAGACCGGTCTGAATATGGTCGATTTCTGGATTGGCGGGCTGGCTGAGCGCAAAAATGAATTTGGCGGCATGCTCGGCTCAACCTTCAACTTCGTCTTTGAAACACAAATGGAAATGCTTCAGGACGGTGATCGTTTCTACTATCTGAGCCGCGTTCAGGGGCTGAACTTACTCAATGAACTGGAGGCCAACTCGTTTTCCGCGCTGGTAATGCGTAACAGCGATCTTGGTGATGAGGGTTCCTCCCACCTGCCCGCTAATCTGTTCCAGACACCGGACCATATTTTTGAAGTGAACCGCGTGCTGCAAACGGAAATCGACCCGAAATGGGGTAATCCGCTGAAAGATCTACTCTCGCCGTTGTTGGTGCGTCGCGACCCAGGGGTGGATGTTGACGGCGATAGTTTTGCCGGTGGTGGGTATCTGAAATATACCGGCGATGGGCATGTGGTGCTTGGTGGGACGGCTGGCAACGATACGTTAATCGGCGGTAAAGGGATCGACAGCCTGTGGGGCGATGGCGGAGATGACCGACTGGACGGCGGTGACGAAGCAGATGTGGTCCATGGCGGTGACGGTGATGACATTATTACCGATACCGGAACGCCTGTTGGTGATGCGGACTTCCTGCATGGCGATGCCGGACATGACGTTATCTTTTCCGGTAACGGAAACGATCTGGTCTTTGGTGGCAGCGGCAGCGACTTCGTGGTGGTCGGCGAAGATGCGCAGGAGGTCTTCTCGGGTCAGGATAACGACTTTGCGCTTGGTGGCTCGGGTGGTGATTTCCTGATGGGCAACGAAGGCGATGACTGGCTGGAAGGCGGCGACGGGTTTGACACGCTGGCGGGTGACAACTCTGAGTTGTTCTTCAACAGTACCATTATCGGTCACGATGTCCTCAACGGTCAGGGTAACGACACCGACTACGATGGCGAAGCCGGTGACGACATCATGGTTCAGGGCGCGGGGATCCAGCGCAATAATGGCATGGCCGGTTTCGACTGGGCTATCCATAAAGGCGACCCAAATGGCGCTAACTCTGATCTTGGGATCCCTATTTTCGTCAACCAGCAGGAGTTTATTCTACGCGACCGTTTTGATCTTGTTGAAGGGCTGTCGGGCTGGAAACACGACGATATCCTGACCGGAACAGAACAGCCGATAGGTACTGCGCCTGTTCAGGGCGTTCCCCTCTCTAACAACCTGACCCAGGAAGGTGCGGACCGGATCAACGGTCTACAGGCTATTCTCGGCGTAGAGCGTTCTACAAATCCGGACGCGGTGCTACTGAACCCTGATGATGGTAGCGATATTTTACTCGGCGGTGGTGGTAGCGACCGCATTATGGGTAAAGCTGGTAACGATATCATTGATGGTGATGCGTGGCTCAACGTTCGTATTGCCGTTACGGGTATGGCGGGACTCACCAGCGCCGAAGGTATGGCCGAACTGAAATCGTACATGCTGGCCGGCACGCTGAAACCGAATCAACTGTCGATTGTGCGCGAAATTCTGCATGAAGGTAACGGCACGGAAACTGACGTCGCGGTGTACCGTGATGTCAGCAGCAACTATGTCTTTACCCGTATGGCGGACGGTAGCCTGCGCGTCGATCACGCTACGCCGGATGCCACGCTGAACCTGAATGATGGCATCGATCGTCTGTTGAACATCGAAAAACTGGAGTTTGGCGATGGGAAGCAGCTGTGGGTGACGGGGCAACAAGCAACGGGCGATCTGACCATCAGCAATCCTAACCCTTCGGTGGGTGACCTGCTGCGCGTCAACGTGGCGAACTTGCTGGATGGTAACGGGCTGGCGGCGGATGTGGCCATCACTATGACCTGGCAGGCATTCGTCAACGGCCAATGGCGAGATCAGGCAACAGGCGTTGAGTTCAGAGTGCCTGGCGCTATTCAGGGCGCACCGTTGCGTGTGGTCGCCAGTTTTAACGACCGCATGGGTGACGCTGAAACCCTGGTGTCGGCACAAACTCAGGCAATCCTCCCGCGCAATCAGGCCACGACCGGTGTGCCAGTAATTAACGACCTCACCCCAACTGAAAGCCTGACGCTGACCGCGGTGGTTTCAGGCATTTCTGACGCTGATGGTCTGAGCGGCGGTAATTTCACTTATCAATGGAGAATGAGTTCGCCAACCGGATTCGTCAACATTAACGGTGCGACATCCGCTACCTATACGCCGGGCCAGGCTATGGTCGGCAGAACGTTGCAGGTGGTCGTTACCGTCGTCGACGATGAAGGCAACCCCCCTGTTGTCCTGACGTCGACCACCACCCAGCCTGTGGGCGATCTGATTGTTGGTACCAACGGGGCTAACACCCTCGTCGGTACTGCCTGGAGCGATATCCTGCGCGGTGAAGGCGGTAATGACACCTTACTTGGCGGTGCAGGTGACGATCTGCTCATCGGCGGTGCTGGAAACGACAGCCTCTCTGGTCAGGCGGGACAAGATATTCTGCAAGGTGATGCCGGTAACGACACGCTTGATGGCGGGCTTGGTGCCGACAGTATGACCGGCGGCGCGGGCGATGATACCTACATCGTTGATGATTTCGGTGATGTGGTTATCGAAGGTGTGAATAGCGGTACGGACGTTGTCCGAACCAGCCTCAGCAGCTACGACCTCACCGATAACGTGGAAGAACTGGTATTTACCGGCAACGGCAGTTTTATCGGTACCGGTAATGCCATTGCAAATACCATCACGGGCGGTTCTGGTAACGACTATCTGTTTGGTATGGGCGGTAACGACCAGTTGTTTGGTGGTATCGGGAATGACTTCCTCGATGGCGGAGATGGCGCTGATAACCTGCAAGGTGGTGTTGGCAACGACGTCATGATTGGCGGTGCGGGCGCGGATATCCTCTCCGGCGGTAGCGGGGACGATATTCTCAATGGTCAGGAAGGTAACGACATTCTGGACGGTGGTACCGGGAGCGACATCTTCGCCTTTGGGGCCAACTTTGGGCAGGACCGAATTACCGGTTTTGACAGTAACCCCAACGGCGGACAGGACTTCCTTGATCTCGTCTTGTTAGGTATCAACGCGGGTAATTTTGCCAGCAGCGTGTCTATCACCGGAAACAATGGCAACACCATTGTGACTATCGGTACAGACACCATCACATTGGTGGGCGTCAATTCGACCACCGTGAATATTGGTGACTTTTATCTGGAAATGCCCACTACCCTTGCCAGCAACAATGGCAATAGTTCATTGATCGTATAAGGAGAAGACTATGTCGCGCCAGCATACGCCAACAGAACTGAATGATGCATTAAAGGGAACGAAACCCACTTTTCTGATGCTGCTGTTTTTTAGTTGTGTGATTAATATGCTTATGCTGGCGCCGGCAATTTATATGCTACAGGTTTACGATCGTGTGCTGGTCAGTAAAAATACCACCACGCTGTTAATGTTAACCTTATTGATTGTCGGCTTGTACATCGTTATTGCCATGATTGAATCTGCCCGCGCGCAGGTTATGGTCAGGCTTGGCAACAGGCTGGATATAAAGCTAAGTCAGCTGGTCTTTAACGCAGCCTTTAAAAGAAAGATGGTTACCGGTGATAACAACCCGGCGCAATCTTTAGCCGAACTGGATCAGATCCGTCAGTTTCTTTCCGGGAATAGTCTGTTCGCCTTACTGGATATTCCCTGGACGCCGATATATCTGTTCATCGCCTTTTTGGTCCATCCCCTGCTGGGATATCTTTCTCTCGGCGGAATAACGTTATTATTTATTCTGACGCTGGTATCTGAAATCTCTACCAAGCGCCCGATTCAGCAAGCGCACGCCTTAACCATTAACAATGCCAGTAAACTGAATAAACAGCTGCAAAACGCCGATGCCATTGAAGCGATGGGGATGCTTTCGACCCTGAAGTCCAACTGGCAGGAGCAACATAACAAAGTGCTGGCGCTACAAACACAGATTGCCGACAAAACGGCCGGGTTAAGCAGTCTCAGCCGCTTTGTGCGGGTATTGCTGCAGTCGATTGCGCTGGGCGCCGGGGCTTTACTGGTGATCGGCGGCCATATTACCCCGGGCTTGATGATTGCCGCCTCGATCATTCTTGGCCGCGTCCTCAACCCGGTAGAACAAGTCATTGGCAGCTGGAAGCAGTTCGTGCAGTTTCGTAGCGCGTGGCATCAGCTCTCAACCTTGCTGAAGGAGTATCCGGCGCCGAAAGAGGTACTGACCCTGCCGCGTCCGAATGGCAACATCAGCGTCGAAAGCGTCTTCGCTGCAGCCCCCGGCCAGCCTTCTCCGCTACTGCGTAATATCTCATTCCAGCTGGAGCAAGGTGAAGTGCTGGGGATTATCGGCCCTTCAGCCTCAGGAAAAACCTCGCTGGCAAAGGTTCTGGTTGGTGTCTGGAAACCGTTATCAGGGAAAGTCAGATTAGATGGCGCAGATATATGCCAGTGGGATAAAGCGCTGCTGGGCCCGTCTATTGGCTATCTGCCGCAGGATGTGGAACTGTTTGACGGTACCATCGCACAAAACATTGCCCGCTTCGCGCAGAATGACAGTGAGCTTATCGTCGCCGCCGCATTACTGGCAGGCGTTCATGAGATGATCCTGCGCTTGCCGCAAGGTTATGACACTCTGCTGGGCGCAGGTGGATACCAGCTCTCCGGTGGGCAGCGACAGCGCATCGGGCTGGCGCGCGCCGTGTATAACAATCCTGCGTTTATCGTGCTTGATGAACCGAATGCCAATCTTGACGACGCGGGCGAATTTGCACTCGTTAAAGCCATCAATGCTCTGCGTACCCAGGGACAAACCACAGTCATTATCTCACACCGCCCGACGCTGCTCGGCGTGGTCAATAAGGTTTTGCTGCTTAACGATGGCGTTATACAGGAGTTTGGTACCCGCGATCAGGTTTTTGCCCATTTGCGTCAGGCCAACGTACTGAAACCGGTGGCTACGCCTTCTCCATCCACGACTGAACAGCAACGTGAGGCTTGATGATGAAAAAGAACCCCCACAACACGGCCTCTGCTGGCGTAGATACCAATATCTGGTCGCCGATTATCCGGGGCGTGATCGTCATTGTGCTTGGTGTCGGTAGTTTTATCCTCTGGGCAGTGCAAGCTCCGTTAGATGCGGGCGTGGTCGCCGATGGTACGGTTACCGTATCGAGTAACCGCAAAACCATTCAGCATCTGAGCGGCGGTCGGGTAACCGATATCTTTATCAAAGAAGGCGACTTCGTGAAGAAAAATCAGGTCCTCGTCCGGTTGGATAAAATGCAGCTTGAAATGCGTTTCAGCGCGTTGAATGCCCAGTATATTTCTGCAAAAAGTATCGAAGATCGTCTGTTAGCAGAACGCGATGACCTGGATGTGATCCGCTTTAATACTACGCTGACGCAGCAATTCTCTGGCAATAAACGGCTATCAGAAGTCAGAAATCTGCAGGCTAAACTTTTCGATACCCGTCGCAAAACGATTCAGGATGAACTGTCGATGATTCAGGAGACGCTCGATGGTCTGGTTGGACAGACGGATAATCTCAATAAAATAAAAGGCTATCGCGACCACCAGTTTTCTCTGATTAACCGGGAGTTAGGGGCTATTCGGGCGCTGAGCGAAAAAAACTATTACCCCAAAGCACAATTACTGGTGCTGGAGCGCGAGGCAGCAGAAATATCTGGCAGCGTTTC
>ENA-UEPN01001284-UEPN01001284.1-human-gut-metagenome-genome-assembly--contig:-NODE-1284-length-13922-cov-4.886891_pt1 | contig 13922 bp, 10 predicted proteins | sample MGYA00242897_ERZ507910 | MGnify/ENA primary metagenome ERZ507910 (study PRJEB26167, sample SAMN06115525) | human gut metagenome | host: Homo sapiens | place: China:Jiangxi | collected 2015-08-20...
GGGCAGATGTGCCTGTGGTGCAGCGTAAGAACCTGTATATTCAGCGTGGTGAATATACGGCCGGCGAACCGGCTGTAAGGTATAGGGGCATATTTCTGAACGATGAAGCCCCTTGCCTTACTGGATGGGTAAAGCATACCTATGGGACCAATTATGGAGACCACCGTTTTTATGCTCGGGTATTTGAGTTGATTCTTCGTTTGCGGGGGAACTTTATGTGGCCGGCCATGTGGTCATGGAGCTTCTATGCAGATGATCCCGAAAACAGCAGGACCGCCCGTGACATGGGGATCATCATGGGAACTTCGCATCATGAACCGATGGCACGCAACCATCAGGAATGGGCGCGTAAACGTAGGCAGTACGGGGTATGGGATTATGCGACGAACCAAAAGGTGCTTGATCGTTTTTTCCGTGAAGGAATAGAGCGTGCGAAAGATACTGAAGATTTGATAACCATCGGTATGCGTGGAGATGGTGATGCCCCGATGGGAGGAAAGGAAGGGGCAGACCACGAGTATGTCAACCGTGACGAATATAATATGAACTTGCTTGAGAAGGTAATTAAAAATCAGCGTAAAATCATTAGGGATGTGACTGGCAGACCTGCTGATGAACGGCCGCAAGTGTGGGCCATATATAAAGAGGTACAGCGTTTTTATGACATGGGCCTGCGTGTACCCGATGATGTGATAATGTTGCTTTGCGATGATAACTGGGGAAATGTGCGTCGTCTGCCCAATGCGGAAGAACGCAAACGTCCCGGAGGATGGGGCATGTATTATCATGTGGATTATGTCGGTGCACCGAGAAATTCAAAATGGTTGAATGTGACTCCCATACAGAACATGTGGGAGCAGTTGCAGTTGACGTATGATTACGGTGTGGATAAATTATGGATTCTTAATGTAGGGGATTTGAAACCCATGGAGTATCCCATTACTTTGTTCTTGGATATGGCTTGGAACCCGAAACGGTATACGGCAGATAACCTGTTGGAGCATCCGCGTGGTTTTTGTGCCCGACAGTTTGGAGAAGGACAGGCAGATGAAGCTGCGCGTATCCTCAACCTTTATAGCAAATACAACGGGCGTGTGACTCCGGAAATGTTGGACCGCCATACTTACAATATAGAAACCGGCGAGTGGAAACAGGTGGCTGATGGATACCGTAAGTTGGAGGCCGATGCGCTTCGCCAATACCTGTCTTTGCCGCAGGAGTATCATGACGCTTACAAGCAGTTGATTCTTTTCCCGGTGCAAGCCATGGCCAATCTTTATGAGATGTATTATGCGCAAGCCATGAACCATAAGTTATATAAGGAGAACAATCCGCAAGCTAACTTTTGGGCGGATAAGGTGGCACGGACATTCAAGTTTGACTCTTTGTTATGTGATGACTACAATAATGTGATGTCCGGGGGGAAATGGAAAAACATGATGGCGCAGAAACATATCGGATATACCTCGTGGAATGATAACTTCCGTGCCAATATCATGCCGGAAGTATTCCGGATAGAGAATCCCGGGCGGCAAAAAGGAGGCTACGTCTTTACGGGCAAGCATGGCGTGGTGTCTATGGAAGCCGAGCATTATTTTGATGCAAAACCTGCCGCAACGGCCGATTGGAAGGCCATTCCTTATTTGGGGCGTACGCTGAGCGGTGTGGCATTGATGCCTTACACCGAGGGCGTGGAAGGCGCGTCGCTGACTTACAAGATGGCCCTTCCGGAAAATGTGCAGGAAGTCAACGTGCACGTGGTGGTCAAGTCCACGTTGGCTTTCCACGATGTGAAAGGCCACGAGTATACCGTCGGTTTCGATGGAGGGAAAGAGAAGGTGGTCAATTTCAATGCCAATTTGAACGAGGAGCCGGAAAATGTGTATAATGTGTTTTACCCTACGGTAGCTCGTAGGGTTGTGGAGAAGGTTGTGAAACTTGCCGTTCCTCCATCTGCGGACGGGATGCAGTTGCTTATCTTGAAACCTTTAGATCCGGGAATTGTATTCGAGAAAATAGTAGTGGATTGCGGCGGATACCAAAAGAGCTATCTCTTTATGGATGAGTCACCGTGCAAGAGGGATTTGCGTAAGTAAAGTCATGGTGTATACGGAAGGATTACTGTTATAGAGTGTCCTTCCGTATATATTACTGTTGAACCTGTTGGGAATTTCCCTTTTTAAGGTTGGAGTTGAATGGTTTTTGATTACGGTTACCTGTAAGAATGCCGAAGGAAATTTTGTGTGTGAAAATAGTTTTTTGAGGTAAAAACGGGAACAGGTTCAACAATATAGATAGGTTAATGGTGAAGAATCTTGTTTCAGGTCTTTTTAATGATAATATAATAGTTTAATAATATTTTTCCTTTTAATTTATTTGTTTGAGTTGATAATTTCTTTTATCTTTGCAATGAATAATGAAAAAGGAAGAAGTAATGGGTACAACGATTACATTATTGGCCATGTTGGATATTCGACTGCGTTTTGCGGTGGGAAGTGTGGTCTGTGCGTAGTTGTAGTGTGTAAAAAATACAAGGCCTTTCCCACTTCCCGGTGAGAAAGGCTTCTTTTTTAGTAGATTATGAAACGAAAAGATATGAGCGACAGATTATTTATTTTTGATACGACCTTACGCGACGGGGAACAAGTTCCCGGCTGCCAGTTGAACACGGTGGAGAAAATCCAGGTGGCACGCCAGTTGGAGGCACTTGGAGTGGACGTGATAGAGGCCGGTTTCCCGGTATCCAGTCCCGGTGATTTCAATTCGGTGATAGAAATTTCAAAGGCAGTGACATGGCCTACGATTTGCGCGTTGACCCGTGCGGTGCAGAAAGATATCGATGTGGCAGCCGAGGCTCTGCAGGCTGCCAAACACAAGCGGATACATACCGGCATAGGGACTTCGGATTCCCATATTAAATATAAGTTCAATTCCAACCGTGAGGAAATCATCGAGCGTGCCGTGGCTGCCGTGAAGTATGCCAAACGTTATGTGGAGGACGTGGAGTTCTATGCCGAGGATGCGGGGCGTACGGACAATGAATATCTGGCCCGTGTGGTGGATGCCGTGGTAAAGGCCGGTGCGACGGTGGTGAACATTCCCGACACGACGGGATATTGCTTGCCTCAGGAGTTCGGGGCCAAAATCAAATATCTGATGGAACATGTGGACGGTCTTTCGGCCGGCAAGGCTATCTTGTCCACACATTGCCATAATGACTTGGGCATGGCTACGGCCAATACGATTGCGGGAATCATGAACGGTGCCCGCCAGGCGGAAGTCACCATTAACGGTATCGGTGAGCGTGCGGGGAATACCTCTCTCGAAGAAGTGGCCATGATTCTTAAATGCCATAAAGGAATCGGCATCGATACCAATATCAATACGCAAAAGATATATCCTACGAGCCGTTTGGTGTCCAGCTTGATGAACATGCCGGTACAGCCCAACAAGGCCATCGTGGGACGTAATGCCTTCGCCCATTCCAGCGGAATCCATCAGGACGGTGTACTGAAGAATGTGCAGACCTACGAAATCATGGATCCCAAGGATGTGGGTATCGATGACAATGCCATCGTTTTGACCGCACGTAGCGGACGGGCGGCTTTGAAACACCGTTTGAGCGTGTTGGGCGTAGAAATGGAGGGCGAACGTCTCGACGTGACTTACCAGGAATTCCTGAAGTTGGCCGACAAAAAGAAAGAAGTGAACGACGACGATATCCTGATGTTGGCCGGTGCCGACCGTGCTGCCGCCCATGCCGTGAAACTCGACTATTTGCAAGTCACTACGGGAATGGGTGTCAAGTCTGTGGCTTGTATCGGATTGGACATCGCCGGTGAGAAGTTCGAAGCCTCGGCTAGCGGGAATGGCCCTGTGGATGCCGCCATATCGGCATTGAAGAACATCATCAAACGCCAGATGGTGCTGAAAGAATTCACCATACAGGCCATCAGCAAGGGGTCGGACGATGTGGGTAAGGTGCACATGCAAGTGGAATACGACGGGCATGTGTATTACGGATTCGGAGCCAACACCGACATCGTGACGGCTTCCGTGGAAGCTTACATTGATTGTATCAACAAATTTAAAAAATAAATATCCAAGACGACAATGGCAAATACTCTGTTTGACAAGATTTGGGATAAACACGTCGTACAGTACGTGGAAGACGGGCCGCAACAACTGTACATCGACAGGCTTTACTGTCATGAGGTGACCAGCCCGCAGGCTTTCGCCGGCATGCGTGCCCGAGGCTTGAAATGTTTCCGTCCCGACCATATTTATTGTATGCCGGACCATAATACTCCGACGCACGACCAAGATAAGCCGATAGAGGACCCTGTCAGCAAGACACAGGTGGACACGTTGGCCAAGAATGCGGCCGATTTCGGTCTGGCCCACTTCGGCATGATGGACCCGAAGAACGGCATCATCCATGTGGTGGGGCCGGAGCGTGGTCTTTCGTTGCCCGGCATGACGATTGTGTGCGGTGATTCCCACACGTCTACGCATGGAGCCATGGGTGCCGTGGCTTTCGGTATCGGAACGTCTGAAGTGGAGATGGTGATGGCATCCCAGTGCATCCTGCAGCAAAAGCCCAAATCCATGCGCATTAATGTGGAAGGCGAATTAGGGAAGGGAGTGACAGCCAAAGACGTGGCGCTTTATCTGATGTCGCAGTTGACGACTTCGGGGGCTACCGGTTATTTTGTGGAATATGCCGGTTCCGTAGTACGTAATTTGTCCATGGAAGGACGTTTGACGCTGTGTAACCTTTCTATTGAAATGGGTGCCCGTGGCGGTTTCATTGCTCCGGACGAGGTGACTTTTGAGTACATCAAAGGGCGCGAATATGCTCCGAAGGGCGAAGACTGGGACAAAGCCGTGGCCTACTGGAAGACCTTGAAGAGTGGGGAAGATGCCGTGTTCGACAAAGAACTGACCTTCAATGCGGCGGACATTGAACCCCGTATCACATATGGGACGAATCCGGGTATGGGCATCGGCATTACGGAAAGTGTACCGGCGATAGACACGGTGCCTGAAGCCGGGCGGGTGTCATACCTGAAGTCCTTGGATTATATGGGTTTCCAACCGGGCGAGAAGCTGTTGGGCAAACCGGTGGATTATGTATTCCTCGGGGCATGTACCAACGGGCGCATCGAAGACTTCCGCGCTTTTGCTTCCATTGTGAAAGGACGTAAGAAGGCAGACCATGTGGTGGCGTGGTTGGTGCCCGGTTCATGGATGGTGGCCGACCAGATTAAGGCCGAAGGTTTGGACAAGGTGTTTGAGGAGGCAGGCTTTGCGCTCCGTCAGCCCGGCTGTTCGGCCTGTTTGGCTATGAATGACGACAAGATTCCGGCAGAGAAATTGTCCGTGTCTACTTCCAACCGTAATTTTGAAGGACGTCAAGGTCCCGGTGCGCGTACGGTTTTGGCCAGTCCGTTGGTGGCCGCAGCCGCAGCCGTGACAGGAGTGATAACCGATCCGCGAACATTAATGTAATAGAGCTATGAAACAGAAATTCAATATCATAACAAGTACATGTGTGCCTCTTCCTTTGGAGAATGTGGATACCGACCAGATTATTCCGGCACGCTTCTTGAAAGCCACGACAAGAGAAGAGAGTTTTTTCGGCGAAAACCTGTTCCGCGACTGGCGTTACAATGCCGATGGGACGGTGAACAAGGATTTTGTATTGAATAACCCTACTTACGGGGGAGAGATTCTTGTGGCCGGGAAGAACTTCGGTAGCGGTTCCAGTCGCGAACATGCGGCTTGGGCGATAGCCGGTTACGGTTTCCGGGTCGTTATCAGCAGTTTCTTTGCCGACATCCACAAGAACAACGAATTGAACAACTTTGTGTTGCCTGTGGTGGTCAGCGAGGACTTCCTAGCCGAATTATTTGCTTCCATCGAAGCCGACCCGAAGATGCAGGTAGAGGTGGATTTGCCGAACCAGACGGTGACCAATAAAGCCACGGGGCGCAGTGAGAAGTTCGAAATCAACGGATACAAGAAATATTGTTTGATGAATGCGCTCGACGACATCGACTTCCTGTTGGAAAACAAAGGAAAGATAGAGGATTGGGAGCGTTGTAACGCTTGATAAGGATGAAAGCGAATCCTGTGAAGATAGAAATCATGGACACGACCTTGCGCGACGGGGAACAAACCAGTGGCGTAAGTTTCGTGCCGCATGAAAAGTTGATGATAGCCCGTGCGCTGTTGCAGGACCTGAACGTGGATCGCATAGAGGTGGCTTCGGCTCGGGTATCCGAGGGGGAGGTGGATGCAGTGCGTAGCATTTGCCAGTGGGCGCGCCAGACGGGGCGGCTCCACCGGGTGGAAGTTTTGGGGTTTGTAGACGGACACGCTTCTTTGGATTGGATTCATGCTTGCGGGTGTAAAAACATCAATTTGTTGTGTAAGGGTTCGGAAAACCATTGTACGAACCAGTTGAAGAAAACGTTGGAGCAGCACGTGGCCGACATCCGTCGTTCTTTGGATTATGCCGAAGAACTGGGCATTGCCGTAAACGTCTATCTGGAAGACTGGAGCAATGGCATGAAGCATTCGCCGGACTATGTTTTTGCATTGATGGATGCCTTGAAATATATGAAAATCCGGCGTTTCATGTTGCCGGATACGTTGGGCATCCTGAATCCATTGGATTTGTTGGGTTACATCCGCAAGATGGTGAAACGCTATCCGGGCGTGCATTTCGACTTCCATGCCCATAACGATTACGACTTGGCCATTTCCAACGTGTTGGCTGCCGTGTTGGGCGGTTGCCGGGGTATCCATACCTCGGTCAACGGCTTGGGCGAACGGGCAGGGAATGCCCCGTTGGCCAGTGTGCAGGCGATATTGAAAGACCAGTTCAATGCACAGACCGGCATCGACGAGAGCCGGTTGAACGAAGTGAGCCGGATGGTGGAAAGCTATTCCGGCATCCCTATTCCGCCCAACCGTCCGATTACGGGCGAGAGTGTGTTTACGCAGGTGGCCGGTGTGCATGCCGACGGGGACAACAAGGCCAACCTTTATTGCAACGACCTTTTGCCCGAGCGTTTCGGCCGTAAGCGGGAGTATGCCTTGGGCAAAAACAGCGGGAAGGCCAATATCCTCAAGAACTTGGAGGAATTGGGTTTGGAATTGTCGCCCGAGCAGACCCGCAAAGTGACGGAACGTATCATTGAGTTGGGCGATAAGAAAGAGTTGGTGACGCAGGAGGACTTGCCTTATATCGTGTCCGATGTGCTGAAGCATGATACCGTGGAGGAGCATGTCCGTCTGTTGAGTTATATGGTCACCACGGCGTACGGCCTGAAACCGATGGCACAAGTAAAGTTGGAAATCAACGGGGAGGCGTACGAAGAGAATGCTTCCGGCGACGGCCAGTTCGACGCATTCATGCGGGCTGCCCGCCATATTTATAAGAACCGCCTTTCGCGGAAGTTCCCGTGGCTGGCCAATTACAGTGTGAGTATTCCGCCGGGTGGTCGGACGGATGCTTTGGTGCAGGCCGTCATTACGTGGAACTGGAACGGGAAGGTATATCGTACGCGCGGCTTGGATGCCGACCAGACGGAAGCCGCCATCAAGGCCACGGTGAAGTTGCTGAACCTCATCGAGGAAGATTATAAGGACTTGGAGAGTCATGTTTGATGATTGAAATAACGAATATAAACTGAATATTATGGATTTAAAGATTGCCGTATTGCCGGGCGACGGCATAGGCCCCGAGATTTCGGAACAAGGAGTCGCAGTGATGAATGCCGTATGCGAGAAGTTCGGCCATCACGCAAGTTATCAATATGCACTTTGCGGTGCGGAAGCCATTGACAAAGTAGGCGACCCGTTCCCCGAAGAAACGTTTAAAGTCTGCATGGATGCCGATGCCGTGTTGTTTTCTGCCGTGGGAGACCCCAAGTTCGACAATGACCCCACGGCCAAGGTACGCCCCGAACAAGGACTTCTGGCCATGCGCAAGAAGTTAGGTTTGTTTGCCAATATCCGTCCGGTGGAGACTTTTGATTGTTTGATTCACAAGTCGCCGTTGAAGGACGAGTTGGTGCGCGGTGCAGACTTCATTTGTATCCGCGAACTGACCGGTGGTATGTATTTCGGAGAGAAGTACCAAGATGATGAAAAGGCATACGACACGAACGCTTATACACGTCCGGAAATCGAACGCATCCTCCGCGTGGCGTACGAATATGCGATGCGCCGCCGCAAGCACCTGACGGTGGTGGACAAGGCCAACGTGTTGGCATCGAGCCGGCTGTGGCGTCAGGTGGCCAAGGAGATGGCTCCGCAGTATCCTGAAGTGGAGACCGATTATATGTTCGTGGACAATGCCGCCATGCGCATGATTCAAGACCCGCGTTTCTTTGACGTGATGGTGACGGAGAATACTTTCGGCGACATCCTGACCGACGAAGGCTCTTGCATTACCGGTTCCATGGGCTTGTTGCCGTCGGCTTCCACGGGTGAGCATACGCCAGTGTTCGAACCTATCCATGGTTCTTGGCCGCAAGCCAAGGGGCAGAACATCGCCAATCCTTTGGCCCAGATTCTTTCCGTGGCCATGCTGTTCGAGTACTTTGATTTGAAGGAAGAAGGCGCATTGATTCGCAAGGCTGTGAATGCTTCTTTGGATGCCAATGTACGTACGCCGGAAATTCAGGTAGAAGGCGGGGAGCGTTACGGGACGACGGAAGTAGGGCAGTGGATTGTGGATTATATCAAGAATGCCTGACAGTATATGTAGAAAGGAGCAGCCAATGTGTCATTCTGTGGCACGTGGGCTGCTCCTTTCTTTATGGGATATCACAGTTTCTTAGTAGTCGATGAGTGGCAGGTTTTGCCGGGTGAGCACACAGCAGTCTTTCCTTTTTAAAACGACGTGCAGCCTGGCCGTCATATACTTTTCTACGGTATAACCTTCCTTTTCAAAATGTGGGATGATGTCTCCGTCCGTCATGTTCCTATGGGGGAGGGTGGCCATGGATTCCGTTACGTTCCAACTTAACAGGATGAAATGCGACGACAGTCGTGCGAGGTTACCTATGGCCGTGGATACCGATTCCTCCGGGATATACGGGAGCACGTCCTTGCATACCACGATGTCAAAGGGGGTAGGGATGTCCAGTTCTTCCGTGAGGTCTGCCACTTCGCAGGCAGCATCCCCTTCGGGCAGGAGCATGCCCGACAAACCCGGTGTGTGGGGATTCGCGTCATATCCGGCAAACGCAAGTCCGCGGCTTCTCCATTGCGATACGTAATAACCGGCACCGCATCCCATGTCTATTCCCGTCCTTGCCCCTATGTCCCACCACATTTGCGTGACGAAATCGCAAAACTTCTTGTCATACCCGTATTTCAGGAAACCGTCATACCTCCAACCTCCGGTAGGCATCAGACGAATATCCTTATCTTGTAACAGATACCGGTCTATCCTGTCCAATAGCACCGTACTGCATGGCAGCTCGATTTTTCGTGCGAAAAGGTATTCGTCTTCCAAAAGGTAATGGAAGTGTTCGCATCCCAAATTGGCCGACCGGTTGCCGTTTTCATGTTTCCAACGGATAAAGCGGTGGTTCCAAGGCACGATGTCCTCCTTGTTCATCAGATTGACCAGTACGGTGGCCACATAACATTCCTCCGGCGCGAAAGTCATCCACATCCGGCCATAAAGCGAGGGGAAGCGGTCGGTATAGTCCAACAAGGTGGTGGCAGCCTTTCGGGTAATGGACCACCATTGCGAACTGCCGTACAGGTGGTCGAACTCGTCGGGGATGGGTCGTTTAGCCCCTTTGGCCTGTTGTTGCCTTACCTGTTCCCTGACCCACCCGCACGGATTCCTTTTGCCTGCGGCATAGTCGTACGGGTAATAATATTGCAGTCGGCGGAAAGTGTTTTCCTCCCAGTTCGGGTGCGGCAAATGCAGGTATCCGATGTATTCTTTTCCCGCATTCCGATCAAAGAACTCCAGGAAATAATCTAACGGACGGGTTGGGTAGTCTTGTCCGCTGATAAGATGGAAGTAATCGGCATCGCTGCGTTGCACAGCCATACGCAACAGGTGCATTTCGCTTTCCAATACACTTGTGCCGCCCCAGTTCACGTCATATTCACGCGAAACTGCTTTCACTTGTTGGTAACTGCGCAACTTTTCTTCCTCTTCGCGTGTGACGGATTGTTTTTTGTCTATATGGATGAATACGTCGCAATCCCTGTCGAAATGTCCGGCTAACCTGCATAGCTGGCCGATGTTTTTGTGGGCTAAGATTAAAATGGCATGTCTCATGGCTTTAATGTCGTTGTGTGATTGAATCGGGAAGGGTTATTAGCATCTCAGGCTTGAACAAATCCTCCTTTTTATAGATGACTTTCCTCCAAATCTCTTCAATGACAAGTGAATCATGAGGATTTTTTGATGTACGTAGGATTTCGTCCAGATTTTTGTCGTATGCCTCTTTTCCGTACAGGATTTGAATGATTATGGCACGGTTTATCTGGTCTCCGAAATCCTTTTTTACTGCTATCAACGAATCGTAGATGGCCACAGCCTTCGTGAAACAAGAGCGTGCCTTGATGCTGTCATTTTTCATCTGGTATATCCATCCTTCACCGAAATAGAATTGAGGGTCGCGGGGATATCGGGTGTGCAGTGTGTCAATAAACAAGAGCGCGCTTTCCAAATCCCTCCTGCATAATAATGTATCTAAACGCATTCCGGCCTGAAAACGCTCTCGTTTTGCCTTCTTGTCTGACGGGAGAGTTTCATCGGAATGTTTGCACCCATGGATTACAGTTACAAAAAGTGCAAGACACACTGTAATTGCTATCCAAGTAGGGCTTTTTACGTCGAAGAGGTATGTTTTTCTTTTATTCATTTATAGTTCGTTTGACATTTCTTGGTTGTTTGAGTTCAGGTTGATAACTTTTGGGAGTCTTTCAGGTGTATTTGTTACGATGCTTTTGATGAAGTAGGCTTTGGGCGTGCCTTGGCGGACTTGGCATATAAGTTGTCCATTCTCAAATCGGATGATGATGTGATGCAGTGCCCCAACATGTTTGGGCGTGGCGATAAACAAGGTACCTCCATGTAAGATGCGACTGCTATGCGCGTAATTTTCTAGATGAGGCCTTCATTTTAGCCAAAAAGCTCCCAACACCTTGATGTTGTCATAGAAGTCTCCGTCAATGGTGTCGTTACCAGTACATTCTTGTAGGGTCAATGCTTCTACCTTATTTCCTTTTATTTGTAGAGGAATGAGTACGTTTCCTGAAGCCTGTGGAGTGGTCGTGAATGTAATATTCGTCAAGCTGTCTGCGCATCCCTCTAAATAAGGTTCAATTCCTCCAACGAAGAGTCCATGTTTATAACCGGTCGGGACAGTCTCGAACGACAACTTATATAAGTTGATGCCATGAGCGAACGAATCGCATAAAGCGATTCGTTCAGCTTGTATTTGACTTATATGGTATTTGTATGCCTTTTTTGTGGTGAAATGCTGTATGGTTAAACCTATTGCCACGATCAGGATGAGCAAAAGCACTATTGCCGCAAAAATACGGACGACAATCTTTATTAGTTTTATTATCAGCTTCATTCGTTATTTATTTGGGTGTGACATAGATGAAGTAAGCATCACAATTTTTAGAATCATCGTCATAATTGAATGTCCATTTCCCGGGTAGGTCTCAGGCTGTCGTTCTCCATACGGATGGTTTGATAGTCCTTTTCAGGTACATTGTCTCCTATTCCTGCTTGCAAACAGGAATTAGGAGGATAATGGAATTTTGCCTTTCAGCAAGACGAAGACCCTACCGTTCTTATCGTTGTAAGGACAGGTCAGATTCTTGACTGTTATAGAATCTTTCATCGGAGACATGCCATACCGTACAACGTCATTTTCCAACCACTGGGCAAAGGAGATACTCATTTGTATCTCATCCTCCATCCGGTCGGTAAAGGGTTCCCACGTCTGATAGCGGGACATGGCTTCTTGCCAGGAACGGATATGGCGGTCGATGGGGGCTTTGACGAAAGTGTTGACTTTTTCACCGCTTGAGGTTGTGACAATGTCCAGACGGAATGAAATGGAGTCTTTGTCTTGTTTTATATCTGTCATGGGCATGACGAAATAGCCGCACTCGTAGCCTTCACGAGCTTGTTCAAACTCGTCACTCGTTCCCCAAAAGTACCCTTTCTTCAATATGCCGTTTTCCAAATACAATTCCATATAACAGTCTTCGGGAAGCAAGTCCGGATAATGGTCTTGCTCTGGATTATGGTAACGATACCATAGGGTGTCAATGTCCACACATTCTTGTGCGGAAAGAGGTATGGTACTAACTGAAATCAATGTGATTGATAAGATTATTGTAATGAATACAAACTTATGGTTGGGGATTTTCAAGGTGAATGCATCCATTGCTTTTTTCATTAAAATACTTGATATTTTCATCTTTTGATTTTATTTCTGATATAAATTGGTCGGGATTTTATGTGCACCCTTGTAGTGACCGAAGACATGGCAGTTACGGTTGGTGGCCAACACTTGGCATGTGCCGGGTTCCACATCCGCTATTCGTCCGAACCGCCTGCGGTAATGGCAGAATCCCACTCTCCGGCTTTGGATTCCGTTTTTCCATACATAATATAAAGTGACTATTTCGGAATAGAACGGATTCAGGTGGTTGATGTTCTCTCCCTCGATTCCGGTATCATTACCCTTGAAGAGGCGCATTACGTCATCTTCCAGTAATCCGAATTGTTGGATTTGTTCGTCTTTATGGTATGTGCACCAAATGGTAAGGTCTTTCATTTGCTTTTCATTATGTAGGTTGTTCCAAATGTATGGAGAATGTTCGGGACGGCCAAATGTTTTCGTTACTTTTTATGTATAAAATAAGTCAAACCCGCAGATTGACCTTTGTGGGCTAAGATTAAAATGGTATGTTTCATGGCTTTCTGTAAATCTCTTTAATGACAGTTGAATCAAGGGAACGTTTTAGCCGTAAAGTTAATGCTAATGGTAAATCCTCGATATCCGAGTCGTCAGTTGCATGAAAGATATTCGAGGCTTCCTTAAATATACCGTCTTTACTGAACTCCAGTACCATGTAATCCGCATATGGAGACGGGGCGCGATGAGGAGTCATGCAACCTTTGGTGACGAAAAAGAAATAGCGTTTCTTGCTTTCGATGTATCGGCCGGGTGTCCATTGGAGGTCGCGTGTGGGTGGAAGGTATGAATAAGGAATCGTTGACATAAGGTTTTTCCCATTTCTTAAAATAGGACATAAATTCGTCAAACCGGATAGGGGCGCGGTCGTTCTCCGGATTTTTAATGGTTTCTTTTTGGGCTGTTCCGGTTGTTCTCTCTTTGATTTTCCCGTCCGGGCTTACGTTGTATTCGTACGTTCTTACCGTGTAGGTCAAGTCTTGGTATCGGAGGATTGAAGTACAATCGTCCAAAGAGCCTTGCTCCACAAGGAAGTTTGGTGCCTGTCCTTTGGGGGCTATACGTGTGAAGTATGCCCTCCCGTCGTGTCCTACCGTTTTAAAATCCAGAATTTCACCGTCGCATGAATATGTGACGAGCATATAGTCGGTGACAAGATTCTCTATGAAATATTGGCTGTTCCCGTCCTTGTAGTCTTGGCAGTGCCTTTTCAGCATGACGGTGATAAAACCTCCACACTCCATGTAACTTCCTTTTTGCCAAAAGACATTATACTGTTCGCAAAGGCAGTCGTCTTGTATGGGAGGAAGAAAACGGGCATACATGTCGCCGTCTATCAAAGCTGAATCGGATATGATTTTCTCTCCAAATGACGAAAGATTGATTTGGGAGCATTTCTTAAACCCAGACAAGAAAGTTCGGAATGCTGACGGT
>ENA-UEPN01001293-UEPN01001293.1-human-gut-metagenome-genome-assembly--contig:-NODE-1293-length-13828-cov-2.957894_pt1 | contig 13828 bp, 6 predicted proteins | sample MGYA00242897_ERZ507910 | MGnify/ENA primary metagenome ERZ507910 (study PRJEB26167, sample SAMN06115525) | human gut metagenome | host: Homo sapiens | place: China:Jiangxi | collected 2015-08-20...
TCTTTAAGAAAAGGAATTTATGTCGTGAATGGAAAGAAGGTGGTGATTAAGTAATCACTTTCTATAATTAAGGATACGATGGGGAGTTTTGTCGAAAGGCAGAACTTCCCATTCTGTTTTCTGAAATCTATGCAGTAACTTCCTTATGTAGGAGGATTTTCTTATTTTTGCAAAGAAAAATAGGAATGTATTAATCATAATAATAACGAATGAATTTAAAAAGACTTTTGTATGCGGCTTTGTTTTGGGGCGCAATGGTAGGCGGGGTTCAGGCGGGACACCCGTTGGTAAGGAAAATCGGTGAGATGCCCGTGCGTACTGGATCTCCTAAGATTCCGGTGGTATTGGTACAGTTCAAGGACAAGCTCATGAGTGAAACGGATCCGAAAGCGAGTTATACGGCACGTCTTTCGAAACCAGCCACGATTGAAGAAGTAGAATCCGGGAGTGGTACAGCATTTCAGTATTTTGCAGACCAGAGTGACGGTAAGTTTACGCCGGAATTTGTCGTAATCGGTCCTGTCACGTTGGACGAGAAGGCTGCTTATTATGGTGCAGATGGAAAAACGATGAAGGATGAGCACGTTGGGGAGATGATTACGGAGGCCATCCAAAAGGCGATAGGAACCGGTGAAGTGGAAGACTGGGCTGAATTTGATAGTAATTCCGACGGTCTGGTAGATGCGCTTTATGTACTTTATGCAGGAGAAGGACAGCATGCCCTTCCTGCTCAGACAGATTTGGTATGGCCGCATACATCATCCCTCTCTGAGCGTGGTTATACGAGTCCGGAAGTTGCAGGCTTGAAGTTTAACTCTTATTCTTGTACTAACGAAATGTTGAATGGGCAGTTAGATGGAATAGGGACATTCTGTCATGAATTTAGCCACCAGTTAGGTCTGCCGGATTTTTACCGTACGGACGGAGTTGTGGTATCGGAGTTTGCTATGGGGTCATGGTCTTTGATGGACTATGGTAGTTATGCACTCGACGGACGTCGTCCTGTGGGCTATCGTGCATTGGAAAAGGCCCATATGGGATGGATTGATTTGCAGGAGTTGGATGAGGCTACGACTGTGAAGAGCATGCCTTCTACGGATTGGGGAGGAATGGCTTTTAAGGTTGTGAATTCTTCTCCTTCAGCTAAGGGAAATGAGTATTTGGTGTTGGAAACGATAGATGATCGTGGATGGAATAAAAGTTGTTTAGGAAAAGGTCTGTTGGTGACTTATGTTTGTTTGCCAGATCCTACGGTGTGGGAGAATAATACAGTAAATAACGTCTCTTCATCGGCCTTCCGGGTGAAAGTTATTCCGGCAGATAACGCCCGTCCTTTGTTGGTGAGTGGAAAGAATGAGGCAGAATATGAAGCCAGTTTGATAGGACGGTAACGATGAACTTACGGATACTTCTATTCCGGCTACGGAAATGTCTTTTGGGCTTGCCGGGACGTTAGGGAAGCCTATTACTGATATTGTATATGACGAGGTATCCCAGACTGTTTCTTTTGATTTTATGGGGGGAAGTGAGGAACATGTGATTACGATAGTACCGAGTGTGCCTATGGATGAGAAAGTTGGTTATACTACATCGGGAGTTTGGTATCGGATGGATGGAGTACAAGTAGAAAAGCCTATGCGTAAAGGAGTATATCTTTATCGTGGGGCAGATGGTCGTATGATTAAGAGGTTACTTAAGTAACATTGTGAGTGGTAAAAAGCATGGCGTCCTGGAATCAGGACGCCATGCTTTTCATTGTCATTGAAAGGAGATTTATCGTTTCAATTGTAATTGACGGAAAGCTTCTACTGTCCCTTGTTTATTGCCGGCTTGGTCATAGGCTGTGACTACTACTCCGTCCATTTCTATTCCATCGGTGAAAGTGGAGTCCGCTGTAAAATTACATTCGTAACCCTCAGGAGTACATTTTAATGAACTTGTGTAGCTGATTTTACGCTTTTCCGTATCGAAGGAATAAATGGTTCCATCGGAACTGATACCGTTCAAGTAAATCTTGTAGCTATCCTGAAAGAAACCTAAATCTTCTCCCATTTTAAATGCAAAAGAATGTTCGTCGGTTTGTTGGGCTTTCAATACCAGATTCTCAGGCATGCCTGTTACGGAAATTGTTCCATTTGTATTCCTGTCTAGTGTCACATTGCATGTGGTAGGTTGGTTTCTACTGTTAATAAAATGGGCAGTCCACTCTCCCATCAGGTCGTCTACGCTGTATTGGTAAAGAGAGGTGGTGAACTGTTTGTTCATTTTCTCACAGTCGATGTTCACGGATGTATGACGTGGGAAGCCACTCAGGTTCTTTTTGAATGTGAATGTGATACCCTCTTCATTTTTTTCGTAACTAACCCAGTCAGAACTTATATTAACTGTGTACTCAAAAGCCGAAGTAACTGAAAGGGAAACGGCATTTATGGAATCTGTTGCATGGAGGCCTTCAGTTGCTTCTACACGAAAGAATCCCCCTTGTTGGTTGATAGGAATTTGCTTTTGTGTGCCGTCAGCGTATGTTATAGTTACGATTGCATTGCGTCCTTCGATATCCGTATTGTCTTCTACGGTCACGAAAATAGTATCGCCATCTTGTTTCAATCTGCACCAATTGTCTGAAGATACGGCTGTTGCATGTTGCCCATTCAGTAAAATATAACCTTCTGAGGCTGCAGCTTTGAAGTTGATGTCTACGACTGTTACTTGTGGCTTTACGGCTTCGTCGTCATCGCTGCAACCGGTAAAGAAACCGGTTGCAAGCGCACATAATATGATGCTTGTTTTTTTCATCTTCTTCTAATCTTTAATCTTTTTGTTTAAGTTTTATTTCGCTGTATGTGTTCAATACACCGAGTTGTTCGCTAGCTCGGTCTTCACCCTTGAATGCGTAGAACACAAAGCCATTGATAGATGATTCAGAGATACGGCCATTGTCCGTGAATTCAAGAATACGTGGTGTCATTTGGGTGGTGTAGCTGACGATACCGGCCTTAGGCATTAGGTACATGTTACCGGCATTTTCATCCCAAGGGCACAAATGAATGTACGCATCCATTTCACCCTCTTCTTCCGTCGACAATACGACCATGTCCAAATATTGCGTGCGAAACTCAATCATACCCGTAGTACGGTTATATACAGCCTTTACCTTAAATTTCAGGTTTAATGCGCTGATTTGGGTTTGGAGAGTGTCTGTATTTTCCAACCGGGTAAAACTTACGGTTTCAACAGTATCCTTTTGACCAAAGTTGTAAGTATATTCCAAAGTCCATTGGTGTTCAGTATAAAATTCTATAGGAACATAATCTGTTGGTCTCACATATTTCAGTTCGACAGAGTTGTCACTTGTGCTAGTGAAAGATTTGGTTTCATTGTCCCATACGAAATTATCGCATTCCACTCCATTGACGGTAGTAGGGCTGTACAGTCGAATACCTTTGTCTGTGTATGCAAAGGAAACTTTGCGTTTCGTTGTTTCTCCATTGCTTGCCGTTTCGCTGAATGTGATAACATTCTCTTGCGAGAAAGCAGATGGGGTGAAAGTTGTTTCCCCTTTAAAACCAACTAATGTGCCGTATTCTTCGCTTTCGGTACGTATTTTATTGCAAGCTGCGATATAAGCGTCCCAATCGACATCATTAGCCAATTTGGTCATGTGCATGATAGTGCCATGCTTCTTTCCTTTTAGTGTAACCTCATTTTCCCTAGCGTCAGTGATAACGAATTCAAAATCTCCGGCATATCCGTCTACGTCAAGGCCTCCTTTGGGTTCGCTCCAATAATGTATGAGCACGTTGTAGGTAGAGAAAGACAAAACGGGACCTTGGTCTGCAATGAGCGTGAATTTAGACGTGACCCGTTCTCCGGCCTGTGTTTCTGTTTTATCGTTGAAACCTTGTACCTTGGTGTCGGACATGATAGTCACGTCTTCGCCTTCAAATTTCATGAGCATCGTCACACCGCCGATGTCATGGCTTTTACCGCCTGGATAATATTCCAGTTTCCATCCGTTCGTGGCACTGGTGAGCAATGCCTGATAATTGTCCAGTGCCTGGTTGGTGCGGTTGGTGGATGAGTCTTCGAAGATGTCATCTTCGCTGAACAGGCAGGATTGCAGTGTGAATGCCGCCAAGCAAATCAAACTCAATATGCTAAATCTTTTCATTTTGTTTACTCATTATAGGTTTTCCAAATCAAGGTCTTTTATCTCTGAGGTTCTACGTAGTACGACACTTCTGAGTTCGTCGATGTCGATGTTCCAAGAGTTTTGCAAATAGCTCTTTACAATTTCAAACTTTTGGTTGATTAGCTTTGCGCCTTTTTCGCCGCTTTGTTGCAATAGGCTCTCCCAATATGTCTGGTCATTTGTAATATAAGTAGAGATGATTTCTGCAAAGTCTTCATCCGGTTGGTCCATGGCGTAAGGGGTCACGAACCCTTTCCGGTTAGCTGTACTGTCAGCCTGCTCGTTCCATTGGGCACCTACGTATTCGGATGGAGTAATCTTTTCAAAGTCCGTGCTGTAAGGCTTGGTCTGGTGCAAGATATGAGAGAATTCGTGGTGCATGGTGTGGAAGTAATATGCGTTCAGCACTTCCGGGTCGTCGATGTTGTTCTCTATCGTGTTGATGTTATAGAGGATTACCTTTAAGCCGCCTTCCGCTGTTCCCAAATTGATGCCTGCGATTTCATCGTATGCTTCCAACCATACATATTTGATGATTTGAGCCATTATTTTGGATTGGTTCAACCCGGCAGGTGCGAGGTCATAGCTCATATCGGTTTCTATGTCTTCCCATTTATATTTTATTTCTATATTATAGGGGGTTACATAGTTTTTCATCAACCATTTGTCAAACTCGTTGCGTGCGGGTGTTTCAGTATCGAATATGCTTTGGTCTTCTATCTTGTCATCATTACATGATATGGCAGTCAGGCTCAAAGCGAACACTAATAGATAACCTATATATTTTTTCATTTTTTCCTTATTTAAATATATGAATTATTTATTTCTCGGGTTAGGGGTTAGGCCGGCACCGATTACTGTATTCGGGATTTGTAAAGCGCGACGTGGGTCGTCAACTTTCATTTCATCGGTTACGGTAATGATTTGCTTCTCTACCGTTCTACGATAAATCGTAATGCCGTATCGTTTGATGTCCCCCCAACGCAAGCCTTCGTGAAGTGTCAGGATACGGCGGGCATGGAGGATGAAATGAAGCATGTTTTCTTGTGTGCCCGGTTCTATTGTAAAATCAGGATGCAATTCTTTTTTGACGGTAGGCTTCTGCGGAGTATAGTAATCCAGTTTACCGTAGAAGTCATTAATGCCTTGCTCTGTAAGCGCCACTTTAGACGTCGTATAGCTATTCTCCCAAATCTGCATGTCGGCAATAGCTTTGTCATACTCTTTTTTCATGGTATAGGCTTCAGCACGTATCAGCAAGGCTTCGTCTGTGGTGAAGGCTGCCTGTACAATGTTGTAGTAACCTGTGTTGGCACTCGGATCTACGACCTCGAAGTAGAAAAAAGGGTATTTACGGAATACCACTTTGGGGATAGAAGTATAGTTGGCTGCGATTTGTTTGAGTGTAGTGCTACAATCTCCCCAAATACCTGTGGATTCGCTTGTTTCGTTTTTAGAGATTGTCGGGTTGTGTGTGTACCGGTTGGTTGTGGTAAGAGGGCCGTTGTACAATCCCCAATAAGAACGGGCTGTATACAACAGCAAGTTTGCCCGGTTACTAGCATCTACATAGGCATCGGGTTGCAGGTCATCATTCAACGACAAACTTCCGAGGGTTCCCCAATCACGCATTACTAATGCAGGGTCGTTGCCTAAGACTTTGGTGGCATATTCTATCGCCTTGTCATATTGGCAATAGTACAAGTAAAAACGTGCGGCAAAGGCATAAGCTGCCTTGCTGTTGAAGTGGTACTTGGCTACCGAGTAGTTATTGTCATCAATCAATGGCAATCCGGCTTCAAGGTCAGCTGCAATATGCTCGTATGTCTTGCCGATGGTTTCGCGGTCATATTGCGGATTGACAGTTGTTTCCGGCAGTGTGCTGTAAGGGATACCTAAAGCGGTGTTTTTATTACTTTCGCTCCATGCTTCACAGAAGATATAACTGAGCATGAAATGTCCGTATGCTCGGCAAAGTAGGGCTTCGCCTCGCTGTGCAGACAACAAACTGGGGCTGATTCCTTCTGCCTGCAGCTTGTCGATAGCTTCTAAAGCTTGGTTGGCCGTGGCTATGGCTTTATAACAGGATGACCAATAAGTTACAGGCGAGTCGTTACCTGTTTCTTTGGTATCTTTCCATTCGTAGATTTCTCGGCTTAAACGGTCGAAGATTTGATATTTGGGACCATTGTCGTCCGTGTTGTCCGACGAAAATTCGGCCAATAAGTTCCAACTTGTGGTCGGATAGGCTGTAACTAACAGTTTGGTAATTTTTTCCGGGGTATCTAATTCCGTACGGTTATCGGGCATTTCGTCCAAAAAGTCGTTACAGGAAGATACGGTCAGCGATAATGCGGTAAAGGCAATTGCTGTATATTTGAAATTCATCATCATTCTTTTTAAGTTCGTATATGATTATAAACCTAATCTCAGTGTCATGGTAAACTGGCGGGGTACAGGAGAAGCTACACCGCCTGAGTTGACAAACTCAGGGTCTTGTCCGTTCAGTTTCTTGTCCGCATAGAGAAGGCAGAGGTTGGTAGCCTGTAACTTCAGAGAGAGGTTGGACAGTTTTAACGGTTCTATCCATTTCTTGGGAAAGTCATAGGACAAAGAAATCTCTTTCAGACGGATGAAACCGCCTTTTGCTACTCGTTCTGTGGAGTAATTATAAGCGTTATAAGCATATCTTAAATCCGTATTTTCGTAATACTGGCGATAGCTCAGGATGGCCGGTATATTGGTTTTGTGCTCGTCACCCGGCAAGGTCCAACGGTTTTTAAATTCACGCGTCGTGGCTGTCAAATCGCTATAGTTGGCACTGAATACCGGATCAAGACGGACCACGTTGCCACCGGAATAAGTCAGGAACACGTTCAGGCGGAAGCCTTTGTAATTGAAAGTATTGCCCAAGCTACCCATTACGGTCGGGTCGGTAGAGCCTTCATATTTTAGCCAAGAGAAGTCATCACTGTACTGGAAGCTGATGTCCGTGCTAGTAATTTCTCCGTTTTCGTTGTAGAATGTCGGTATACCGTTGCTGTCCAGACCGGCAAACGGAATAGAGAACAGGGAACGTACTGGATAACCGGGCATCGTGAAACCGGTACCACTCACATAGTCCATCATGGTGGCCAGTGCATCCAATTCAGTCACTTCGTTTTTGTAAGTCGAGAAAATGAAGTCGGTGTTCCAGGAGAAGTTTTTGTTTTTGATATTCACGGTCGAGATACTCATTTCGAAGCCATGGGACTTCATGGAAGCCACGTTGGCCCATTTTTTAGTTTCTCCACCCACGCCTTGTGTGTTGATAGAGCCAATCAAGTCGTGGTTGTCACGAGTGTACCAGTCCATGGCCAGATTAATGCGATTATCTAAGAAGCCCAAATCCAATCCTAAGTTCAACTCAGTTTTCTTTTCATACGTCAGTTCGCTGTTCTCTAATTGATAAAGTTGCATACCGCTTTCCTGTATAGACGTGAACGGGCGGAACGGGGTATAGCTTGAGATAATTGCTTTAGAGTTAGATATGCTTGAGGGACCTCGGTCGCCTGTCAGAGAGTATGAAACTTTGAACGCTGCATGAGATATTATGTCTTTGATAGGCTCGAAGAACTTTTCTTCGTCGAGGTTCCATCGCCCGGAGATGTTCCATGTAGGAAGCCAACGGGCGCTACGGCTCTTCCCTAATTTATTTGTACCTTCATAACGTACCGTTCCATTTACGGAATAGCGGGATTGGAATGCATAGTTGGCGTTCATGAAGAAGGCTGCACTGCGCAGACGGTTGTTTCCCATGCCGTAGTAGCTCGAACCTTGTTCGATGAGCTGTTTCAGGAATTGGTAAATATAGAATGGAGTTTCACCCATGGAATATTGCATACCCCATCCGTGGAAATAAGATTGGTTGTAATCCGTAGCGTTGGTTTCCATACCTGCGTAGATATTGGTTAGATGATCTTCTTTCCAAAGGCGGTTCCACGATGCGGAAGCTCGGAAATCGAATCCTTTCGTCTTGTAGTCGGTACGTTTATAGAAACCACCTTCTGGCAGGACTGACATCGGTAAAGAATAAGGGTTATCGGGGTCTGTGTACAGTTTGTCGTTTTGGTCGCGGATGATGGCATTGCCCATGGCTCGGTAAGCATTGGCTTGGTTGGCATCATCTTTGACGAACTGTTCGTTGGCAATGGTGCTGTATTTCATGGCACCGAGTGCACTGAATTCCAGTTCGGAAATCGGTTTCCATTTCAATTCTCCTTGGAATTTTAAATCTACGATGTTCAACTCGATATAGTTATTGTCCAATTCATGGAAGATATTGAAGTCTGCATAGTTACGCGTGTAATATTCATTCGGGTCGAGTGTGCGGGAAGTATTTAATGCGAATGAGTAAGGGTTGATGTCAAATTCGCGGCTCACTTCACCGTTGGCGATGTCCGTGCTTTGGCTAGATGTGCCCGGGGCACGTTGCTTACGGTAGGAGGCATTGGACAGCAAGTTCAGTGTGAGCTGTTTGCTGAGATTGAAGGAGGTGTTTAAGTTGGCTGTATAACGGTTCACTTTACTTTGTTTGTACCATCCCGGGTCGCTCATGACACTCAAAGAGGCATAATAGGAAGCCTTATCCGTACCGGAAGACACGCTTACGGAGTGGTTGTGCATGACATTGTTACTAAACAATTCGTCGAACCAGTCCGTATTACGCATTTCTGCAGCGCGTAGGTAAGCGTTACGCGCTTCCGGGGTATTAGACAATCCGAATTGTCCGGTAGCTGCGTCGTAAGAGTTGATTAGGTGCCACATTTTACCGTATACACCACTGTTTGGTGCGTTGTACATACCATTGTCTCCAGTGCCGGAGAAGTTTAACCACCCCTTGTCGGCCATTTCCTTGTATACTGACATCTGGTCTTGCGAATTCATGATGTTGAAGTTCTTGTAACTCGGCTTCATGCGCATGGTGAATTCACCAGTATAGTTGATCTTGCTTTGTCCGGCTTTTCCTTTTTTGGTGGTGACAACAATCACACCAGCCATGGCTCGTGCACCGTAAATGGAGGTTGCAGAACCATCTTTCAGAATTTGGAAACTTTCGATGTCATCGGCGTTCAAGCCTGCGATGGAAGAGCTGATCATGGTTTCCACGTCACCGGTGGCCAAAGCGTCCGCGCTTACTTCAATGGCATCTTCCATGATGACACCGTCCACAACCCATAACGGTTTGCTACTGCCATAAATGGAGGTGGCTCCACGGACACGGATTTTCGGCGCTGTACCGAATGTACCGCTGACATTTTGTACAGATACGCCGGCGGCTCGTCCTTCCAATGAACGGCTGATGTCGGCCATACCGTCTATTTTCATTTTATCGGCATCCAACTTTACGGTGGCACCGGAGAAGAGGCGCTTGTCCATTTTCTGTAATCCGGTCACTACCACTTCACCGAGCTCCTTATTGTCCGGTTGGAGGGTGATTTTAAGGTTCGTTTTAATGGGCACTGTCTGTTTCTTGAAACCGATACTGGAGATTTCAAGGAATTTGGCTGTGGCCGGGATGTTCTTGATGGTGAACTTTCCATCGAAGTCGGCCGATGCACCCATGGTCGTGCCTTGTACTTTCACGTTTGCGCCGATGAGCGGTAGGCCGTCTTCAGCAGAATAAACGATGCCCGATGCTGTTTGGGTTTGTGCATAAGACGCGCCCGCCATTATGCAGAACAGCATACAGAGCATGAGAAGTTTTTGTTTCATCATTTAAAGAGTTGTTATTAATAAATTATTGTCGTTCGTTCTGAAACACTAAAGTACCATGCCCAAAGGAACGGGCATGGTACAATGTGGAGGGTAAGGAAGCAGTTTACTTCACGATGACTTTTTTCACTAAAGTTTGATGTCCGGTAGTCACTTTCACCAAAGTAAGGCCACGGTATCCGTTTGTGCTTAATGAGACAAAGCCTTGGCTTTTGGCTGTTCCGATTAAAGTGCCGTTCAGGCTATACAAATTAATTTGTGCCGGGGCATCTGTGGTAATCTCTACGCCACCGTTTACAACTGCAATTTCGACATTCGGTTTTTCTGCTTGTATGTCAGCTATGGCATTAGCAAAATCCGATACATCCAATTTGGCGCGCGCCGAATTGATGACTTTGCCGCTGTTGGCGTCTATCATCATGGTTACGATCTTACAGTTTTTAGCTTTCAGGACTTTTGCAGGAAGCTTGAAAGTGGCTTCGGCCGTATATTCCTTACCGGCCTCGACATTCGGTTGGATATAACCGGCAGTGCCGTAGAATGTATCACCGACTACGCCTCTCACTACATCTACGAAAGGATAATTACGTACGGTGGCGGCAGAGTATTTACCTCCCTGGCCCCATTCGCCTAAAAGTGGGTCGCTGTTGGAACCATAAGAGTTTCTTTGCTTGCCAATCAGGCTATCTTCTAATATTACAGTAAAGAGGTTTACGTTTTGTCCTTTCACGTTTAGGGCATATTGGTATTTATAAGTCATGTTAATCGTACTGTCTGCCTCTACCTTAGCCTTTGCGATGTCGAAGTTTGCATCGGCGCTTATTTCCATTTCTGCAGCTACATAGTCTAACCAACAAGGATGTGCCGTAGAGGTGAAGGTGGCATTTCCATTCTCATCCGAAGTCATGGCTCCCACAGGGACTTGATTGGTACGATTGACGGTGCCCGAAGGGTATCCTGTGATGTTCAGGAATGCGGCATAGCTTTCAAAGCCAGTTCCATAAGGGTCACCGGAATAAGTATGAAGGCTTACAGGGATGAACAAGTCGCCGTAAACATCTTCCAGATTTTCAATGGCCAGAATGCCTTGCGGACAGTTCGGACAATCCTGTCCGGTACCTTCTTCCAATACAACCCGTTTAACGGTCTGGAAAGACAGGTTCTTTACTGAATAGTGAGGTTCACTTTGTTCTTCATCCAATTGGACAAGGATAGTATATTCGTTTTCTTGGCCGATAACCAAGGGTAATGGCTTGTCGAAGGAGAAGTCATACTTATCATTTTCTTTCAGTTCCAGGTTGCTTTCGCTAATTTGGTCTACCATGTTTCCCTGAGAATCTTTCAAGGTCAGTTCCAAGGTCGAGTAAGTGTGGTCTGGTGTCGTGATTCTGATTTGTCCACTGATTTTTATCTCTTTGGCTTTTACCACCGTTTGGTCTGTGGTCACGCTGATTTGGAACTGTTGGTCTTGTCTCACCAAAAGGTTGTCTACGAATACACAACTTTGGTTTTCATTGCTGTTGACAAAAGCGATGTAGATGTTTTTGCCGGCATAAGGTTGTAGGCTTGCCGTGTGTTCCGTCCAGTCTCCGGCAAGGAAGTCTTCATAGTCTCCCGGAGTTTCGATGCCGGCATATATGGTGTCGCATTCGGCTTTGAACTTGGCGATACGTTCGCTGTTCATTGAAGAAAACTCATCTTCAGTTACCCAAACCAATACATAAAGGCTATCTTTTTTATTCTCCCGGAAACTTTGGGCATCAAATTGCAAATAACATCTGTCGTCCGGGATATAGATATGCGCTGTGACCATCCAGTCGTCAGACCTCCCGACGGGGTCATACAACGAAGTGGAAGCAGCGGCATAGTTATTGGGATCATCTTCATCGCGTACCATGGTCCAAGGATAGTTATCGCTATCGTTGAAATCCATTTTTTGCATTTCCTCCGTGGGTTTATTATGGTCTCCTTCATACAACATGGTCTTAGTGAACCCGTTGTTGAAATCCTCTACGAAGAGTGTATCGTTGTCATAACTTACTTCGCGTTCGAATCCGCCGATGTAGTGCAAGGTGATGGAGTCATTACCATTATTGCCCATGATGTCATATACCGCGTTGCGAGGAACCGTCACTTTGTAGTTGTGTCCCTTAAACAAATTGCGGGCTGTGACAGGGAACACATATAATTTATTGTCTGTGACTCCTAAACGTAAGGTGCCGTCCGGGGTCGTTTCGTCGTCTTTGTAAAGGTAACCGATAGCGTCCTCATTGAGGGATAATTGGGTGTCGAACGTTATGGTTATAGGATTGTTGGTGTAATTCAGCTGTTTTACTTCCGTGTTTTCATACGGAGTGGCAGATACCATTTTTACCGGAACATTATCACGTCCTGTATAAGTGACGGAGAGCTCTTTGTTTTTACGTTCCGTGTCGCCTTTGATGGCGATAGTACCGGCAGAAAGGGTCAGGGTGTATTTCACTCCTGCTTGCAGGTTTGTGCTGCGGAAGCTGATATTCAAATCCTTGTCATCCGTTTTAAGACTTAAGATCGTACCCGTTTTTTTCCCGTTTTCGTCCGTAAAGGTCACATTGCTTTTGTCTCCTAATAGTTCTATTTCATAGGGGAATGTAAACGTGACGGTTTTAAGAGACGAGAATTCACTTCCGGCCTTCGGATTGACGATGTAGTTACCTAATAAGTCAATATCTGTGGTTGCTGCATCCAAGGTCTCCGGTAATTCCAAAATATAATTTTCTTTTTGTGGAGCTACGAATACAACGATTTTTTTGCCATCCAGGCTAGTGGCTATCGGTGTTCCTGTATTAGAGAAATTAGTCTCCGTAGAGAAGTTGATGCCATAACGTTGAGAGAGAATCAAAGAAATGGGATACCAATATTCTCCCACGCGCACGCTCCAGTCACGATAAGGATTGGTCGGAGGGGTTGCACCCAACACAATTCCATTACTGCATGCTGTAAAACCGGGCATGTCATCTTGTGCATCGCTGTATAGGGTGAATTTATCCGTTTCTATGTCGTAAACGTAACCTTTGGCTGCATCATTTTCCATGTACGCTTCGCCTGTGATATATCGTCCGTTGGCACTGAGATTGGCTGAGTTGATAAAATAAAGTCCTTCGGCACGCGGTGTCCAAACCGTTTGAGGGCCTTCTTCTGTTGTTTCTGTTGTGGTATCGAAACCGATAGGCTGGCACTTCTTGGTTTGGCGGTCATATACAAAAAAGAAGATGCCGGCAGGGCTTACGTAGCTGTATGATATGCAGCCTAATACTTTATTTCCATCAGGGGTTACACCTATCAGACGGCGTTGGTTGTTATTTTCGCCTACCATGTCTTCAAATGGAATGCCGGATAAATCGAGAAGCAGGCCGTCCTGTTGTAAATCCCACATGACGACAGCTTCCATGTAAGTATCTGCGTATAGGCCCCTTCCCACGGCGTAATGGCCATCGGGGGTGATGGCTGTGACTTCTCCACCTACACAGCTGTCGGGTACGGCCAACATGCTCCAACGTTTTTGGGCTGTGATATAGATAGCCGGTTGGCCGTCATAGCTTCCTGCCACCATGCTACCGTCGTCTGTCACGTCATAGGCCGCGCTTGTCAAGTTGGAGTAGTCTTCGCCGGTAAGCAGTTCCGTGACTTGGTTAGAGCTTAAGTCGATAAGTTTGGGAAACATCGTTTTGCTTTCCTCTGTACCATGAGCGGTAGCCCATTTCCCGTTGTTTGAAATGTTAGTAAGGATGGATACATCTTCAAATACAAACGGATGAATGGAGGCTCCTGGAACCCCTTGCGCTTTCGCGCAAAGAAAAAACGCCGCTCCTAATACTGAGAGGGCAATTTTTAATAGACCTT
>ENA-UEPN01001298-UEPN01001298.1-human-gut-metagenome-genome-assembly--contig:-NODE-1298-length-13774-cov-4.537271_pt1 | contig 13774 bp, 10 predicted proteins | sample MGYA00242897_ERZ507910 | MGnify/ENA primary metagenome ERZ507910 (study PRJEB26167, sample SAMN06115525) | human gut metagenome | host: Homo sapiens | place: China:Jiangxi | collected 2015-08-20...
CGGTCACGGATCTGACCGTTGATCTCCAGTTCCTTCGACTTTCCAGCGGTAGCGATAATGAATGCACCTCCAAACAATAGTCCATAGTGTTGCGTTTTTTGGCATAGAAAACGCGGCCGCCCCAGTTTCGGGACAGCCGCGCAAAATTCACTCAAGAGCGCGATTCGGTCTTCAAGACGAATCGGTTCAGGGTATAGCCCGGGGATTCTTACCCCTCAAGGCGAGCGCGGCACAGGCCGTAGCTGCTTTCTTTACTCGAATATTTTACCACACCCCGGGGAGGCTGTCAAGCATTTTTATGCGGGAATTTGAAATTTTATGTTTGCTTTTCCGTTGTACCTTAAAACCTTACCTCTTCGCCAGAGGCTCCCCTACTAGGGGAGCTGTCTGCGAAGCAGACTGAGAGGTTGGACGAAGGACAGCCTGCCCGCAGGCCACCGTCAGATCCAACCTCTCCGTCATCGCTGACGCGATGCCACCTCCCCTATCGAGGGGAGGCCTTGGCATTCCGCAAAGTTTTTTCTTCTTATTATACCTGTATAACTTTTCCTAATTCCAGCGAATATATCCCTTTATAAGTCACCCTCCGGGGGGCGAAGCGCTTCTCAATGGCCTTGGCATAGAGCTCCAGCTGAGCACGGTAGGCGCGGACGAAATCGGCAGGGGTCTTGCGGCGGTCCGTCTTGTAGTCCAGAAGCTCGAGGTGGTCGGGGTAGATGAGGACGATGTCCGCGATGCCCTGCACCAGCACCCCGGCGTCGGCGGCAGGGCCGTCGGGCAGGGCGCGGCCCTGGGCAGCCATGACCTCGGCGGCAGGCAGCGACGTGATAAAAGCCAGCTCCCGCAGCACATCCTCTGCCCCGCAGATGCGGCGGAACGCCTCGCTGCGCACAAAGCGGAGTATCTTATAGACATCCAGCTTCCCGGCAATGGCGGGGGGCGTGAGCTGCGCCGCCGCCTGACGCTCCCGCTCGGCGCGGACGGCATCCAGAACGGCGTCGTCCTCTGCGTCCCGCACAGCGGCCAGCGCCCCGAAGTCGGCGTGCTCGAGGAAGGCATGGAGAGCCGTACCCATCTCGGCGGCGGTGAGACCGTCCTTCGAGAGGAAGCCCGGGCGCTCGAGGGTGGTCTGCTCAGCAGCGTGGACGAGGCTGGTCACGCTGACCTTGGCCGGGATGTCCGCCAGCGCTGCCGCCGGATACCGCCAGCCGAAGCCCTGCCGCAGCGTCTCCACAAGGGCCGGGTCGGCCTCGGGCCGGGGCGGCTCTTCCGCCTCGGCGGGGGCTTCTTCGGGCGGGAGGACATCGGCCTGCACTGTGAGGGCAATGGCGCTCCCGGTGTCCGCAAAGGGCAGCTCGAGGTTCCCCGCCAGACGGCGGAGAGGCCCGCCGTTTGGGTGGACGAGGAGCGCCGCCCGCAGCCAGTCGGCGAAGCTGCCCGCCTGAGCGTTCAGGGTCTCCCCCGCCCCGGCGGCAAGGAAGGCGGCGGCTTTGGCGAAGGGGTTGGACGTCCGGCCAATGCCCAGCGTGACCGTCAAGATCAGCTTATCCTGCGCCCGGGTGAGGGCCACATACAAAAGCCGCATCTGCTCGCTCCGCATCTCGGCGGCATGGACCGTGGAGAGGGCGGTATAGGCCGCCGTCTTATAGGCCCCCTCGCCGCCCTCGGGACGGAGACGGAGGCCCGCGCCGCAGACACGGTGGAGCAGGACAGGCTGGCGGGTGTCGGCGGCGTTGAACTGCCGGGCCGTGTCGGCCACGAACACCACCGGGAACTGCAAGCCCTTGGAGCGGTGGATGGTCATGATGGTGACGCAGCCAGGCCGCGCCCCGCCGGGGGCAGTCTCCTGCCCGGTGGAGCCCGCCAGCGTGGCCGCGTCGATGGCACGGACGAGGGCCGAGATGCCGCCCGCGCCCGCCCCTGCGCAGAAGGAGGCGAAACGCCGCGCGTCCTCCCGGCGGCGCTGGCCGTTCTCCATGGCACCGAGGGCGGCGAGGTAGCCGGTGGAGACAAAAATTTCTTCCAGCAGTTCCTCCACCGGCACGCTCCGGGCCATCCGGCGCAGGGCCGTCAGACGCTGGTAGAACGCCTGCACCCGGCGGGTGAAATCATCCTCCGCCCCGCTCTGGACGGCCTGCAGGACTGCGCCGTAGAGGCTGATGCGGGTGCGCTTATCGGGCGTCTGCGCCCCGGCCCGGAGGCGGACGAGGTCGTCGTCCGTAAAGCCGAACATCGGCCCCAGCATAGCGGCAGCGAGATAGATGTCCTGCGCGGGGTTGTCGATGACCCGCAGCAGGGCGATGAGGGGGCGGATGTGGGGCGCGTCCAGCAGGTTCTCCCTGGCGTCGGCGTAGACCGGGATGCCCCGGGCCGTCAGGGCCTCGGCGTAGGCCGGGAAGTCGCCTCTCGCCGCCAGCAGGACACAGCAGTCCTCGTACTGCACCGGGCGGGTGGTGCCGCCGTCCCGCACCGGCTCGCCGGAAGCCACCATCGCCTCGATGCGGTCAGCGATATATTTTGCGTCCGTCTCGGCGGCATCGTCGGGCAGGAAGTGGGCCTCCACACTGCCCTCGTACACGCCGGGTGCGCCGCAGACGAGGCGCTGTCCGTCGCCGTAGGCCGTGTCGCCCAGAGCGGGCGTCATGAGCTGTTCGAAGATAAAGTTGATGCCTGCCACCACCTGCGGGGCAGAGCGGAAGTTGGCGTCCAGTGCCAGCATGGCGTTTTCGCCGGGCCTGCCGTCTTCGGGCCGGGGGCGGGCCTCGCCGCCGGGCAGGAGGGGCCAGCTCTCCAGCTTTTCCCGGAAGATGCTGGGGTCCGCCTGACGGAAGCGGTAGATGCTCTGCTTTAAGTCGCCCACGAGGAAGAGATCATCCCCTGCCGGGCTGGCCAGACAGCGGTAAAGGGCGTCCTGCAGGGCATTCGTGTCCTGATACTCGTCCACCATGACGGCGGCGTAGCCCTGCCGGATGCCCTGACACAGCTCGGTGGGCTGGCCGTCGGCGTCCCGCAGGAGCCGCAGGGCCAGATGCTCGAAATCGCTGAATTCCAGCAATCTTCTCTCCCGCTTCCGGGCCGCAAAGCGGGCGTCAAAGTCCCGCACGGCGGCAAAGAGGGCGCGGAGGCAGGGTTCGGCGGCTTTCCGGTCAAGCTCGGCTTCGTCGAGGCTGCAACTGATGAGGTCTTCGATTTTCTCAAAGAGCTTTGCGGCCTCGTCGGCCCGGGTCTTGACGGCGTCCTTGTGCTCACCAGTGAGCCGCTTTTTCATATTTTTGAGGCCGGGAGCCTGTTCCATGCCGAGGACGTAGGGCGTCAGCCTGTCGTAGAGGGGCGTCCATTCCCCCGCCCCGGCCAGACGCTCCACCTCGCCCAGCAGGGCGGCGGAGTTTTCCAGCCTCTCGAGGGGTTCGGCGAACTTCTCGTTCACTGCCGCCACGGCCTTTTCCTTGGCGGCGGGGGTCTTTTTGCTGGCCTCGGCGTCGGCCTGCGCAGTCACGAAGTCCTCCCTGCAGTCGTTCAGCGCGGCGCAGAGCAGCTCCTTCGCAGCCCGGGCAGAGCGGGCGGCCTCCTGCATCAGAATATCATGCCAGCAGGTGCGGGCAAAGCCGTTCTCTTCCTGCCACGGGGCCAACATCTCGTCCAGCTTTTTATCGTAGTCCGGCAGGGCGCGGAGGAAGTCATAGACCTGCAAAACAGCCTCCCCCGCCGCCTTGTCGGTGCGGCCCTTGCCGTAGAGGTCGGCAAAGGCGCAGAAGTCCGCATCCTGATAGGCCGCTTCCAGCGTCTCGGAGAGGGCCGCGTTCCGCAGCATCTCCACGCTGCCGGGGTCGGCAGGGGTGAAGTCCGGCGGGATGTCCAGCGCCTGAAAGTGCTTGTGGAGCAGGTCGAGGCAGAAGGCATCGATGGTGCAGATGGGGGCTCTCTGCAGCAGCATCCGCTGGCGGCGGAGAGCCGTGTTGCCCGGCTCTGCCTGACTGCGGCGGAGCAGCGCCTGCCCGATGCGGGCGCGGAGCTCTGCGGCGGCGGCGTTGGTGAAGGTGACGATGAGGAGCCGGTCGGCGTCCACGGGATGTTCCGGGTCGGTGATGAGCCGGACGGCCCGCTCTGTCAGCACGGCGGTCTTGCCGCTGCCGGCGGCGGCGCTCACCAGCAGCGCACCGCCCCGGTCGTCGATGGCGGCACGTTGGGCCGGGGTCCATTTTGTCTCGCTCACTGGTCTTCCTCCTTTTTCTCTTCCGGTTCAAAAGGCTTTGCAGGGGCGTCCAGCGCCCGCTCTCCGATGCCGTCCTCATGGCAGCAGATGAAACCGTAGTCACACCACCGGCAGGGGCTGCGGCCCGTGACCAGCGGCTCGGCGGCGATGCAGCCGCCGTAGAGCTGTTCGCCCATCTGGGTCACAAGGTCGTCCAGATGGAGCTGGATGCGGGAGAGCTTGGCCTTGTCGGCACGTTTCTCTTTCTGGTAGGGGCTGGGTACACCGTTGCGGAAGCTGAAGGGCAGATACCGCCCCGTCTCCTCGGCGTCCATGGCGTCAAAGACTTTCTGCTCGTCCCGGACGAGGCCGTCCAGCTTGTATTCCATGCTCCGGGCAGCCTTGCCCCGGGTGGTCGTCTCGGGGGCCGGGTCGGCCAGCAGGTACAGCACACCCGCAGGCTCTGCCCCGGTAAAGCGTCCGTCGGCGTCCCGGGTCAGGCTGAACAGGTAGAGCAGCATCTGACAGTCGAGGCCGCAGTAGACTTCCCGCAGGTCGAGCTTTTTCGTGCCGGTCTTATAGTCCACCACCCGCACCCAGCGGGTGCCGTCGTCCTCGATCCACTCGTCGGCGCGGTCCACGGTGCCGATGAGCTGCACCGTCCGGCCATCCGAGAGGCGGTAGGTCTGGCCCCGCACGGCGTCCTCGCCGGGGCCGATCTTCAGCTCACAGGCCACCGGTTTGAAGCTGGACTGGCGCTGCTCGTCCCGCAGGTAGCAAAGCAGGCCCGTCATGCTCTTTTTGAGGCGGGAGAGCAGATAGGCGAAGCGGGCCGTGTCCTCGGGGAGGTAGCGCTTTGCGTACTCCTCTACGAGAAGCCCGGCCAGCGCCGCCATGGCCTCGTCGTCGAGGTCGAGGAAGGGCTGTAAGCCAGCGCAGGGGTTGTCAGGGCCGGGGTGGGGGTCGAGGGCCATCTGGAGCACCCAGTGCATGAGGGTACCGCTCTGGTCGGCGGAGAGCTCGGCCCGCTTCCGGGGTCGCAGACCCAGCACATACTGCAGGAAATAGCCGTACCGGCAGGTGTAGTATTTTTCGAGCTGACTGGGCGAGATGCGGAGCCGCCGGCCCAGCAGCGTTTCCAGCGCCTCGAGGTCGCTGACCTGACGGGGGCTGCGGCCCGCCATCCGGCGCAGGAGGGCGAGGCCCTCGGGTTCTGCCCCGCCGGGGGCATGAAGGGCCTCGGTGAGGCTGGCGCGCTCGATCTCCGTCAGGGGCCAGCCGCCGCCCAGCACGTCGAGGCCGTCGGCGGCAGTGGCGGCAAGGTCGGTCAGGTCGAGTTCCGGTACACCCGGTCTCAACACGTCCACGATGGGCTCGAGGGCGGCGCAGAGGGTCTGGCCCTGCCCCTTCGGCCAGCTGAGCCAGAGGCCTCTGGCCGGGGCGGTGAGGGCCTTATAAAAGCAGACCTGTTCCCGCACCACCCGGTTCTCGAAGCAGTCCGGAAGCTCGATCTCCTGCGCCATCAGGGCGTCGCGGTCGGCGTGGGTCAGCAGGCCCGTCTCGCCGGGCGCGGCGGGGAATTCGCCCTCGGAGAGGCCCAGCACAAAGACATAGTCCGGTGCGTCAAGGCGCATCTTGCCTGCGCTGGCCAGCACCACAGCGTCCAGCGTCTGGGGAATGTGGCCGAGGTCCGACGAGCGCAGCAGCAGCCCGAACAGCTCTTCGTACTCGGGGATGGTGACGCTCTGGCCGCCCAGCAGGCTTGCCATCTCATCCAGCAGGCCCATGACCACGTTCCACTCCCGGGCGGCTTCCTCAGCGGCGGGGATGCCCCGCTCGACCCGGATGGCCTCCACCTGTGCGGCCTGAGCGTCCTCCGCTCCCAGCTCCTTCAGGCAGAAGTAGAGGGCGCGGCTCATCTGCTCGGCGTTGGCAGAGCGGAGCTTCGCGCGCAGGCCGTCGGCGGCGGTGATGAGAAGGGCGCGGGCTTTTTCGGCCCGGGCAAGGTTTTCTTTGTCCTCGTCGGTGGGTTCCACATCGCCGAAGCCTCGGGGGTTCTTCTCGAAGGGCGCACGCCACGCCGCCGCATTCGGCGACCAGGTGTAGGCGTAGTTCTCGAGGGCGCAGACCTCTTCCTCGGTGAGGGCGCAGAGGCCGGTCTTGGCCAGGGTGGTGAGCTGTTCCGTCAGCTCTGCACCCCGGGCGAGAGCCAGCAGACACCGCACCGCCGTGGCCGGGGCGCTGAACTCGGGAGTCGTCGGCTCATCGCAGTAGAGGGGGATGTCCGCCATCCGGAACTCGTACTTGACGGCGGCGCGGTATTTCGAGATGTCGCGGCAGACCACCGCCACCTTCCCGCAGCGGACGCCCTGCCGCATGAGGCGGCGGATGGCGGCAGCGGCGGCGCGGGCTTCTTCCTCCCGGCTGGGAGCGGCGAAAAGCTTTATCTCCGGGCAGGCCGTAGGCGGGTCACACCGGCCCGTGGCCAGCAGCTGAGCCGCTGCGGCGAGGCCGGGGGCATCGGCGTGGCGCATATCCCGGCGCAGCAGTTCCGGCACAGCCACCGCAGTGCCGTTCCGGCGGGCCAGCTGGCGCAGCTGCGCCGCCACCTGCTTCGCGCCGGAGAAAAGGCTCATGTCCCCCGGCACGAGAGGGGTGCCGTCGTCGCAGAGGGCCACCGTCACGGTGGGCAGCGAGGCCAGCAGGGCGCCCATCAGCCGCTTTTTCGGGGCGTTGAAGGTGTCGAACTCGTCGATAAAGACGGCCCTGTCCCGCAGGAACTCCGGCAGTTCGCCCCGGGCCAGTGCGGCCTCGAGGCGGGATGCGGCCAGCTCCAGCCGGTCGGAGGGGTCCATGCCTGTCCCGGCCAGCAGAGTCTCGTAGCCCTGAAAGATGAGGGCCAGTTCGCTGAGTTTGGCGCTGTCGGTGCCGCAGTCCTGCACCAGCTCATAGAGCTGCTGGCCCGAGAGACCCGCGCTCTTGAGCTCGTCGATGGTCTCGGCGGCCATCTGGCAGAAGGCGGCCGAGCGGCGGTGGCGGTAATAGTAATGGACGTTGTCCTGCAGTTCCTCGAGGGCGCGGCGCACCAGCACGGCCCGGCCCGCGTCGCTGAGGGTCTGGACGGCAGAGCCGCCCTCCGCCGACAGGATATGCTCGGCGAGGCTGGTGAAGGAAAAGCTCTCCACCAGTCCGCTCAGTGCGTCGCCCATCTCCCGGTGGATGCGGCCCTCGGTGGACGAGGTAAACTGCTCCGGCACCAGCAGGATGCTCTTCTCCCCCGCCTCAGCCCGCGCCCGGATGCGCTGGTACAGCAGGGTGGTCTTTCCGCTGCCGGAGCCGCCTAAAAGTAGTTTTAACATGGTGAATCTCTCCGTTGGGTCAGTTTTCTATCGTGGGCGGCTTGCCCTCATTTTTCTATCATTGTACCACAAAATTGCAGCGACATCTATTCTGTGGTACAATGAAGAAAAAATCATCTCAGAAAGAGGACACCTGCATGAAAATTTTAGCAGTAGATTACGGCGACAGCCGCACCGGCCTCGCCACCTGCGACCGCACCGAGTTCCTGACTTCCCCCATCACGCCTCAGATCACCGTCAAGGCCCGGGACAAAGTCGCCGCCAGGGTCTGCGAGGTGGCAAAGGAGATCGAAGCCGAGCTCATCGTCATCGGCCTGCCGCTGAACATGGACGGCACCGAGGGCGAGCGCGCCCGCAAGAGCCGCAAGCTGGCCAAAACCGTTGAGATCTGGAGCGGCCTGCCCGTCCGGATGTGGGACGAGCGCCAGACCACCTGCGCTGCTGCTGACCTCCTCGACGAGAGCGGCACCTTCGGCGCAAAGCGGAAAAGCATCCTCGACTCGGTGAGCGCGACGGTCATTCTGGACGACTACCTCGCATGGCGGAAGGAGCATCCGGGGGAGGTCTGAACGCCCCCGCCGCCCCTGTGGCAAAGTTTCTTTGCGAAGTCCGGACAGTTTGTTGCAAAGTCCGCAGAAAATCGTCGTTTTCCGGTTTGTTTTCACAATTTTCCTGAGCCGAATTTGTATAGTTTTCCGGCTTGACAGCACCGACTCTTCTCCGATAAAATGAGGGTAGAAGAACCCCCTGACCAGATGGCCGGAGATGACGCTTCTTCACGAGAAAAACGACTGGACTCACCAAAACAAAAACGATTGGAGGCGACCCACATGACAAAACTGAGAAAGCTGACTGCCCTGCTTCTGGCCGGTGCACTGACCCTTCTGCTCCTGACCGCCTGCAGCGGTGGCGGCGGTTCTTCCGGCCCGGAGGCCCAAGCCGAAGCCGAGGTGATGCGGGCCATCAACAACGGCCGCACCATGGCCCTGAGCAATGACCCTGATATGCAGGAAGTTGCCAAAGCCCGTCTGGATGACCTAGATGCCAAGTTGAAGTTCAATGCCTTTGGGTACACAGTGTTCAACAAGGTGGATGCCAAGTGGGATGCTGACAACCAGAACGCCACCCTCACTCTGGTCGCCAAATATGACTACAACGATACCACGCTGCAGAAGATCATCGATCAAATCAAAGGCAACGATCAAAACGAAGCCCTGGATTTTGCCCTGAACGGCAACTATACCAAGGCAGGCGTAGTGGCCCGGACCATTCGCGGCCAGACTTATGTTGCCATCTCCCTGCGGGTGGGCAGGAATCTCTGATTTCTTCCCGATTTTCCCCGCATCTCGTCTGATTTCCCCATAAACGCAGATCACCCGCCAGTTGGCGGGTGATTTTTTTGCAGCCGTCCCACCGCCCGGAGGGCGGAAAAGCAGCTTCTTATTCAAATTTCGTGATGGTCACACTGTTGATGGTGACAGCCTCCGTCGGGCGCTGATTTTCGTCCACGCCGGTCTGGGCGATGGTGTCTACTACTTCCATCCCTTCGTACACCTGCCCGAAGACGGTGTCGGTGTAGTCGAGGTAGGGTGCGCCACCCGCTGTCTGGTAGGCGCTCACCACGTCGGCCCGCCAGCCGGCGGCGTTCATCTGGTCGATGAGCTCCTGCGTCACCGAACTGCTGCCCGGCAGAGTCTCCATGACATAGAAGACGCTGGCGCAGTCGCCGGAGGCGTCCGCTGCCGCACAGAGTGCGCCGGAATAGTGATGGAGCTTATCGGTGGTCTCGGCGGAGAAACGGTTCCCATTCCAGATGGTGGTGCCTCTGCCGTCCGCGCCCTGCCCGGCCTCCACCATGAAGTCCTTCTCCACCCGGGTGACGGTCAGTCCGTTGTAAAAGCCCTGCTGGGCCAATGTGGTGAAGTTCTGCACGGCCTGCGGGGCCTCGGTGGAAAAAAGCACTGCTTTGAACACGCCTGCCGAGGTATCGAACACCGCGATGGTATCCCCCGCCGCCGGGTGGGTGAACTGCAGCTCTGCCGACTCCACAGCCGGGCGGCTGACCGTCTGCACCGTGCCGGCCTTCCCGCCCTGGATGCTGGAGAGGATATTGTCCGCACTGCACCCGGCCAGAACTGCCGTCAGGGCCAGTGCCGCCATTATTTTTTTCAAGGCTCTCATAAACGGGCCTCCCTGTCCATATGTTATAGCAACGATGGCTTTTCAAAAGCTATCGCTATAGTATATCACATTCCGGCCCGGGAAGCGAGAGGGAAAAGCGTGAAAATTTGTTATTGGATTTCTATGCGAAAAACATCTTGACGAGCGGGCAAAAAAACGCTACACTATAGGCGTACCCGGAACCCACAGCTCAGAGGGAGCAGAGCGGGCAGGGTGTGACAGTTATCCCATTTTTTAGATATTTGACAGGAGAACGTGACTTATGGCAGAAGATATGAACAAGTCCGCCGCTGAGACCGAAGAGGAATATCAGCCTGACCTGATGACCCTCGAGGACGAGGACGGCAATGAGGTCACGTTTGAAGTGATCGACGCTCTGGACCATAAGGGCGTGCATTACCTGGCCGTTGTCGAATACGCCGAGAATGAGGAAGACCTGGACGAGGACGCCCAGCTGGTCATCCTGAGCGTCGGCGAGGACGACGAGGGCGAGTATCTCGACGTGGTCGAGGACGATGAGACCCTGCTGGAAGTCAGCAAGCTGTTCGAGAAGCGTCTGAGCGACCAGTTCGAGATCGAGTGATCTTTCAGCAAAGACTTCCTGCCCGGCGCGATTTGTTGCGGTTTATATGATCCTACTAATCATTCAACGGGAGCTTGGAGTTCATCGGTGGATTGCAGACCTCCCCGTCATGGGTCGACCATGAAGGCTCGATGAGGAAGCGCGAAACCGGAGACAGAGCACCCACCTGTCCGCAAGGGTAGGTTTGATTGCCGCAGACGTCCGGGCGGGATTCTTTATAGGTATCAAAAAGGCTCTCGTGCCGTATTTCCTGCCGGCATGAGAGCCTTTTTCTTTTGTCTCTACTCCCCGGTCTCGTCTGTAAACAGGCCCGGGATACCGCAGATAGCGGCCACGCCCACCAGCGTGAACACGATGCGTGACCAGATGGACGCGCTGCCGCCCAGCAGCCAGCCGACGAAGTCGAACTGGAACAGGCCCACAAGGCCCCAGTTGATGCCGCCGACGATCATGAGGATGAGACAGATTTTATAAAAGGTCTGCACAAAAAGACCCTCCTTCCTTTGGGCAGTATGCCCGACGGGAAGGAGGGTTATGCATTTTATAGGAATAACCTCTCCGTCATTGCTTCGCAATGCCACCTCCCCTATCGAGGGGAGGCCTTGGCATAGCGGGAAACTTTATCTCTTCGCCAGAGGCTCCCCTACAAGGGGAGCTGGCGGGCGCAAGCCCGACTGAGAGGTTGTACGAAGGCGAGGCTTCATCTCTTCCGCAGTATCTGCACCTCCGCCCCTCCCCTGACGGGCTGGGCCGTATAGACCTGCGGCCAGCGGGCGCGGAGGGCGTCAGCGGCGGCTTTGGCCTCGGCTTCGGTGTGGAACACGCCGAAGACCGCCGCGCCGCTGCCGGTCATAAGGGCGGTGACGGCCCCATTCTCCCGGAGGGCGGCCTTGATGGCCTCGTTGTCCTTGGCCCCGCTGCACTCCTCGAGGGCGTTTCCAGCAGCGGCGCAGACAGCGTCCAGGTCGCCCGCCCGGATGGCGGCTTCCTGAGCGGCGCAGTCGGGATGGACGCGGCTGCCCACCTTATCGTAGGCCGCAAAAGCCTCCGGCGTCGAGACGCCATAGTCGGGCATCACCACTGTGAACCAGCACTCGGGCATGGGCGGCAGCGCCTTGATGAGGTCACCGAGTCCCTGCACCCGGCAGGTGCCGCCCATGAGGGCAAACGGCACGTCTGCGCCGATACCGGCACCCAGAGCGCAAAGCTCGCTCATGGACAGACGGGCGCCGTACAGCTCGTTCAGACCCACCAGAACAGCAGCAGCGTCAGCGCTGCCGCCAGCCATACCGGCCCGGACGGGGACGTTCTTATAGATGGTGATGTCTGCACCCGCCAGCAGGCCCGTATAGTGGAAAAAAGCCAGTGCCGCCTTGATGGCGGTGTTGCCCGGGCCGGGCTTGACATTGCTGCCGGGCAGGGCCAGATCGAGGTAAGGACTGCGGCGGATGACCACCCGCTCGTAAAGCGAGATGGCCTGCATGGTCATATCCAGCGCATGGTAGCCGCCGGGCAGGATGCCCACCACGTCCAGCGCCAAATTCAGCTTGGCCGGGGCCAGGACTGTCACACGATCGCGCATCGTTTTTCCTCCTCACTTGCAGTTCTCGTTCAAAAACTCCCGGATGCGGCGGATAGCCTCCATCAGGTGCTCCACGCTGTAGGCGTAGGACACGCGGGCGTATCCCTCGCCGGACGCGCCAAAGGCGTTGCCCGGGATGATGGCGACATGCTTCTGCTCCAAAAGCTTTGTGCAGAACTCCTCGCTGCTCATGCCGCTGGACTTGATACAGGGGAAAGCATAGAACGCGCCCCGCGGCTCAAAGCAGCTCAGGCCCATATCGTTGAAGCTCTTCACCACGAGGCGGCGGCGCATATTATACTCGTTGCGCATCCGCTCGATCTCGCCGTCGCAGTCCTTGAGGGCCGTGATGGCGGCGTACTGGCTGGTGGTGGGGGCGCTCATGATAGCGCTCTGGTGGATCTTGGTCATGATCTTGATGATGGGCGCGGGGCCGCAGGCATAGCCCAGCCGCCAGCCCGTCATGGCGTAGGTCTTGGAGAAGCCGTTGACCACCACCGTCCGCTCGGCCATGCCGGGCAGAGCAGCGATGGAAACGTGGTTCTGCAAGCCATAGTTCAGCTCCGCGTAGATCTCATCCGACAGCACCATGATGTTGGTGCCGCGCAGGACTTCCGCGATGGCCTCGAGGTCTTCCCGCTCCATCACCGCGCCGGTAGGATTATTGGGGAAGGGCATGATGAGGAGCTTGGTCTTCGGGGTGATAGCGGCTTTCAGGGCGTCGGCCCGGAGGCGGAACTCATCCTCCTGACGGCAGGCCACATGGACCGGCACACCGCCGGACAGGGTGGTGATGGGCTCGTAGCAGACGAAGCACGGCTCCGGGATGATGACCTCATCGCCGGACTGCACCAGAGTGCGGATGCACATGTCGATGGCCTCACTGCCGCCGACGGTGACGAGAACTTCCTTTGCCGGGTCGTATTTCAGGCCCATCCGGCGGTCGAGGTAGCGGGCGATCTCGGCCCGCAGCTCTTTCAGGCCCGCGTTGGAAGTATAGCGGGTGCGGCCATGCTCGAGGCTTTCGATGCCCGCCTCACGGACGGCCCAGGGGGTCTTGAAGTCGGGCTCGCCGACACCGAGGCTGATGCACTCGGGCATCTCGGCGGCGAGGTCGAAGAATTTGCGGATGCCGGAGGGGCGCATGGCCGCAGCGGCAGGCGCGATCAGTTTATCGTAATCCATCACAGCACGGTGCACTCTCTTTCATCGATTTCTTCGTCCTGATACAGACGGCCCTCTTTTTTGTAGGTGCGGAGCACGAAATGGGTGGCCGTGGACAGCACATCGTCCAGCGGCGACAGCCGCTTTGCCACAAAGAGGGCGATCTCCTGGAAGGTCTGGCCCTTGATGACCAGCTGCAGGTCGTAGCCGCCGCTCATCAGCAGCACGCTCTCCACCTCGTCGAAGGAGGCGATGGTAGCGGCAATTTCGTCAAAGCCGCGGCTCTTCTTTGGGCTGACGTTCAGCTCGATGACGGCTTCCACCCGGTTCACGCCGGCCTTCTCCCAGTCCACGAGGGTCTTGTAGCCCTTGATGATGCCCTGCGCCCGGGCCAGGTCTATCATAGCCGCCACCTCGGCGGGGGATTTATTCAGCATGGCCGCGATGTCCTCCACCGACATCCGGGCATTGTCTTCAAGGATCTTCAGAAGCTGTTCCATCGTTGTCTCTCCTTTGTTCAGCCTGTGGCGATATTTGTAGATAAGTATAGCACACTGCCCGGCAGTTTGCATCTGGTTTTTGCAAGTTCTGCCGGAGATAGACATTCTTTTTCCCTTTTCCCCTGCTCTTTTTTCCAAAAAGAGTATTCATTTTTCGTGGAATCTGCTATACTTGAGAAAACCTCTCCGTCGCAGCTGCCGCTGCGCCACCTC
>ENA-UEPN01001299-UEPN01001299.1-human-gut-metagenome-genome-assembly--contig:-NODE-1299-length-13774-cov-2.814996_pt1 | contig 13774 bp, 8 predicted proteins | sample MGYA00242897_ERZ507910 | MGnify/ENA primary metagenome ERZ507910 (study PRJEB26167, sample SAMN06115525) | human gut metagenome | host: Homo sapiens | place: China:Jiangxi | collected 2015-08-20...
GAAAGCCGATTGTCAACACGTTTAAGTCTTTGGCCGAGATTCCGGCATCGTCCCCCGAATCCGATGCGATGAGCAAGGATATGAAAAAACGGGGATTTAAATTCTTCGGAACTACGATTTGTTACGCCCACTTGCAGGCTGCGGGGTTTATCGACGATCATCTGGCGGACTGCATTTGCCGGAAAAGGTGAATAACGGCGGTACGGCGGGATCGCCGCATTGGAGGTCCCGTGCATAGAATATAGATAGAAGGAGTCCCGCACTGACAGCAGGAGTATCGTAATTGGGAAAACAAATTGGAAAAACAGGAACATACCGGTTCGCGCCGGGGATTGTTTGCCGACCGGCCCCGGCGCTGGCGCTACCTGTCGGCGATGGCGGTGGTCGTGCTGATGGTCGGTGTGGCCGAACGGACGGGCGAGCGCGAGGTGATCTTCCCCGAGATGGCGGCCCTGACCATCGGCATGTGGATCGCGCCGAAACGCGTGTGGAATGTCACCCGGCTGCAGTTGGTGCTGCTGATGGGTGCCGGGGCCGTGGCGGGCGTCTGTATCGTGCGCTGGTCGCCGTGGCCGTTGGCGGCTAACCTCGCGCTGGCTTTCGCGTTTGCCGCGGGGTGCCTGTCGCTGTCGCGCACGACGCTGGTGCCGCTCGTGTCGGCCTGTATGCTGCCCGTGCTGTTACATACCGAAAGCTGGGTCTATCCGGCAGCGGTAACGGCGATGTCGCTGATCGTCGTTGTGGGACAGCGGGCGATGGAGCGCGGCGGCCTGCGCCCCGAGGTGTACTACGACCGGCCGGAGTGGAGCTGGCGTCGCGACGGCGTGCGGTGGGTGTGGCTGTTGCTGGCGGTACTGGCCGTTGCGGCGCTGCCGCTTTCGGTCGGATACCGGTATTGCATTCTGCCCCCGTTGGTCGTTACGTTCGTTGAGTTTGTGAATTCTAAATCCGGGTTTCGCAACCGTCCCGTGCAGGTGTGGCTGATGCTGGTGGCCGGGGCTTCGGCGGGAACCCTTTTGGAGTGGGCGTGCCATGTGCGGCTCGGATGGCCCGAAAGTGTCGTTGCGCTGGCGGTGTGTGCCTGTTTGTTCGTGATGTTCGAACGGGTCGGCCGTTATTTCGCGCCTGTCGGAGCGGTCGCACTGATCCCGATGATTGTACCGCCGCAGGATTTGTTCCGGCTGCCGGTCCAGATCGCCTGCGGGGCGGCTGTCTTCATCGCTGTGGCACTGTTGCTGTTCCAGCGCTGTTATGCATGGACCCGGGGGCAATTCGTCTATTGTGTCGTGCCTACGCCGTTGCGGCGCTATATTCCCCGGCCGAACAGGAGCGTGCAGGAATGACAGGAGAGCAGGGAACGGAGTAAGTGTGAGAACATAAGGGCCGGAATAAAATCGAAAGGCAGGCGTTTGAGGCCTGCCTTCGTCTTTTTACGGTCGTAAGCTTTTTTCGAGCGGTGTACCCGGCTCTGTCCCACCGGACGGCCGTGCCGTGCGATCTCCTCTTCCCGGCTCGCCTTGCGGTGAGCTTTGAGGTAGTCCTGTTCGGTGATGCGTTTTTTCATCTTTCGGTCGGTTTGAGGCGGCAAAGGTAGTAAAATCCCTGGCATCGTCCCGCCTATTCCATTTCGGTCAGCACCAAGTCCGGCAGCGACTGAATGAAGGTGAACAAAGCCTGTTCTTCCCGCTGTTCCTTGATTTTGACCACGAGCGACACCCGGTACGAACACAGTTCCCCGTGTTTCTCTTCGGCGGCTTTGTAGCTGACGACGCGGTAACGGCGCTGGTGCACCTGGTCGAGGATACGTACCAGGTTTTCCTGCCGCGTGGTGGTGAAATGGACGAGCATCGTGCGCAGGCCCAGGTTTTTGAACAGCACGGTCAGCAGTTCGAGTCCTGCGAGCGTCAGCACGGTGGCCGACACGCCCAGCCAGTACATCCCGCCGCCGACGGCCATGCCGATTCCTGCGGTGGCCCACATGCCTGCGGCGGTAGTCAGGCCGCGTACGAACTGTTTCTGGAAAATGATCGTTCCGGCGCCGAGGAAGCCGATGCCGCTGACGATCTGCGCCGCGACGCGGCTCGGGTCGAGTCCCACGCCGGCCTCTCCGAGCACCCCGGCGAAGCCGTATTGCGAAACGATCATGAACAGCGCGCTGCCCAGCGAGACGAGGAAGTGCGTGCGGAAGCCCGCCTCTTTGGCCCGGTACTCGCGGTCGAGCCCGATGACCGCCCCCAGCACCCCGGCCAGCAGCAGTCGCAATGTAAATTCCCAGAACATTTTTATTGACTTAAATTAGTGCGGACTTTTCCTTCTTTCCGGGCGTGTCCTTTGCGGTCACTGAATCTCATTTGCAGGTTGAGACTCATTTTGTTTCCGAAACTTATTGTACCCCCGGAACCGGTTGCGCAGGAGGCCGTTTATTGTTCAGCTTGCGGCCGTCCCGGCTCCGGCAGTTTTTCCGGCGGCAGGATGACCGGATGCACCGTTTCGACGCAGGCGGCTTCCACGTCCGCCGTTCCGGAAAGCCGGATATCGGCCGACGAAGCGCCGACGCGGAACGTATAGGTTCCCCCTTCCGTCCGCCAGCTACTCGAAGCCTCGTCGAACGATGCGAGCGATGCGGCAGGAACACGCAGCGTCACCGTTTCGTCCGCTCCCGGCTGGAGCAATCCCGTGCGGGCGAAGGCACGGAGCTCCTTGGCCGGTTTGGGCATATCCTTGCCCGGCGCCGAGACGTAGAGTTGCACCACTTCGCGGCCTGCCCTGGCGCCCGTATTGCGGATCGTGCAGGTAATCCTGTAGTCGTCGCCGTCGCGGGCGATGTCCAGTCCCCCGTAGCCGAAGGTCGTGTAGCCGAGTCCGTAGCCGAAGGGGTAGGAGACCTCCTTGCCGGAAGTGTCGAAGTAGCGGTAGCCGACGAACACCCCCTCGTCGTAGATCGTGTAGTCGAGGTTCTTGCTACCGGTGTCGGGCAGCGTGTGGTTCGTCGACATCGATTCGTGCAGCGTGACGGTGTCGTAATCCTCGCGGTGCGGGAAGTTCGGCGCGGTGGGATCGTCCTCGTAGCGCATCGCGAAACTCATCGGCAGCTTGCCCGAGGGACTAACCTTGCCCGTGAGCACGTCCGCGACGGCGTGTCCCCCCTCTTGTCCCGGCAGCCACGCGACGAGGATCGCATCGGGCCGGGCTTTCCACGAAGCCGTTTCGACCGGGCCGCAGACGTTCAGCACGACGACCGTCTTTTTGCCGGCTTTGTGGAAGGCGTTGCAAACGCGTTCGATCAGCCGGTGTTCCGCCTCCGAAAGGTTGTAGTCGGTGGAAGCGATGCGGTCGAGCAGTTCACCGGAGATGCGGCCGATCGTGATGACGGCCGCATCCTGCGTGCGGGCCAACCGGGCGATTTCGGCGTCCGAAACCTCCATTTGCGACACCTGCGGACGCAGTTGCTTCGCCCACCAGCGCTTCGGCGCGGGACGCGCGGCCTTTTCGGCTGCGATATGGCTTTCGTAAGCCAGCTGCAGTTTCTTGTCCGGTTTGATTCCTGCTGCGGCGAGCCCCTGTGCGAGCGAGACGGTGTAGGCGCTGTTCACGGTGCCGCTGCCGGTTCCTCCCGGTATAAAGTCGTATGAGGTGACGCCGAAAAGAGCCGCTTTGCGAGCCTGTGCGGGTAGGGGAAGCGCCGTGCCGTCGTTTTTGAGCAGTACCATGCCCTCGGCGGCCGATTCCCGTGCCACGGCGGCCGACGCTTTCAGGTCGGGCGTGTTCGAGAAGGTATATTTCGCATAGTGCGGCGAACGCAGGATCAGCTCCAGCACGCGCTGTACGTTGCGGTCCACGTCGTGCAGCGACAGCGTGCCCAGGCGGATCGCCTTCAGGATCGAGTCGCGCTGTTTGGCCAGTCCCGGCATCAGCAGGTCGTTGCCCGCCTGCACGCTCCAGACCGGGTTCACGCCGCCGAGCCAGTCCGAAGTGACGAGCCCTTTGAAGCCCCACTCGTCGCGCAGTACGGTCGTGAGCAGGTCGGCGCGTTCCGCGGTGTAGGTGCCGTTGAGTTTGTTGTACGAGGTCATGATCGTCCACGGCTGCGCCTCCTTTACGACGATTTCGAACGGACGGAGGTACATCTCGCGCAGTGCGCGGGTCGGGACGATCGTATTGTTGTTGAGACGGTTGGTCTCCTGGTTGTTCGCGACGAAGTGTTTTACCGAGGTGCCTACGCCCTGTTGCTGGATGCCGTTTACGATCGCTGCGGCAATTTTTCCTGTCAGCAGCGGGTCTTCCGAGAAGTATTCGAAATTGCGGCCGTTCAGCGGGTTGCGCTGCAGGTTCATGCCGGGGCCGAGCAGTACGTCCGCACCGTATTCGTGCACCTCTTCCCCCATCGCGTTGCCCACGCGGCGGACAAGGACCGTATCCCATGTCGCGGCCAGCAGCGTGCCGATCGGAAACTGCGTGGCGTAAAAGGTTTGTGCGGTACTGTCGCGTGTGGCCGAAATGCGGATCCCCGCCGGGCCGTCCGCGAAGACGATCGCCGGCACGCCGAGACGCTCGATCGGGAAGGTGGTCCCGGCGGCGCCCGGCACCAGTTTGCGGGTCTGGCCGATGATCGCGGCCTCGAGGTCTGTCGCGCTGGTGCCCGCGCCCACGAGCAGGTGGACCTTCTCTTCGATGGTCATCGCGTCGATAACCTCCCGGATCGGGTCTTTTCCCAGTTGTGGGAGTTTTTCCGCCGTTTCCCGGCAGGCAGCGGCGCTATTCTGTCCGGGCGAAGGCGCCTGCTGTTGTCCGGCAGCATCCTGTTGCCGTGTTGGGTCCGCAGCCCGGAGCGTCCCGGTAACGGCGGTCGTCAGCGCCAGTATCAGTGCGCAATGCATCCATGCGTTTCGTCTCATATCCAATCAAAAAGGTAAAATCGTTGCGGGTTGCAGGGGTGCGGGTGTTCGTGCGGCGTTTTGCCGTATAGCGGGCCTCACCGGTTTTCCATCATCACTCTTCACAATTCCGGTTGTGGCACCTGATTCCGTCGGGCACCGTTTCGGGGAGCGACTCGCCGCCGGATGTCGGTTGTCCGGACGCTGTGATCTGCCTGGATTTCCGGCGTTTTCTGCGGCTTGCGGTGTCCCTTTTGTGATTTCCTGCGACCTTTGCGGTCTTTCGAATCATTAAATGGTGCGCCGGAACGGGCTTCTGTGGCGTCTCCGAGTAGTCGCTAAGACCGGCTTACCGGGATTCGCGCTAATTATCGCCTGGCTTCGGCCCCGGGGAACCCTGCGGGCCCTTCGGCCCCCGGAAGCGGCGCCGGTTGTTGCGGCGGTTTTTTTGTCCGTCGGTCCGCTCTTTCGCACCCTGCGGCTGTGTTCCTTCAGGCGTTGCCCCCTGGTTCTGCGGGGCCTGTGCGGAGGATTGCGCCTGGGCGCCCTGCTCCGGATTCTTCCTGCCGCTGCGGTTGCGCCCGTTGCGTCCCCCGCGGCCGCCGGCACCGCTTTGTCCGTCACGCCGGTTGCCTCCCCGTCCGTGGCCTCCGCGGCCCGAAAAGCGGCGGTCGCTTTCGTCGGGATTGTATACGGGGCCTTTGCCCAGATGCTCGGGGATCGGCAATTTTTCCACATCCCGCTCCATGAAAGTTTCGATGCGGTGGAACTTGCCCTGCTCCTTTTCGCTGACGAAGGTGATCGCGCGGCCCGTTGCGCTCGCGCGCGCCGTGCGTCCGATGCGGTGGATGTAGTCCTCCCGGGCGTGCGGTACGTCGTAGTTGACCACCGTGCCGATATCTTCGATGTCGATCCCGCGCGCGACGATGTCCGTCGCTACGAGCAGGTCGATTTTGCCGTTTTTGAAATCCAGCATCACCTCTTCGCGCTGCTCCTGTTCCAGGTCGGAGTGCATCGCCGCAGCGTTGAGCTTCATGCGTTTGAGCGTGTAGGCGAGCTCCTTGACCTTTTGCTTCGACGACGAGAAGATAATCGTCTTGGTGCCGGTAGGTTCGCCGAACAGTGCGCGAACGATCTCCATCTTCTGGTTTTCGTAGCAGACGTAGATGCCCTGCTGGATCGCTTCATTGGGTTTCGATACGGCGATGTTCACTTCGGCCGGATTGCGCAGGATTTGTTTGGCCATCTGCCGGATTTTCGGCGGCAGCGTAGCCGAGAACATGATCGTCTGCCGTTCGGTGGGCAGCTCCTTGATGATCTTCATGATGTCGTCGAAGAAGCCCATGTCGAGCATCCGGTCGGCTTCGTCGAGCACGAAATAGCTCACGTGCGAGAGGTCGATTCCGCTGTTGGCGATGTGGGCCAGCAGGCGTCCCGGCGTCGCCACGACGATGTCCGAGCCCCGCAGCATGCCCTGCTTCTGCTGTTCCCAGCCGATGCCGTCGCCGCCGCCGTAAACCACCGTCGTGGAGAGGGGCAGGAAGTAGGAGAATCCCTGGAACTGTACGTCGATCTGTTGGGCCAGTTCGCGCGTGGGCACGACGATCAGCGATTTGACCACGTTGTCGGGGTTGCCTTCGCGCAGCAGTTTGTCCAGCAGCGGCAGCGTGTACGCGGCCGTTTTACCTGTCCCGGTCTGCGCGCAGCCGATCAGGTCTTTGTTTTCCAATATGATGGGGATGGTGTGTTCCTGTACCGGCGTCATCTCTTCGAAGTTCATCGCTTCGAGGCTCCGCAGGATATCGGCGTCCAGGCCGAGTTCGTCGAATCTCATACAATTTGCGTGTTTTCTCTGTGTCGTTTGTCTGTGTTAGGGACAAATATACGGAAACAATCCGGTTTCGCCGCGCGGAGCCGTAAGGAAAAAATACCGGGACCCGGAAAGCGCCCCGAGGCCTGCGGGAGCCGGAATGGAAAACCGGAGTGGAAAACGAAAGGATTGTGGCCTGTTTTCGCTGTGGATTTAGATTGTTGTTTAAATGGTTGTTAATGAGTGTGTTATTTGGCTAGTTTCGATATTCGAAACAAATTTCGGACGAAACATCTTCCGTGGAAACCGATCTTGGACTGTTTTTTGACGGGATGGATACAAAACGGTTGCGGACGGAGGGCCGCCGACCGTAGGAAATATACCATTGAATAGGTTATCGAATAAAATTATGATTATGAAAAAACTTCTCTTTTTAACCGGTTTTCTGGCGCTGGCCGCCGGAGGGGCTTCGGCACAGCCGGTCTACTCGGTCCGGGATGTCGGAATGAGTAACGTGGATGATTCGGTGCATATCCGTGTTGTGGTCGTGCCCGGAGAAAAGAACATCATGCCCCGGGGGACGCTGAGCCGGACTCCCGTGATCCGGGGGACGGGACAGGTTCTGCCGCTGGAGCCGCTGGTTTACCGCGGCAGGCTGGCCGAAAAGATACACTCCCGCAACGAAGTGTTCAGCCGCCGCAGGCCCAGCCTGCCCGATACGAACAGTGACCTCGAAGGACTCACTTACTACCATGCGGTCGTTCCGTTCCGCGATTGGATGCGCGGTGGCGGCTTGGTGCTGAACAGCCAGTGGTACGGCTGCAAGAAGGATATGGTGGCCGAGCAGAATACGCTGCTGGCCGAGCCGGTTCCCGCTCCGCCCGCACCCCCGGTGGTCGTGGTGGTCGAGAAACCCGTTCCGGCCAAACCGCTCGTGTTTGAGGTGAAGAAGGTGACCGGTAACGCTTACCTTGATTTCCCGGTGGGCAAGTCGGCGATCCAGCCCGATTTCCGCAACAATGCGGCCGAACTGGCCAAGATCCGAGGCACGCTCGATTCGCTGATTCAGGCCAAGAATGTACGCGTCCGTGGAATTACCCTGGTAGGTTATGCTTCACCCGAGGGTAGCACTCAACTCAACGACCGTCTCTCTGCGGAACGTGCCGATGCTTTGAAAGCTTACCTGTTGCAGAACTATAAAAAAGGCGATCCGGGGCTGATTTCGGCCCGGTCGGGCGGCGAGGACTGGAATGGCCTGCGTTCGCTGGTCGCCGCTTCTTCGATCCGCGGCAAAGAGGCTCTGCTGAAGATACTCGATTCCGATGCTTCGGATGCGGCCAAGAAGGCGAACATCAAAGCGCTCAACGGCGGAGCGACCTATGCGACGTTGCTGAAAGACTATTACCCGCGCCTGCGCAAGGTCGAGTACACGATCGATTACGAACTGGTGCAGCAGCAACCGAGGTAGCGGGAACGGTGGAACGGCAGTTGTAACAGCCATTGGTGCCGAAACAACAACGACCGCAAGTACGAGCGGTCCGGCCGCAACGCTCCGCTTCCATTGGACTGAGATTAATCTGTCCGGCGACCCTTTTCGGGCCGCCGGATTTTTTATGCGTTCCCGTTGTTGTTCCCGTCCCCCATTGTTGTTGTTGTTGTTGTTGTTGTTGTTGTTGTTGTTGTTGTTGTTGTTGTTGTTGTTGTTGTTGTTGTTGTTGTTGTGCGCAGAGGTCTCTTCCTTGCCCCGACCGTTGTGTGTTTCGGTTACCTATTCCGCCGCTGCTGGCAGTCTCTGTTTATCATCTCTTCTTCTTCCTTTTCTTTTTCTCTTGCTTTGTTTTTCTTTTTCTTCCGGGGCGGGGATGTTGTCCGCTTTCGCGAAAAATGGTATCTTAGCCGTCCGGGCTCGCCCCGTCGTTCGTACAGGTATTGGAACCTGCCCGGGGTTTATACCGAAATTTTACGAATCCCGTTTAAAAACCGACACATGAAACGTCTGACCCTGACTTCCGTTTTCGCACTTTTGTTTACAGGCCTGTCGATCCTTTCGCTGCGCGGCGCCGAGCCGGAGCTGGACCTTGCGCCCGCCCGCTGGATTTGGTATCCGTCGCAGCGCACCCTCTCCAACACGATGCTGATGCTGCGCAAGGAGTTTACGCTCGATTCGGTGCCCGAAAAGGTCTCCGGGTGGATTCTCGCCGACAGCCGCTACCGGCTCTGGGTCAACGGGCAGCGTGTACAATGGGGGCCCGCACCTGCCGATCCGCGCTGGCCCGAGGCCGATCCGCTCGACATCCGGCCCTACCTGCAGAAAGGAAAGAACGTACTGGCGGCGGAGGTGCTCTACTTCGGCCTCGGCGACGGTACGTCGCCCATCGGCAAGCCCGGTTTCATCTGCAAACTGGAGGTCGGGAACCGCCTGGTAGCGAGCGACAGCACCTGGCTCGTGAGCGTGGCCCGCAGCTGGCCCGCCGGGCAGTATAAGCGCCATTACGTGCGCGCTTTCCAGGAGGAGTTCGATGCGAACCGTTATCCCGACGGTTGGCGGCAGGCGGATTATACCCCCGGCAGCGAGTGGGTCTATGCGATGGAGCTCGGGGGGCGTGCCGACCGGTCGCAGTTGGCGACCGATTATCCGGAGTACCTGCAGGACTACTGGGCCAGCAACCGCGATGTGTCGCGGATCCGGCCGCGCAGCATCCCGCTGATGCGCGAATACTGGGTTCCCGTGTCGAAACTCGCCGAGAGTATGTGGCTGACATGGGACCAGGACCCCCGGACCTATTTCGAGATGAATACGCCGCACAGCTACCGGGCCGACCGCACGCCGTGCGCCGTACAGGAGAACGACAGCACCTGGAGCGTCGTCGCTTCGGACGGCCGCGCTGCGGTGCTGACCTTCGAGCTCGGCGAACAGGTGGTCGGCTTCCCGGCTTTCACGATCGACGCCCCGGCGGGGACGGTAGTCGAACTGCTTACGCACGAGGCGCACGAGGTGGGGGGACCCGAACTGCTCAATACGCATTTCAACGCGTGGAGCCGCTGGACCTGCCGGGAGGGCCGCAACCGTTTCGAGGCGTTCGACTTCGAGAGTGCGCGCTGGCTGCAGCTGCACATTCGCAACTTTACCGGTAAAGTGACCGTCAGCGGGGTCGGCTTGCGCCGCCGCATCTTCCCGTGGCCGCACGATCCGGCGATCCGCATCGGCGACCCTGCGATCCAGCGGGTAATGGATGCGACGGTCAATACGCTGAACAATTCGGCACAAGACCTGATCGTCGACGGCATGGGCCGTGAGCGGCAGCAGTACAGCGGAGATTGCGGCCACCAGCTGCACGCCGTTATGGGGACCTTCGGCGAAACCCGCTTGCCGCGCCGCTTCCTGATCACCTATTCGCAGGGACTCAGCTCCGAGGGGTATTTCCTCGACTGCTGGCCGGCTTACGACCGCCTCGCCCGCGTGATGCAGAAGCAACTCGGTCTTTCTAACTGGGGACCGCTGCTCGACCACGGGGTCGGTTTCGTATTCGACAATTATTACTACTATTGCCAGACCGGCGACACGACCCACCTGGCCGAGACGCTGCCGCGCCTGCTTCGTTCGTTCGATTACCTCACCACGTTGATGAATCCCGCAGACAGCCTGCTCCCGGTCGAGAATCTCGGCATCCCGTCGGTCTGGATCGATCATCACGGTTATAAGAAATCCCGGCACAAGATACTGGCCTTTAACCTGTATGTCTCGGCGATGTGCCAATATGCGCTCGCGCCGTTGTGCGAACTGACAGGACGCACGGCCGATGCTGTCCGCGCGAGGGCGTTCGGCGAGGCGCTGCAGCAGGCGTGCGTGCGCCGGTTCTGGTCGCCGGAGCGCCAGGTGTTCGTCTGCAACCTGCCCTGGGAGCGGGAAGAGGGCGAAACGCGCTACCACGACCGCGACCTGGCCACGGCGGTGCTTTTCGACATGTGTCCCGGCGGCAAGACGGCCCGTTCGGTCGAACTGCTTGCCGAAGAACCTGCCGAGATGGGATTTTCCTATCCGGCCAACGCGGTCTGGCGCCTCTGGGCGCTGATCAAGGCGAACCGCATCGACGTGGTGCTGAACGATCTGCGCACCCGTTGGGCGGGTATGGAGTCGGTTTCGCTGAACAATACGCTGCAGGAGGGTTGGCATGCGAAGCCCGACAACCGGGAACAGTGGAGCCACTGTCCGATTGCACCGCTGATCGTGCTGCAACAGGGTATTGCGGGTATCCGCCCGCTGGAGCCGGGTTACGGCCGGTTCGAGATAGCGCCGCAGCCGGGCGACCTCACCGATGCGGCCTTTACCGTGCAGACTGTCAAAGGACCGATCGACTTCGCCGTCAGCGGCAAGCGGGGCAACCGCCGTCTCTCTTTCACCGTTCCGGCTGGTACTACCGCCGAACTGGTGCTTCCGCCGGTTGCGTCCGAAGGGGGTGACGGGCTGCAAAACGGATTGCAGGACGGAGTAGGGCGAGGCTTGAGCGATCTGTTGCACGACGGGCAGTCGGGCGCATGCCGCTACAGGATCGACGGTGGCCGCAAGGTGGAACTGCGCCTGCGGCATTTGTAAAATCCGGTCTGTTGTCAATTCCCTGATTGTCGGCGGTTGTAGAACCTATGTCCCGGAGCGTGTGCCAATGTTCAGGAACGTTCGCAAACACTGCTTTCCGGCGGCAGGTCCCGCATCGGTATATTTTGTGCCTGCTTTTCCGGCCTACTATCGTTACAAGGCCCGATACCGCATCCCGGACTTTCGGGCGTATGTTTATTTTTCATAATTACGACGAATTGTTGTATTTTTTACTAACTTGAGGGTGCGTTCTCCCTGAGTCGAACCCTTTTAATCGTTGTGGTTATGAAAAAAATCCTGATCCTTGCAGCCGGTCTGGCGATCCTTTCGGGCTGCACCCGTGACGCTTCGTTCCCCGGCGAAGGTGAAAATCCTCAGGCTTCCAAGGCCGCGGCAAGCGTCGTTACGTACAGCATTACCGGTCGCATCTCTTTCAGTCAGGGATGGAAAGTGGAGGACGTTGTGTTGCCCACCGGTCAGACCGGGGTTCCGCCTGGGCCCAGTGATACGGTAACGGTCATCGAGTCGACCGGCTATACGGCGCATGTGGAGCTCAGTTGCGATCCCTGGCCCGGTTACGGCGAGATTTACCTCCCGTATTCGAACGGTCAGCAGGCGGTCATCCTAAGCGATTACCAGCAGTGGAATTTCCCGTGTTCGTCACCCAGCCTCAAACCGACCCTTTCCGGGATGTGGATCAACGGCTACGATCCATATGGGGAAGTCGCTCAGTTCCGTGTCAATTACACGGGTTACGACCAGTTCGGCAACCTGTCAGACACCTATTCGGCCGTGTTGCCGACGCGCCAGCCCACCAGCGGGGTAAGCCTGCCCGACAACCCCGTTTCGCTGCATTGGTCTTACAGCCGGCAGCAATGGCTGCTCATCACGGCCTTTCCGGTGCGGTCCGATCTGACCGTATCGGTCAACGGCACGCAGTTGGTTGCCACCATCCCGGCCGGAGCCAAGGGTATCCTGACCGGCAACGGCAACCCCACGCTCTTCTCAGTCACTCCCGGCATGAGCTTCTCTCCGGTGCGCGACGGCTACTACACCTATACGAAGGGTGATTTCAGTTCGGGACCCGGTTCCGCGGTATCTAACGAAATCCGGATTACGCTGACCCGTTCCGGCAACGAATGGATCATCGAGGCGACGCAGAACGTTCCCGACCGGGATGTGGTCGTCACCTGCGACGGATGGGACGTGCTCGGCGCCACTTACGTGATTCCGCAGGGACAGACTTCGGTACGTACCGGTCCGGCCGATGCGGGGTATGTCATCACCGATGTCTATTCGTACGGCTCTAAATATACTTTCGTCTGGTAGGATGATCTCGGTATGGGCAACGTTTGGTGAATCCCGGCTATTTCAATAGTCGGGATTTTTATTGGTGGGTTTCCTGTTCTTGTTCCTGCGCCTGTTCTTGTACCTGTTGCAGTGGGATTCTGTTTTTTAGGGATACGGGAGGGCACGTATTACCCCATAATTCCGCCGAGCCGGAACATGGGCAGGTACATCGAAATGAGGATGACGGCGACGAGCAGGCCGACGAGCAAGATCAGGATTGGCTCGAGCATACCTCCGAGCGAGCGGAGGCGGTGTTCGAGCTCTCCTGTGAGCACATCCCCTTCACGGCGCAGCATCTCAGGGAGACGTCCGGTTTGCTCGCCGACGCGTAGCAGCACGACGAGCCGGCGATCGTAAATCCTCCCGAAACGCTCCATTGCGTCGGACAGGCAGGAGCCTTGCTCCAATTCGCGGACTATTTCGGCGAAGGAGGTCCGGTAGGGATGGAATGTGATGATTCCCCGGAGCATATCGATGCCTTGCAGCAGCGGAACGCCTGACGAGGCGAGCAGGCAAAGCAGTTTGCAGAAACGGGCCTGCATGTTTTTACGCAGCGTGTCGCCCAACAAGGGCATCCGCAGCAGCAGATTGCCAGCCATACGCTGCACTCCTGGTCGTCCACCGAAAGTCCTCCACCAAAACCATCCTCCGAGCGCCATGAATACTGTGACGGCCAGGTACGCCGGAAACGCTTTTGACAGCGAAATGATCCATCGGGTCATGGCCGGGAGTTCGCCTCCCATGCGCGAGTAGACCTGTTCGAACATCGGTACGATGACCAGTACCATGAAAATCACGACGACAACGGCCGTGAAAAGGATGATCAGCGGATAGCTGACCGCGCCGCTGACCATGCGTCGCTGTGCGATCCGTTTGCCGTAATAGTCGGCAAGGAATGCCAGTGCTTCGTCGAGCCGTCCGGTCTCCTCGCCGATCCGAAGCACGCCGCAGTCGAGTGGGGCGAAGCGTTCGCTCCGCTCGAACGCGCGGCCCAACGATTCTCCGCGTACGACGGAGCGATACAGCTCTGTGAGCAAAGCCCGGCCGGCAGCATTCCGTTCGCCCTCGATCAAAAGTGAAAACGATCGGCTGAAATCGAGTCCCGAGGAGAGTAGCGAATGCAGTTCGGCGAACATCGCCTCCTTG
>ENA-UEPN01001322-UEPN01001322.1-human-gut-metagenome-genome-assembly--contig:-NODE-1322-length-13600-cov-164.886194_pt1 | contig 13600 bp, 17 predicted proteins | sample MGYA00242897_ERZ507910 | MGnify/ENA primary metagenome ERZ507910 (study PRJEB26167, sample SAMN06115525) | human gut metagenome | host: Homo sapiens | place: China:Jiangxi | collected 2015-08-20...
CACAAAATATAGTGCCCACGCCCCTTAGGGTAGGGGAGTACAGCAATTTTTACAATGTAAATAGCAACATATACAATAAACAACCCCCTCTATCGAGGGGGTTGTTGTGGTTAAATAGCAGCAGTGGAAATTTGTTGAATGTTTGTAGGTTCCCCCAGTTTTGAGTACTTTGTAGGGTCGAACCCGTTGATGAATCCAAACGTACAGTTGCCAGCACCAAACTGAACACCTGCTGTGTATGCGGGTGTTATATCCCACCCAGAAAGTCGGGTAATAACGCACCACTCCGAACCGACAAATACAGCTGGAGCGTTTTCTCCGTGCAGGGTATTGCGCACTACCGTAATATCGTCCACGATGGTTCCAATGCCGTCTGAGATCTGAATTGGACGCGCTACATCGATAAAAGTGCAATGACTGATAGAAACGGCCCTACACCCTCCCTCGAGGTAAATACCATTCATGGATGCCGTATCAAGGAACTGACATGTATTGATAATAGCCGTTGATGCTACTAGGCGTATGCCGTATGATGCAGCGTTACTATAGCTGTTTAGAATATGTACGGCGCCATGAAGACAATTTGTCAAGTAAATACCTGTTTGCGGGCACTGGTCTGCAATGAAACCATCAATCAGAATGTCCCATACCGTTGATGGTGTATTGTTGGCATTAATCCATACGCCATTGGAGTTGCTGCATTCGCAGTTGCTGATATAAATATCTCGAATATCGTTGGAAGAATCAGCAAGGAACATCCATCTATCCCCTGTAGCACTGCCGAGGCTGGAAATGCAGTTTTCTGCGCGGAACGAGGCGTTACCGGAGATACCAGTTGCACCCGTGGAACTCGCTACTAAATGATAACTTGTAACAGGCTTAGAGGTTGTAAGGGCAATATCATGTATAATATTACGCACCTGCATATTGACAGTATGCGCACATTCTAGCACCTTTCGGCAACCGATTATAAACAAATCCTCAATGAAGAATCGCTCAGAATACTGCGAAGTAAAAGCCGCGTCTACATCATCGGTTGCACCGATAATAACGCCATTGCGAAAGATAGTGCGCTCCACATGGGCGGTATTACTACCGTTAAAAATGAACCGGCTTTTGGCAGTAGTAAGCTTAATAACACACCCCTGCAAATCGTATGTTGTGTGCGGCTGAAGATAAATATTATTACTTACAACGTAAGTAGTATCAGTGCCCAGTCCAGCATATGTAGCAGGACGACCAAACTTTACTGTACCCTCATAACCTGAGAGATAATTGCTGATAGCAGACCCTAAATCACCTTCATAATTAAACCAGTCAACCAGTACAACGCTATCAGTCATCTTGATTGTGCCGGTGTCTGCTTTACGGAAATGACAGTTAGCACCGGCAATCGGTGCGGTGATGGTTACTGTGCATGTGTTCGCAATCAACATTGCGTTGTACGCAAAATAGGAGCCGGTCAGTGTGACGTCCTGTGTAATATTGTATGTACCATCCGGGAACAGCAGTGGAAGACCAGATGCTATAGCACGCTTAATTGCCTCCGTATCATCCGCTAAGCCGTTGCCTAATGCCCCGTAGTCCTTAACGTTAGCAAATGCACCAGAGGATTTGTCCTCAATCTGTTTTTGTAATTTCTTATCTGCCTCAATACGGGCCGTTGTCTCCGCGCCAATAGCCGTCTGAAGCTGTGTGTCGGCGTTCTTTCGGGCCGTTGTTTCTGCGCCAATATCCGTTTGTAGCAGGGTGTCGGCGTTCTCCCGAGCCTTTTTTTCCGCGTCAATAGCCATTTGTAGCTGGGTGTCGGCGTTTTCCCGAGCCGTTTTCTCGGCGCTCAAGCCCTCATTAAGTGCAGTGATAAGGTAGTGCAGAACTTCATTTGTGGAGCTGCTAACGCAGTTGGAGCCGGGCACATAGGCATCACCGGCGATCATTGCTCTTGTGACACGTACAAGCTCCCCATTGACCCAGACAAGATCGTTGACAGCTCTTGCAGCTGTCGCGGTGGGGCTGTGGCCCTCATCGTTGGGAGTAATGGCCTTTTTGACATCGGCCCAAAGTTCATCGAAATTGCCAATTTTTGTCCAGAACTCGGTACGATCCAGAGAAACACCGGACGGCACCGGCTGTACAGAAAGATAGGCGTTGCCCTTGCTGTCCACAACAACGGTGTTTGCCTCATACTGGCTTGTGATGTCCCACTGAATCGGGTTTGCGTACTTGATCGTGGCCAGGCTGACGAAATTCGTCAGTTTGGTATTGAACTCGTTTAATACATCCATAATCCAATCAAGGTTGAGATCATGGAAATTGGAGTATGGCGCTCTGTGAATAGGATTGATACTCATAATTGCATCTCCTTAATATACCAGCAAACAAAAGTTTGCCCGGATGTCCGTAACGATTTTATGAATTGCATTCTTCATTGCAAGCGTCAACTCTTTGGCAATAAGGTCTTGCGGGTCTCGTCCTGCCCGTCCCTTCTCGGTCACGGTGTCTTTGTAGCCGTCGTGCAACTCCGAGGTACTGTTATCGGTGATGGTCTGATCGGTGGTGGTCGTGTCCGTGCCGTTGCTGGTAATGGTGTTCCCAGTTCCCAGGGCCGTTGTGCTCTTTTCAGCGGTTTGCAATGTCCCGCTGTCAAACCCCGTTACATCCCGTGTAGTGCTGTCGCTGCCTGTATTATGGCCGGTGGTGGTCAGGTTAGGCGCTCGGGTAGTTGTTCCATTCACACCGTTTGTACGGTTGATTGTGCCGCCGCTGGTTCCTGCATGGTCGGTGGTTCTGGTTCGGTCATCGGATGCCAAAGCATCGTATTTAAGGCCCAGCGCCTCGGCGTACCGGGTCCAGCTCGGGAGCATGGTTTCAGAATAGACGCCAAGCGCCCTGCTCATAGTGGGGCCATCCGCGTATAATACCTCCAATTCCAGCGTATCAAACAGTAATTGATTGCAAACAGCGTCTTTAGAGACATTGTCAGGGACTTTCAAGTCATCGAACAGTTGGGGGTATCTTGCCAACAGGCCGTTAAAGCTCAATGTTGCGTGCATCGTTGTTCACCTCCTGCGCCCCAGTGTCGGGCGGAAAACGCCAATCGACCCATAAAGTAGATTTGTCAATTCCAAAGAGCTTGTGGACCCGCTCGCACCCATGCTGCAAGCTATCCAACCATAGCGACGCTTTGGCGGCTGTCTCAACGTTGTTAGAATTGACTTCGTCTGTCAACATCCGCTCTTTTTTGCTGGTGTTGGTGTTGGGGATGCCGACTTCCGTATCGAACAGGGCTTTAATGGTTTTAAGGGCTGTCAACAGTTCGTTGGTGATGAAGTTCCCTTTAAGGTCTGTCGCAAAGTACATCCAAGGGGCTTGCCCGGATGCCCCATTTTTAGGCGCTTTGAGCAATGAGGAATCCACAAAAACGGCGGGGTCGCCCTGCATGATCTGGTCAAACATCTTTTTAAAAGATTCTGCACCGGCCTTGTTACCAGATGCAAACACATACGCTAACCGGCTGTTGATTAAATTGCTCTGGATGGTCTGGGCCGCAAGGGCCATCATATCCCCATAATAGGCCACAATATCCACCATACCGCGGTAATCGGGCTGCAAATTGATGATCTCGCACTGCTTCCCGATTTGCAAATAGGGGGACCCTTTGATAAAAGGGTTTGCAATGATGGAGTGCGTGGGATTATAAAAAATGTTAATGCCGGTCAATCCCATTCGGTCATATACCAGGCCATAGCGGTCAGTATTAAACACCGTAACACCGCCGGAACCGAAAACAAGATACTGCAAGCGGTTACTGGGCCATGTGTCGGGGAGCGTCCAGCGGACCATAGACACCGCTTCAAGGAACAGATATTTTCGGAAATAATAGGATAAGCTGTTACCCTTGGTGTGCATCACGGAGGGAGTCACCGGCGACACATGAGCGTTGATTTGCTCATAGCTGTATGGAGCACTCATAACAGACGGCCTCCTTTTGCCATTTTAAACAGTAACCAAATCGGCAACTTACCGGTGGGCCAAGGCCCTGGGCCAGGACCCGGGCCGGGACCCGGCCCAGGGTCAGGGCCTCCGCCGGAGTCCCATTCTACTTCCCATGTGCCGACCTGATTCGGGATTCTGATAATGCTGGACGGGTCCCGCAGGTTTCCGGCAGCATCGGCGTACTCCCAATGCGTGTGAATTCCCGTTGCGTATCCAGTTTGCCCCTGTGTGCCAATAAACTGGCCCTTTGTGATCGTGTCGCCAACGTTCCATATCTGCGAGGCAAAGTGTGCTGCGCGCCAGGTGGTGCCGTCGGCCATTCTGACTTTGATCATATTGCCCCAGGACTGGTCGCCCGAGGTGCTGCCATTCCAGTGCTGCGCCACAACCACAACGCCCGCCTCGGGCGCGTAGGCTTTATAATTACCGTGCACCGTGTCAATGCCCCTGTGGGGGCTTCCGTCCGAGTACGCAGGATAACCGGCTGTTACTCTGATTGGCGACACGTCAGTAATACACTGTTTATAGACTGCCATTGTTTACGCCTCCTACTCATAGAAAAAACCATTTTTCAGATAACTTTTGACACTGTCAATTTCTGCCGCCGTGGCATTGAGTGCAATGTCGGGATCGTCCACCATGATAAACCCCGGAATTGTGGACAACTGCACCCGCTTACACAGGGGCCGCCCGTGGTGCTCGTTGTTGTCGTCCACAAGAATTTTAAACCGGGCTACCATATAGGGTATGGCATCAAAAGCTATTGTGGATCCTGTGGCACCCTTGCTTGCGACATCAGCATTGGTTGCCTGCACAGCATTTAAAATACCGTTTCCGACGTCTGAGGAAGATCCCCCGGTTAATGCTGCTTGGAGACCTCCGAACGCAGCAGCAATACCCGTTTGCAGCAGTCCTCCGCCCGATGGTACATCAAATGTAATATTTGAAAGTTGAATAGGTACCCCTAGTTTAGCGGTTGTCTCGTGTACTAGCTGATTTGTATCAGTAAACATTCGCAAGATACTGTCGCCGGTGAAAAGATCCACCGTATACTGTATAGATAATGTTGCAGCGCCCCACAATTTAGAGGCGTCAAGGGGAATTACTCCAAATGGCTGCAAGAAGATAGTGTAGTCCGTGTAAGGGGAGGCATTGCAATACCCTCCACGACTTGCCGCTTGTGGGTGCTTTGGGATACCCACACTTACCGATTTTGTTAAATTGTTGTTATCTTCTCCCAAAATCCAGCACGGAACGTCTACCGACCACCACCCAACATCTACACTAGACACAAGCGGCAGATGTGCGGTGATTTCGGCAATACCAAATGGGAAGTAGTTACAACTTACGATATACTGATATGGATTGAAAAGCACCTTTGTTAAATTGTCGCTAATTTCTGAATTATCGATACTAAGGTACGACACATTAGTTAGCAATTTTGCGGATAGTTTTTTAGCATTCACAGGGGTCATTACTACATAGGTAATAGCTCCGACGGAGTTTGCTGCTTTAGCTATAAACCCGATAACAAAAAATCCGCCGCTAATTGTTTCAGCGAATCCGCCTTGAAAAGCGGTTGTTACCGTTTGCACTTTAGCCGTCGCGGGGTATAGACCATCTGAAATTGTACCATTATACTGATCAGACGATCTTGTGACGTACTCTGTACTATTGCCGATCTGGTCACGGTAGCTTGCAAGCGTATCAACAGTCAGCGAGGCCACCCAGAGACCGTTGGCATATGTCCAATTTTTAACCCAGTAATACCGGCTGAATGTGGGAAGGTAGCAATAATTGTACCCGGTGGGGTCACTTTGTGTTGCAATCTTGATCTCGGGGTCAATGATGTTACAAGGGGCTTTAAGGTCGATTCCGAACTCCTGCCCACCGCTGGGCCGCTTTGTGCTGTTTGTGCGCTTTGCAAACTGGTATAATATAGCTTGCATTTTGCACCTCCTATAAAATAACCGGCGGGCATCTGCCCGCCGGTGCCGGTCAGGACTTCGAGGGGTCCTCGTCCTTGTGCGTGGTGGTTTTCAGGGTGGAGGCTCTGGCTACGTCGCCCGGGCTGGGATTAGTGACGTCTCTGGCGGTCATCAGGAAGAGCACGGCGTTCTCGGTGAAGTCATCGTACCACGACCACCCGTAGTGATACCAGAAATTCGTATACAGGCCGCGGGCGTTCATGGGCGTAGGAACCACGCGGGACAGCTTCGGAGTGTATCCGATTGCATCCCAGTCCAGCAGACACCCGAACACATTGGACAGCTTCACCGCGGCATTTTTGGAGGCCACACCGGCGGCACTGGTAACAACAGGCGTAGCGGAGATGGTTTCGCGCTCGGCAATGTTCTGCCAGAACGTAACCTGCTCCGCGTCGCGGTATTTCAGCATGTTATCATGGAATACCTCGGGAATCACGCGGGCATCAATCTGGCTCTGCGTACCGCTGTACAGGTAGAGGTGCTGGCGATCATAGGGGGTGTGGCGCATGATGTTGTATGTCGTGCCGTCGATCTGCCAGTTTTGGTGCCAGTTGATGGAGCGCTCTTTCATCAGGCGGGAAATATCGTTGATTCGACCATATGCGTACTTTGCGAACCCCGGGAAGTTCGCTTCCTTATACACGTCCTGTACGGTCAGTTTCGTGCCCTGCTGGGCGTTGTACTCATCAAGCAGATAGACGACACTCTTGGGGCTTGTCACCGTCATGCCGGTCAGATGATTGGCCATCAGGTTATTGGCCAAGTTGCGCCGGTCTGCCTCGATCTGGTTCGACAGATGCAGCACGAAAGAGGACCAGAACTGCGCCAGTTCCTCGGGGCCTTTGAAGGCCGCTTCCATCTGGGTATCTGCCTGCGTGTACACACGACTGTAGTTGGTCTGGCCATAGTAGTTAGTCTGAAGGACTTTAGGCTTGTGGACTTCGTACATATCCACGCTCTGGCCGTCCACCAGCGCCCACGCCTTGTCGGTGACGGGGTCAGTGTCGCAGAAATTGATCTTCCGCACATGGTTAGACCAGTCGTCGCCCGTGACCTGCAAGCGCTTCAGGGGCGCGTCATAGGGGCGGACAGCAAAGATGGTGCGGCCCAATAACTGGCTGATCGCCTTGGTGTAATTGTCGGTGCCGGTCAGCAACGTGGCCTGTGCCACAGAAACGAAACTGGACGTGTCCACGATGGGAGACGTCAGTTCCTGACCGGTGGCCATTTTGTTGATCTCCGTCAGAATTGCGGCAATGTCCGCAAAATCCATACCGAGAGGCATATTACTTCACTTCCTTTCTATAAGTCGGGTCGATAATTCGGGCCGTCACAGTGGCAGCATCTGTCGCCGGCTGCTGCTGGATGCCAAGGCCCAGCGCGTTCGCCTGCAACGTCTGCGTCATAGTCTGCATTGCCTGTGCGCTGGTCTGCTGGCCCTGCAAAATCTCCCGCAACAGGGTTTCAAGGCCATCATACTGCGGCGCGGGCTGCGGCGCGGGCTGCGGTGCGGGCTGCGGCACGGGCTGCGGCGCGGGCTGCGGTGCGGGCTGCGGCACGGGCTTCTCCATAGCTTCGATCTCCGCTTTGGTGTAACCGGCCATTGCGAGGGCTGCTTTTTCACTGATTTTCAACTTTAGTCGCCTCCATTACTACGTATGTTTCATGCGCAAGACATTTGACAATCAGGTCTTTGTCTCCTTTGGTTACGGGACCCACTGCGCAGCACTGCCGCGTGCGGGCACCGTTGGCCCAGTCGCTATAATAGGTAATGCCCAAATGAGCGCACAAATCAGCTAGCAGAAACGCGCGTTCGTTTGCGATAGACTGGGCAAAAATGATATAACAACCCATGGTTAATCTCCCTTGAGTTTTGCAAAAATTTTAGTAAGAGGCCCCACCAATTCAGGGTTGATCGTTCCGATATTCTCGATGATGCTGCCAATTTCCATCAAGACAAAATAGGTGCAACCGATGGCCGAGAAAGACACATTAACATTAACACCCACAATGGGCAGATAGAAATCAGCAGCAGCGAGCAACCCAACGGCCAGAACTTCACCGAGTTTGTGGTAAAACCCCTGACGCATCACGCTGGAATCAAAACCAGTAGTAGAAAAGGCTTTTACCATACCACTGACAACATCCATACCAATAAACACCAGAACGGCCAGAACTGCATAAACGTTCATATAACATCACCTCCCATACCGACATTATTAAACTGACTACCAGAGCATATACTGCACAACCGTACATATAATATACCCCCGTATACAATGAAATCCCAGGTTCTTGCGCTGGCTGACGCGCGCCCGCCCCTTCTGGGGGCTGCCTGTGGGCACCTGGGACAACTTTAATATATACCGACCGTATAAAAAAGTCAAGTACCGCAATACTCACGAAAGAAAATTTCATCCGAGTAACGCTCAAATTCAATCTGACGCTGTAAGTACGCGGGCCAGATATACCCATACGCGGCCCTGAATCGCTTTCGCTCATAGTCGCCGGTTCCATACGATGGCATCTCGCCCGACCTGTGGCGGCACACATAGTAAAGGGGTTTGCTCTTGTGCTCATAGATGCAGCACCGCCCAATTTGAACAAGTGGGTAGTATTCCCGGAGTGGCCGGGATACAACAAGACTTTTCTCCTCGGCGCTGTACTGGTTTTCAATAGCTGACCTGTAAAAATCTGTGCCGGTCATGGACCTATAGAGGGCCGTATTGGCTTTCTCTTTAGCAATAGGGCTATCCACAAGATCAATCAAAAGGATACCTTTATCAGCCAACAGCTTGACGCGCTCTTTATTGCCGATCATCTTTTCAACGGTATCGGTGATTTCCCACTGCATATAATAGGGGTTCGCCATGCCAACAGCGTTTGACATACACAACAGCGTCAGGGGCTTTTGCCCTTGTAATTCGCGGTTACGGTTGACCGTCTCATAAATGTTGGCAAGGCCCACACCCTCGCCCCGCCGGTAATAGTCGGACTCTTCTTTCTGGTATTCGTCCAAGATAATTATATTGGTATGGGGGCTTGAAAACCCACGGGTGCGAGCAAGAGTCACTACACTACCCACTACGCCCGACATCTTGGCCGGTTTTATGGGCGCTCCTGTATCCGTGTAGGCTCCTGCGTTGCCCACTTCATATAGTCCGGCTATTTTGGGCAATTTGAACGGGGCGTAATGTGTTTGCAAATCATCGTTCAACGGAGACCACGGCCACATACTGGGTGACGCGCAAATAAGTTCCGCTTGCTGCGGAGTCCTACGCAAATACAGAAATTCGTCGCCGGTCTGGTGAACGTGCTTCAATGCTCCATAAGTCTTGCCGGTCCCACGTCCGCCCCAAATAAAAATAATAGATGCCCCCGTTGACAAAATGCCATCTTTTTCGGAAAAATTCGGCCACCCTTCATCGGTGTACAGTTTAATCATCAGACAACCTCCATAATCTTGTACCCTAATATCTTTGCGTATTCGTCGGTGATTCCTAATGTGTATGTATTATCACAAATACATAGGTTTCTTGTTATATGTACCGTATGCCCGTCAACCACAAAATCGGGCACATTGGGCCGGTCATTATAAATAACCTGATTTCCGGCGGCAAGACAGAACGTAAAGCCGGGCTTGAACACCTCAAAACCACCCCACAGGGCCAGCTCAAAACCGCCTTTCCGTTTGCTAACTCCCGCTATGGTAGTAGTGATCGGCCCGCCCTTTTTATAGGTAGTCGCGTATTTTTTAGCGCCCCATGTCATAAACTCCGCATAGCTGCGCTCTTGCTCATACACGCCCATGTAATGAGTATTGCCTTTGGGGTCTGTAGCGCAAGCACCGTTGTCTTTCGCAAGCTGTTTCACAGATTTGTTAAACTCCGCTAAATCAATATTGCCCATGTACTTGACGCTGTCAGTGTCACAGTACACACCATTCTTGCCCGCGGCCCATTGCGCTATTTTTAGGCGCTTGCGCGTGTGGGCCGTTGTCCATACGCCCCATTGGTAAGGCAAAAACAAATGGGGGCGGTGGTCGTTATAACTGCCCTCCGGGTCGTCGGTGCATTCGCTCCAAAGATTGTCGGGGTCGTCCTCGTCAAAAAGTGTGTCCAGCTGCAAGGGGTCTTGTGCGGTCATGCCGTAGTAGCTATTAAGATCGCCCTTGGACTTGACATAATACAAATCTTGACCGGGAACACCTTTAAGGGATGTTTTGCCGGTGTAGCTCTCTTTTACACAATCCGTCAAGGGCTTTGGCAGTTTGCCATAATCGGACGTGTACAGGTCCATAACGTTAATAGCGTCCCAATCATATTCTTTAGCAATGATTCTAAAATCTATATCGGTTATGGTGATCTCGAAATGTTCAGCAGACAGCAGACGACCATTGTCGTTAATGTATCCTTCACAATGCCGGACTTTTGCAAGTGGGATATACGGAAAACCCCACCATTTAAAGCGCTGGCGCAACCCCTTTACTTGCAAGCGCATCAAGCAAGCCTTGCCGTGCCTCATACATTGCATTAACCGCGCTACGGTGGCCGGTTCCTTCCTAAATGGTGTCATAGGAAAATAACATTCGCATTGAACGGCAGGATAGGCGCTCGACATATCCACAGAACCGACGTTCTCCAAATGGAGACCTACATAATACCGATTCGCATGGGTGTCACCGCCCCGGAACGCTTCCCGCAACATCTGGTAAAGGTCCCATGACGGCAAAAGGCGCTTGACCCGTTTAATGCCCCATTTATACATTGCTTCTCGGGCCATTCGTCTGACATAACCAGTGCGCGTCAACGGCAAAGTATAGAGGTCGTCCCCATCTCGGTTCATCTCGATTAACAAGCACTCCACAATACACCTGACATCATTGATACAGTACGCTAATTCTGTAGACGTTAAAGAAGTCCATGGATACCGAACTTTGGAATAATCAAGTGCCCCCGTCAATTTGGCATGAGGGGCACCAAGCTGTTTGCCCCAAGCATCAAGGGACAAATTGCTGTGCCGCATACTGCATCGGTACTCAATAGCGCGATTGTCGCATTTTAAGACCCTACGGGGTTTGCTGGCGAACACATCACCCGGGCCAAAATCCAGAACACCCGACAAATATTGAAATTCATGTGCAAGATTGTGAACGTACATGCACAAATACCAATCACCTTGCGGGCCGCTGTTTGCTTGCAAATAGTCGCTGATTGCTCCCGTAAAGTTCAGCCACTCGTCCCACGTCCTACCAATAATGGTAATATCAAGACCGAGTTGGCACTGCCAAATATACATTATGGTGTGGGGGTTGTCGTCCGCATCAACGCATACTCGGCTAGTCTCAATATCAAAAGCACACGGCATATTTACATATAGGCGCTTCTTGTTCGTTTTGCGCTTCTTGCCTTTTGTGTGTTTGCGGTCTAAATGCTCCATAATCCACGGGACAGGGTTATAATTACAAGCCTCCGCCAAAACCTCCGCGCAGGTCGGCGGAACTGCTACCGTCGCTGTAGTCCCATTCTTTACCATAGTTGACCTCGCCTTGCTGCCACTTTACAAAATCGTCAATACTGACATTGTAGCCGCCTTTCTCGCGCCAGTACATAACCGGCTGGTCGGATGGATAGTAGTACACGCCCGATGCTTTCACGATCTCCCACCACTCCGACAGGGACTTATACTGATCTTCGGGCACGTCGGCTACATCAATACCACCGACTTTCATTTTTTGCGCGAATTCTTCACGTGCACCGCCAACGGTGGAACCCTTGGAACGCACAAAACGCGCTACATCCGCCAAAGCCTGCTCCAATGCTTTACGGTCTCCGAGCATTGCCTTTAGGGTCGGGAAACCTCCGGCAAATTCTTTATAAACGTCGCTTGTGCCGCTAATGGGGTCTTTTGATAAGCGCTTAATACGTTTCTGCGCAATATCGCGCAGTCGGGTGTATTCTTTGCGCATCTGATTATCAGGCCACGATTCCAACGCATAGGGGGTGTACAGCTCGGGACTGTATTTAAGGGTTGCACTTGCTTTAGCTGCGCCTACTGCCATGCTTATCGCTCTCCTTTCTATCCATTATCATATAATACCAGTCCAGAGGGTCCGCTTCAATGCCCAATCCGTTGAAAATGATTCTGGCCCATTCAGAGCGGAAAAACTTGACATCATTAGTTGTGACTCCACTATATACAATGGCCGTAGCGAGGTAAATCAAAGAATCGTCACAGTTAAGCAAGGATACTCTGTTATCTTTACTTTTCATGGGGCCTCCTATAATAAATATGGCCGCCGCATGTGCGGCGGCCATTGGTTAGATCAAACCAGGTTCAAAGACAAAACCTGGCCTTTTTTGGTGCTGATCAGCACAGGTTTGATCTGCACCGGTTCCTTCCACGTATCAGGGGTCCCGAGCAACGTAAACATCCGCTTCAGAGATTGATAAACGCCCACGGAAACACAGGCGTAGGACTGCCCATCCTCGGTAATGAGGACAACTCGGGGCGCAATCGCCTTGCCCTCGGGGACATCGTCCTTACTGACCTCCACGCACTCCACAGACACATGGACCAGCGACAGCACCTCATTGACGTGCTCCTTCAGCTTGTTGGCGGGGTTGCTCGTTGCATTGTAGAATGCAACTGCGGCAGAGCGGTCAGAGAGGTTCATATCGGTGTACCCGACACCGGTATTCATCACCTCGAATGCCATCATAGCACCATTGTTTTCGGACTTCATCATCGCTTCAGACATAATATAACTCCTTTCATTATGTGCCCTGTCATTATCAATACCGGGCGGGCGGTCCCGATAGACGGCCCGAAGGCCGTTTCGACTAGTTCTTGTTATATAAGGAGTACATAGCCTGTACCCCGTCACGCACATGGGCCGCACCCTGATACATAAGATAGGCTGACAAGCAAGTCCCTTTAAAACCCTCAAGGGTGTGTACTTGCTCGTCGCAATGGATGAGAGCTTGCTTATAACCGGCCAACCATGCCCGATCTTCGGCGGCTCGGATAGCGTCCTTCGGGTCCTCATACTCGCACCACGTCAATTTGCCGTCCGAGTGAATTTCGATAATGAATTTACGCATTTTCATTTTTAAAATCCTCCCCTAAATGACCTTAATTTTGTTGCCATTTCTAAGTTTAAACCATTCTTCACCACGAAAATTGACAACCTTGCAATGTTGCATCTTAAGAAGTCTGCTCATCTTGGCAAGCTGCTTATCAGTTAAGTTTACCCAGAAAAAAGCGGCACAATTGAACAGATCGCTATCTTCTATATTACAAGATGCCGCCTCTGCATACCACTTATTAAAATCTGCCGTTGTCATCCATACATAACCTTTGCCAAACTAACCAGCACCTTAATACTGTCGATGATGTCATCCTCGGTCAGTTTTTGCAGGTTATCACCATCAAGAGTAATGTTATCATCGGTTAAAGTGATTTTAATCATGACTTCTTTTTTCATTGGAGCACCCCCTTTCTTGTGTCTTTCATTGTCTATATTATACCATACACTAAATTGTATATGTTGCTATTTACATTGTAAAAATTGCTGTACTCCCCTACCCTAAGGGGCGTGGGCACTATATTTTGTG
>ENA-UEPN01001339-UEPN01001339.1-human-gut-metagenome-genome-assembly--contig:-NODE-1339-length-13421-cov-5.088879_pt1 | contig 13421 bp, 9 predicted proteins | sample MGYA00242897_ERZ507910 | MGnify/ENA primary metagenome ERZ507910 (study PRJEB26167, sample SAMN06115525) | human gut metagenome | host: Homo sapiens | place: China:Jiangxi | collected 2015-08-20...
AAACTTCTTCTGGCTTTTGAACTGTTTCGATAACGCTTTCATTTACGGTAGTCTAAAAAGAGGTGTAGAAAGTACACAAGGGAATTGCTGAAGGCTGCTTGTGAAAGGACTCGGGAAGCACGGCTGAAAGGAGGATGAGGGGATGTGCTGTCATTCTTAATATACTGATTATCCGTATGTTTCGGGTAAAATGTAAGGATGAACGGAAAAGGAGAAATGACCGACTTGGTGAGGGTGGTTCCATCTTCCCTTACATAAAAAACACCAAAGTCTTTTTGCAACAGGAGAGTGTATCAAAACGAAACCGGCCTATCCCATCGTCAGCTGTAGGGGCAGGGTTCGCCTGCCCGAAGACACAAAGCAAACTGTTTTCGGGCGAGCAAACCTCGCCCCTACGCACGAAACGACAGCATTATCCACATTTTGAATTCAATTATAAAGTGTGTACGTACGCATCGGGCTACACATACGGTGGCATCAGCCTACACGTATATACGCATCGGGCTACACATATATACGCATAAGCCCACACGTATATATGTCATTGTGTCAGACTCTGTCATATCCTGTACCGGGGTTTGATTTATTTGTCTTCCCCTCTTGACAAACGCTTTTTCATGTTGTATATTTGTAGTTCGTCAAACCTAAAAAAGTGCCTTATGAATGTATTCGCCACTCTCAAAACAGTCTTCTTCGGAAGCAAATTCCTGTCAACCCCTGTTCCCTCCGACGGAACACCGCGCCGTGACCTCGTATCCGCCCTCAACGGACTGATGCCGCTTTGTCGGACCATTCCCGGTGTGCACCTGGCTGTGGATATCCGCGAGGGCCGGGTGGCTCTGGTGCTGGACTGGACTCCGCGCACCGATGGGAATGCGCTGGCGGGCACTTACCATTATATTGTGTCCGATGAAGACGGAGTGAAGGAAGTAGTCGAATCACAGGTTCTTCTGACTGAAAACGGCAAGGGCAATTTGTCGGAAAGCAGGAACGAAGCTCCCGGATGCCCGGCAGTCTTAATTGAAAAAACGGAGGAGGAATCCGCACCATCGGGAAGTGCTCGAAAAGAAGCAGGATTAGAATTCTCGAAAGATATTGAAAAGAAAATCGGAGTGATCTCTTCGGAAGGCAATCGAAAAGAAGCCGCGCCGGTATCCTCGAAAGAGGAAGTGAAGAAAGCGAAATCATGTTCCCTGATGCAGGAAGTGACCGCTTTCCTCACCTCCCGCTACCGCTTCCGCTTCAATGTACTTACCGAGGAAACCGAGGTGGCAAACAACATCCCCGACACCCATCTGCGCTACACCAAGGTGGACGAACGGTGGATGAACACGCTCAGCATGGAGACCATTGAAACAGGCATAGATTGCTGGGACAGAGACATCCAACGCTTTGTGCGCTCGCGCCGCATCAGCGAATACCATCCCTTTACCGCTTACTTTGAGCAGCTCCCCGAATGGGACGGCACCGACCGGGTATCCGCACTCGCCCGCCGGGTGTCCGACAACCCGGTATGGGTAAACGGTTTCCACCGCTGGATGCTGGGGCTCTCCGCCCAATGGATGCAGTTCCGACCGGATACCAACAACGCCAACCGCGCCAACAATGCCAACAGTGCTAACAATACCAGCAGTATCAACCGCGCCAACAGCGTAGCTCCCCTGCTGGTGAGCAGCCGACAAGGACTGGGGAAAAGTACGTTCTGCCGCCTGCTGATGCCCGATGCGCTGAAAGCTTATTACACAGAAAGTTACGACCTCAGCTCTCCGGCATCCGCCGAAGCCAAGTTAGCTGCCTACGGGCTGATTAATCTGGATGAATTCGACAAACTCAGCGCATCCAAAATGCCCCTGCTGAAGAACCTGATGCAAGCTTCCGCACTGAACATCCGCAAGGCCTACAAACGCAGCGCTTCGGCACTTCCCCGCATCGCCTCGTTCATCGGCACCAGCAACCGGGAGGACCTGCTGGTAGACCACACCGGCTCGCGCCGCTTCCTCTGTGTCAGCTTGGAACACGCCATTGACTGCGTCACGCCTGTGGAGCATGAACAGCTGTACGCCCAGCTCAAAGCGGAACTCCTGTCCGGTGAACGCAGCTGGTTCAACAAGGAAGAAGAGCAGGCTATCCAGCAGCACAACGCCCTGTTCTACAAACATATACCCGAAGAAGAGGTGTTCCGCCTCTGTTTCCGCTTTGCCACGGAAGCGGACCATCCGCAGGAAGTGCTGACCCTTTCCGCCACCCAATTATTCGAGCGAATGAAGTCCGCCCATCCTTCGGTCATGAGGGGTATGACCGCCTACAGCCTGAGCCGCATCCTGCCCCAGTTGGGCGAGCGAGTACATACCGCCAAGGGGAATGTGTACCGGGTGGTGGCATGTGACAATAGCATGGCATTGGTAACCATTGAATAATCGATAAAATGCTGTCCGTCTTTATGTTAATCTTTCAGTTTATAAATAGCCAGAATCGGATTATCATCCGGCCCCAGCGAGTCAATCAGTTCCAAGAGCTGCTGACGCTTTTCGGGGAATTTCACGTTCGTGGATTCGGACACTATCTTTCTGATTTCATCCCTATTGTCTTGGGTGATACAGATTGCAAACTGGTTTTCACTGATGTAATCCATTTTACGAAGGTGGTCGGAACAACCATCAATGTCGTTGATGATACCGGCAGCAGACCCGATTATCCATTCATAAGCCGGTGGAATTGGAAATGAAGCTTTTAGTCCTTCTGCATCTTGTTTCCATGTTTTTATCTCTTTACTTTTTTTGTCGTATCGGAAGAACCAAGCTTTTTGCTCCAATCCGAAACTGCCTAACAGACAGTCTTTGGTTTCCCAAAAACGATGAAATATAATATAATTTTTCCATTCGGCACTGACCTTTAATTGGATCGGACGTTTGTATTTTCCTAAAGATAAGAAATATCTGGGGCGGATGGTATCATCAAAAGCTGCATAGATGGTATCCGTGAAAAAAGAATAGACATTGGGATGATTCTTATAAGCCCATGCGACAGCGAAGCCTGTATTCGGTCTGTTTCTGTGGTCAAATCCGGTATAGTCCACATCCGGTGTTTGCTCTTGGATGATATTTCCATCAAAATCCTGAATGGTCATATCACACATTAAATATTTACCATCCCAATTACTATAAAAAGGAAAGTGGATTACTCTATTGTCGCCAATGTAATAATCCCTTGCAGCGGTATGTGGCTTGTTCAAGGGAATACATTTCACAAACTCTCCGTTTTTTATTTTATGAACGAAAAGTTCATTCCGATAAGTAGAAGATATATAGACTAAGCTGTCTTTGGCTACAACACCAATGGGCCAATGCATTTCTCCGGGTCCTTGCCCTGATTTACCGATTGTACGGATAAACTTACCCGTAAAACGGTCGAACATAAAAATATGAGGAGGAGGTGTCGTATTGCCAGAGCTGGTATAAAAAATGGCACTGTCGGACACATAGCCTCTATTCATTGCTCCAACCAGACCATTGTCTGCCGTCTCCAGTTTTACATATTCCACATCTTCTACAATGTCACTCAGCAGTAAGGAGTCGCCACATGGCTTCAGGTTATTTGCCAAATCTATAACTCTGAAGAGCGTGTCTTCGTTCACTTCCGGTTCGTCTGTTGCTATTGCGGCAGATTGGGAGGACTTATTATTGCAAGAGAGCAACATGAAAAATCCTATGCACAGGGTTAACAGGTGTTTCATAGTGTATAGTTGTATAAGTGTGTTTTTTCATTTGTAGATACTTATTGTAGTATTAAAATGATAAGCAAGTATAGGACTTATTTGGGGCATTTCCAAATTTTCTTAGAATTATTTGATAACGGTGAAAGAACTGCTACTGCCACCACTTGGATAAGTCGTTTATTGATAGGATGTTGTATGTGATAAGCATCCTATGGTGGCAGCAGTGACAGTAGAAATGAAAAACTCGGTTGAAGCTGAATTTAGGAAAAATCTGTCAATAAGACCTTCCTTTGAATACGCTTGATTTATCCAATGGCAACAGAGTGCCTGATAAGGTAAGTCTGTTGGAATGAAAATTGGGAAGAATATCCACTGTTGCATTGTTGCCGCCATTGGCCAGTGAAATATTGACTTGGGCAGAAATACCTACACCTGTGATATTCATTGCCAGACGGATGTTGCCTTTTTTGTCTGTGGTCACTTTGTAGCCGGACACATTGCCGTCTACAGTTACTCCACCCAAGCCATTGGGACCGCTTACAGGTATATTGAAAGCTACCTGTACGGAGCCTTTATTACCATTGACTGTCACAAAATTTGTGTTTGAAGAGACAAATGCAGTTCTGCCCCGTTTAAAGATAACCTGATCCGCTTCCAGGGTAAAGCTTTTGTTTTCTATGGCTTGTTTGGCTTCTTCAAACAATGCCTGCTCCATGGCTCTTTTAGCTTCCTTTCGTTCTTGACGACTCAGCTTTTTTTCAGATGTTTGTGCTTGTGCGTATCCTACGCAGCCAAACAATACAACTGATACCAATAAAATAATTTTTTTCATATATCTTCTGTTTTATATGTTATCGTCTGAAAAGGAAACAATGCAATGGCTTGTATTGTTGAATTTAACATTAACTTTTTAAGGTTTTCTTTCCAAATTCGGGATGAATCTTCAGCAAAGCTGTGACTCCGAATGTGGCGATGCAACATATCATAATCCAAATAAAAAAGTGGTTGTATCCCAAGTGCTCTTGCAGCCATCCGGCAGCCATTCCCGGAATCATCATGCCAAGCGCCATAAAAGCGGTACAGATGGCATAGTGTGCCGTCTTGTGTTCGCCGTCGGCAAAGTAAATGAGGTAGAGCATGTAGGCTGTGAATCCGAAACCGTATCCGAACTGCTCTATGAAGATGCAAATGTTGACAAACAACAAGGAATCCGGTTGTGCATAGCTGAGGTATACATAAACAAAATCAGGTAACGAGATAGCCCATACCATGGGCCAAAGCCAGCGTTTAAGACCTCCCCGGGCTACGGCAATGCCTCCCAAAATGCCTCCTAACGTAAGTCCTATGATACCGACTGTTCCTTGCACGAATCCCACTTCTTCGGTAGTAAGTCCCAAGCCTCCCTTTTCAACCGGGTCGAGTAAAAAAGGAATCCCCATTTTGGCTAATTGGGCTTCGGGAAGTCGGTATAGCAGCATGAATGCAATGGCAACGGTGGCGTGCTTTTTTTGGAAGAAGGTGGTAAAGGTGGTAAAGAATTCTTTCATCAACCCGGAAGCGGATACTTCCTTTGCCGGATGGTCGGCAGCCGGATGGGGGAGGATGAAACGATGGTAAAGCCACACGGCAAGAAAGATGCCGGCAAGCACAAAGAAGGTGATGGACCACGCGTATGGAATGTTGCCTGTCACCGTTTCCAGCCGGCCTGCCAGCATGATGAACAGCCCTTGTCCGGCAATGGTGGCAATACGGTAGAAGGTGCTGCGGATACCTACAAACAGTGCTTGCTCGTGAGAATCGAGCGCCAGCATGTAAAATCCGTCGGCAGCAATGTCGTGTGTGGCAGAACTGAAGGCGAGCAGCCAGAACAGGGCGAGCGTCAGTTGAAAGAAATATTCCGTGGGGATGGTAAAGGCAATGCCTGCCAGTCCTGCACCGATGAGCATCTGCATGGTGACAATCCACCGGCGTTTGGTCTTGATGAGGTCGATGAACGGACTCCACAGTGGTTTGATGACCCAGGGCAGGTTGAGCCAGCCGGTATAGAAGGCCAGCTCGGTATTGCTGATGCCCAGTCTTTTATACATGACAAGCGAGATGATGGTCACTGCCACGTATGGCAATCCTTGCGCAAAGTAGAGGGTGGGAATCCATGCCCACGGTGATGTCTTTTTCATGATTACCTGTAAGATTGGATTAATAGAAACGGCGGATGTCTGCTCCTTTATAGTAGTGTAGCAGAATCTTGTCGTATGTATAGCCTTGCTCACCCATGACAGCGGCACCGATTTGGCATAAGCCTACTCCGTGACCCCAGCCGGCGCCTGTCAGCAGGAACCATTCCGGCACACCGTCTTTCAGCTCTCCTTTGTCGATGACAAAAGCCGAACTGAACAGATGGGAGGAGGAGAGGGTGCGGCGAATTTCCAGTTCCTTTCCGATAATGAGGGTCTTCAGGGTGCCTACGATTTTTAGTTTGCAGATACGTCCCGACTTTCCTCGCCGGACAGGAATTAAATCGAGGATGCTTCCGTAATCGGTTTTGGTGTTCAGGCGGATGAGCTCTGCCAGTTCCTCTTGTGTGTAACGCACTTTCCAACGATAGAAGTTTGTCGTTTCGCGGTCGTAGTTGTTCAGTATCTGTGAAATGATTTTCTTGTCGTCGGTGTTGCAGAACGCCGGGGGAGAGGTGCGTATCCAGCGTTCGGCTTCCGCTTCCTGAGTCAGGTCGGGGAGCGGTTGCGAGGCTTCTTTTCCGTCATCTCGTATGGCGGACAGATAGGGATAGTCCTTATCTTCCCAACAGTAACCGAATTCTTCGGTTACTCCTCCGCAACATTTGGAGAAACGGGCATCGCAAATGCCTTGACCGTACATGAGCAGTTGGCCGCGTGTGGCGCGGACAGCTTCGGCGACTGTTGCGTTCGATGCTTTGGTGATTCCCTGATAACGCTGGCAGTGGTCGTCGGCACACACGTCGAAGATGGTGTGGTCTTCGCGGTCATACCAGCGGATGTATTCGTTTTCGGTCTTCACAAAGGAGAAGAATCCTTCATTCTTGTTGCATAGAGCCTTACGCTTTTCCATTTGGGCAAAAAGCCAGCTTCGCGAAACGACTGCATGTGCTTTCAAAAACTCCAGTGAAGAGGTGGCGTTCATTTCCGAAGAGATGACGCTTATCAGATAGTCTTCTACCGGAAGGATGTTGATGGCTGTTATTTTGCCTTCATCCACCACCAGTTTCAGCGTTCCCATAAAGCTTTGGGTTTCCTGACGCTCCCAATGAAAATTGATGCCGATGGTCACATCATAGAGGGAGAAGGAAGTGCGTTCGTCTTGTGGGGTGAATGTCAGCTCACGATACAGATTGCCGTTCCACAAAATGCCTCCTTCACTGAAAGAGACGCTTTGTTCGCCACATACGGTTTCTCCTTTGGCAAAAAAACGGCCGTTCAACGAAAAATGGATTTCTTGTGCATTTACTATTCCTACATTTATTTCGGGCTCTTTCATCATAGTCTGTCTCTTTTTCGGTACTTCTTAATTATTTCCTGTGCATCTTCGCGTGGCAGTCCGACTTCTTGCAGAATTTGTCGGATGTCTTCGGTTGATATCTTTTCAAAATCTTCTTTGCGCGGTGTGACAATGATGCCTGCCATATCAAGGGTACCCGGACTGACAAGCATTTGTTTGCCGGCTTCGGCACTGTAACATTCGGGACGGTGCTTACAGCGCGGAATGATAAGGATGATTTGTTTTTCATCTTCTTGCCATGCCAGTATGTTTACTTTCGGTTCCGGTTCGTTATTGCTGCACGGCAATTCTTTCATTATATTGGTGAACAAGGACTCGTCTTTTTTTCCGTCACGGCACTGTTCGATGCAGAACAGGGGGCAGACGTAACTGTCGATGTAGTGCAGGACGGATGAATGGCTGATTGATGCGAGCCTTTCTTTTCCGCTGTCCGTCCGGCGATAGAAAGCAATCAGTGGAACGTGCTCCGTCGGAACTCCCTGAAAATGCAGATGGTCGGGGGCAGAGGCTCCGCAAAGTGCTCCGTTGTAGAATAAGGCGTATTCGTCGGGCAATTCATTGAGGAGAGTGCTGACGGTGTTGCAAAAATCAGCAGGCAGGATCTGTTCCCGGTGTTCGGCAGATGGGATGGTGATATGATAGGGGAGTATCGGATAAGGATTGACACACAGATTGTATCCGTCTCCGATGGGACAGACGCGCTGGTCTTCGGGTTGATTTTTTCTGCAAAGAAAACAGGGACGGGAGAGAATGCTTTCTTTGTCGGTTTTGGCTCCGGTGGAAACCATGCGTGCCGGGTTGTGCTGCACAGTAAACGGGATGCCGCAAATCACTTCTTGCTTGACAAGCGCTTTTCTTAAAGCGGCAAGGTTGTCGCTTGCCGTCTGCCATTCGGCAAATTGTTTTTCTATAAAATGCTTGTTTTGTGCTTTGCTTTTATTACCGTCGTTTTGGTTGTGCTGTTCGTTATAGCACCGGCGGAGATTGATTTCGTGTGTGCGGAGGCTGTCTTTGTAATGGTTGTTGGTGTTGACTTGCTCAATGCCGAGTGCGGCATCCGAGTTGCCCTCCCAACGCCGGCAAAGGTATAGTTCATCGTAAATCCGTCCTATCTTATAGGTGCGCGAGAAGGCGAGGCCCAATGCATAGTCTTCTCCGTAGCTGACGTTGGGCACTCCGATTTCTCTTAAAAGGGGAGTGAAGAAGGCGCGGGGAGCACCCAGCCCGTTGATGCGCAGGGCATTGTTGTGCCCGTTGTCCGGTGTCCATTCTTTGTGGTCTATGATGCCCGGAGCAATGGTGTTCAGGTGGAAATCCGTCATTCGGTACGTGCCTATCACCATGGCGCATTGTTCTTTATAGAAAGTGTTTACGATGGTTTGCAACGTCTGCGGACTGCTATAGAGGTCGTCGCTGTCCAGTTGTATGGCGAAGCGGCCGCATAAGGGATGATGGACTGCGAGGTTCCAGCAGCCGCCTATGCCCAAATCGGTGCGTTCGGGTTGCAGGTGTATGACTTGCGGATGGTCTTTATAACGGGCAATCACTTCGGATGTGCTGTCTGTGGAGTGATTGTCAACGATGATGATATTGAAAGGAAAGTCCGTTTGCTGTTCGAGGGCGGAACGGATGGCGTCGTCGATGGTGCGGACTCTGTTTCTTACGGGGATGATGACGGAAGCTTCATAGGTAAATGTTTCTGTTCGGAAGTTTACCTTTTTGAAATTAGACGGCAAATAGACACCTGTTCTTTTCAGGTATCCGGTGAAGGCCTGTTCCATTTCAATCTGTACTTCGCGGTTGCGTGGGTTGACGTAATCGAACTGCTTTTCGCCCGACAAGCGGTTGTCTTCTTCTATTTCAGTGTATAGGTATTCATTGATGTGGACAATTCGGCCTGTTTCGGCAATGAACAAGCGAGTGGCATAAAGTCCGGCATACCGATAGTTTTCGCGCTCGTTCTCCATCATTCCGGCTGCCCCGATCAGGTATTCGCTTCTGAATGCCAGCAGAGCCCCGAAGTCGAAGTCATCGCGTACACTTCCCGGTTGGTAATCAATGGCGGGATGCTTTTTCTTTTCTCCCTCTTTCCACTCGTAATGGTCGGCATAGACCATGCCGGTCTTCCGGTCTTGCAGGAAGTCGGCTATGCGTTCCAAAGCCATGTAGCCTAATTCAAACGGAGATGCTTTGGTATATAATAAAGTGAAGGGGGTGTCTGCTTTCTGAGCAATCTTCTTTATCGTATCACTGCTGTTCAAGGAGTCAATGGTGAATGGTTCACATCCTGCAGGAACGGATGGCATTGAGCCATGAGCGGTTGTCAATAAATAGATTTTGTTTACAACAATGCTGTCTTTCAATGCTGTAACAACTTTGTCTATTGCTGTGTTTTCTTCGTATGGAATAAAACAATTAATTGTTTTTCTCATCTTTAAATGTATTTCTCAGCGCAAAGATAGGCAATATATATTATTTTTTCTCTACCTTTGTACGCTAATTGTCTTTTTAAATAGAATGGAAACTCCAAAAACGGTATTACTTGGCAAGACATTGAATGAGATTCAGCACATAACGCAGAATCTGGGAATGCCTAAATTTGCTGCAAAGCAGATTGTATCTTGGTTGTATGGACCTCCTGAAAGAAGTCTATGAAGTGGGAGCAGATGCACCAGTGGAAGCTATGCGCTCGGTGGACGGGACGGTGAAGTATCTGTTTCGTACGCCGACCGGGAATTTTGTAGAGGCTGTATATATACCGGATGAAGACCGGGCTACCTTGTGCGTTTCTTCACAAGTGGGGTGCAAGATGAATTGTAAGTTCTGCATGACAGGAAAGCAAGGTTTTACGGCCAACCTGACTGCCAACCAGATTCTGAACCAGATATATTCTATACCGGAACGCGATACGCTGACCAATCTTGTGTTTATGGGGATGGGAGAGCCTTTTGACAACTTGGATGAAGTGCTGAAGGTGCTCGAAATACTGACCTCTGATTATGGCTATCATTGGAGTCCGAAAAGAATAACTGTATCTTCCGTTGGATTGAAAAAAGGATTGGAACGTTTTTTGAATGAGAGTGACTGCCATCTGGCTATCAGTATGCATACTCCTTTCCCATCGCAGAGAAAAGAACTGATGCCTGCCGAAAGAGCTTTCTCTATTACCGAAATTGTAGATATATTGCGTAATTATGATTTCAGTAAGCAAAGGCGGTTGTCTTTTGAATATATTGTGTTTAAAGATGTGAATGATTCTTTGGTGTATGCCAAAGAAATTGTTAAATTGCTGCGTGGCATCGACTGCCGCATCAATTTAATCCGTTTCCATGCCATCCCGAATGTTAATTTGGAAGGAACGGACATGGAAACAATGGTGGCATTTCGTGATTATTTGACACAACACGGAGTTTTTGCTACTATTCGTGCATCAAGAGGGGAGGATATATTTGCGGCGTGCGGAATGTTGTCGACGGCCAAACAACAGAAAGAAAAAGGTGTTACACTATAGATTATTAAATATAATACCATAAGAATTATGAAACGAATAGCATTCTATTTGAGTTTGGTACTGGTAGTGCTGGTGCTGGCTTCTTGTAAGAAAGGACAGAAAAACTTGTTTACTCCGACTTCCAGCGGAAGACCTTACGAAGTGTTGGTGGTGGTAAATAAGGCAGTGTGGGATCGCCCCGCAGGACGTGCATTATTTGATGTGCTGGATACGAATGTTCCCGGATTACCTCAGGCAGAACGCTCTTTCCGTATTTCAAATATCGCTCCCGAACACTTTGACCGTGTCATGAGGATTTTCCGTAATATCATTGTTGTTGATATTCAGGATATCTATACACAGCCTAAAATAAAATTTTCGCGTGATGTTTATGCTGCACCGCAAATGATTATGACTATTCAGGCGCCTGATGAAAAAGAGTTTGCAGACTTTGTGGAAAAGAACAAGCAGGTGATTATCGATTTCTTTGTGAAATCTGAAATCAATCGCCAGATAAACTTGCTGAAAGAAAAACATAATGATGCCATTTCAGCCAAAGTGGGCAGTATGTTTGACTGTGATGTCTGGATTCCTCAGGAGTTATCGAATTATAAGGTCGGTAAAGATTTCTTGTGGGCTTCTACCAACCGTGCCTCTGCCGATATGAATTTCGTAATATATTCTTATCCTTATACAGACAGGAATACCTTTACTAAAGAGTTCTTTGTACATAAACGTGATTCGGTGATGAAAGCCAATATTCCGGGTGAACGTGAAGGTATGTACATGGCTACCGACTCCATGTTTGTCGATGTCAAGAATATTATGGTAAAAGGCGAATATGCTCAGGAAGCGCGCGGATTATGGGAAATGGAAGGCGACATGATGGGTGGCCCGTTTGTTTCTCATGCCCGGGTAGACCGTGCCAACGGACGCGTGATTGTTGCTGAAGCGTTTATCTATTCTCCCGATAAAATGAAACGTAACCTGATGCGCCAGATGGAGGCTTCACTTTATACGTTGAGATTGCCGAATGAAACGCTGCTGGACGAAGTGGTGGTCAATGCCGACATCCTTGAAGAAAAGGTGGATTCAACTGCAAAAGCAGAATAAAATAGAACAGATTAATAATAACTAAATGGAAGATAATAACAAGATAAGAGTTGGTATTACTCACGGGGATATCAACGGGGTGGGATATGAAGTCATTCTGAAGACTTTCGCAGACCCTACTATGCTGGAACTTTGTACACCTATTATTTACGGATCACCGAAGGTGGCGGCTTATCATCGTAAAGCAATGGATATTCAGGCAAATTTTAGCATCATCAACTCGGCTGATGATGCTATGCCGGATAGACTGAGTATTCTGAACTGTACGGAAGATGAACTGAAAGTGGAGCTTTCAAAACCTACAACAGAGGCGGGAAAGGCTGCTTTGGATGCTTTGGAAAGAGCTTTGCAGGATTATAAAGATGGCTTGATAGACGTATTGGTTACAGCTCCTATCAATAAAAATACCATTCAGTCGGAAGCATTCCATTTTCCCGGACACACCGAATATATCGAGGAACGTGTGGGCGAAGGACAGAAGGCTTTGATGATTTTACTGAAGAATGATTTTCGTGTGGCATTGGTGACAGGTCATGTGCCGGTTCGTGATATAGCCAAAGATATTACGAAAGAACTGATTATGGAGAAACTTGCCATCTTCCATCGTTCTTTGAAAGAGGATTTCGGAATCGACAGTCCTCGTATTGCAGTCTTTTCACTGAATCCTCATACGGGTGATACAGAGGAAAATGATATCATTATTCCTGCCATCAAAGAGATGGTTGCCAAGGGAGTGCAATGTTTCGGTCCTTATCCTGCCGACGGATTTATGGGGTCGGGTAATTATACTCATTTTGACGGTATTTTGGCTATGTATCACGATCAGGGCTTGGCGCCATTCAAGGCATTGGCTATGGATGAAGGGGTGAACTATACTGCAGGCTTGCCCATTGTACGCACGTCTCCGGCGCATGGAACAGCTTATGATATTGCCGGTCAGGGTGTTGCTCTGGAAGATTCGTTCCGGCAGGCTATTTATGTAGCAATGGATATATTCCGCAACCGTATCGTGGAGAAAGCGATTCATGCGCGTCCGTTGCGTAAGCAGTATTATGAGAGACGCGATGACAGTGATAAGTTGAAGTTGGATACTATAGACGAAGAAGATTAAGAGAAATGAAGTTCGCAATTATATCAGCGGGTGAAGGGTCCCGGCTTTCACAAGAAGGGGTTACTTTGCCCAAACCTTTGGTGCAGCTCAACGGAGTTGCCATGATTGACCGCCTGATACGGATTTTTATCCGTAATGGAGCTGATAAAGTAGTGGTTATTATTAATAATGAGAGCCCGTTGACCAAAGAGCACCTTGCTAAGTTGCAACAGGAAACGGAAGTGCCTTTGGAAGTGGTAGTGAAGACTACTCCCAGTTCCATGCATAGTTTTTATGAACTGAGTTCTTATTTGCAAGATGACAAGTTTTGTCTGACTACTGTAGATACTATCTTTCGCGAAGAGGAGTTCGCTGCATTTATTGAAGCGTTTAAGCGGGCGGATAATGATGGATATATGGCAGTAACGGATTATATTGATGATGAAAAGCCGCTTTATATATCTACTGATGGAGCTTTG
>ENA-UEPN01001354-UEPN01001354.1-human-gut-metagenome-genome-assembly--contig:-NODE-1354-length-13257-cov-3.104856_pt1 | contig 13257 bp, 8 predicted proteins | sample MGYA00242897_ERZ507910 | MGnify/ENA primary metagenome ERZ507910 (study PRJEB26167, sample SAMN06115525) | human gut metagenome | host: Homo sapiens | place: China:Jiangxi | collected 2015-08-20...
GGAGTCGTAGGGCTGCGGTGCGGGTCTTCGGCTGGTGTTCGGACGGGCACCGGAGTCCCCGGTGCCCGCCGGGGCGCCTATTCGTCGTACACCAACTCGAAGTCGTCCACCCACATCTTGCTGTCGCGGCTGCCGATGTAGTAGTCGCCGTAGCGCGAGGCGGAGCATACCAGTACGATATGGGTCGGGACCCGGTTCGTTGCGTTGTAGGCGAGCTTGATCGTGAACTGCTGCCATTCGGATACCGATTTGTCGAAGACCAGCTCCCCGTAGGCGATCACCGCCGCGCTCTTCGGGTTGAAGAAGGTGTTTTTGTCGCGCGTGTCGACGCAGATCGGCACCTCGGCCGTTCCCAGCATCTTGTTGTCGGTCTCCTTCTCGCAGACGCCGTACTCTTCGGGTGTCCAGGTCCCCAGTGCGACGTAGATGATGCCGTTGTCCGGGTCTCCCTTCGCGATGGTGACGCCCGTGGGCTGCGTCGTGCCGACGTCGGTGATCTTGCCGCAGTTGTATTTGGCCCACCCGCGCAACGCTACCGGCCGCCGGGTGAAAGGCCGCCCGAAGCCGACGATGCCGTTGGTGCCGCGTGTGCCGACGTACTGCCCGATGAAGAGGTTGCCCGCGGCCAGCTTACCGATGCCCGCGATGCCGGCCAGTTTGGATTCCAGCTGCGCGGCGTACTGGCCGGTGCTGCCGGGCCGGGTGTCGGTCACTTTGTTGGTCAGTGTGGTATTGGCCACGGCCGCCCCCGTGTTGCCTGTGCCCCAGTAGGCTGCATCCCGCGTCGGGCCCGGGTAGACGATGTCCTTCTCGGTGCACCACTCTTCGAAGCCGCCGTTGGTCAGCGGGGTCTCGGGTTCGGTGGTCACGGTCTCTACCGGGGACTCGTCCTCGCCCGAATAGGCGACCAGTTCGTAGGCCGTTTCGGGTTCGAGGCCGGTGAGGCAGGTTTTGAACGCGCCGCCCGATACTTCGACCTTGTCGCCGGGAACGGTAATCCACGGCGTGTCGCCCTGCTTGCGGTAGCGGAAGCCGAGGTCGGTGCCGCTGCGGCCTTCGCCGTAGAGCCAGATCAGGCGCGTCCACGCGTCGACCTGCTTGAACTCGGCCGTCACGTCGGTCGGAACCACGTACAGCGACCACCGCTCTTCGAAGTCGTGGTAGCGGATGTCGATCGTGCGGTAGGTCTCGAACGACGTTAATTGGCTCGGGTCGGGCGTCATCGTCGTGATTCCCGCCGGGCCGAGTTTCAGCTCCTTGATCGTGATATGCTGCATGTCGGTCCCCGTCGGGACGTGGACGGTGGCGGTGTGTTTCTCTTCGTCGAACTCGGCCGCACCGATCTGCGATTCGACGGTGAAGATGCGTTCGATCTGCTGCTCGGCCTTCAGCGTCCATTCGTAGTCCTGATAGAGCGACAGCGTGACGGGCAGGTCGCTGCGCAGGTCGAATTCGCCGGAAAGGGGGACCGATGCGCTGCCTCCTTCGGTGATGACGATCTCGGTGATCGGCACGCGGCTGATGTCGGTCGTTTCGTCGAGGTGCAGCGTGACCGTGCGCAGTTTGGCGTCGATGTCGGAGGCGGTGCAGGTGAAGCCCTCGCCCTTGATTTCGAGGATGTCGATGGCGATCACCGGATACGGGATGTCGTTCTGGATGCAGGAGGCCAGCGCGAGCATCGGGACATAGAGGAGCAGGCGGCGGATCTTGTTCATGGCGTTTTACAAAAGGATGTTGAGGCCGATGCGGATATTGGCCAGGTTCAGGCGGAACAGCATCTTTGAGGCTTCGCGGGTGCCGATCACCTTGCCTTCGCTGTCGGTCTGCGTCACTTTCGTGTATTGCACGCCGCCGAGCCCGAAGGAGAGGGTGGTGCATACGTTCGGGAAGACGAAGACCGCACAGCCGGGGTTGAACGAAAATTTAAACTGCCGGTTGTTGCTGTGGGTATATTTGATCTCTTCGTTCGATTTGTAGGAGAAAACCGATTTTCCGGTTTTGTACGACGCTTCCAGTTCGGCGAACAGCCCGAAGTGCCCCTTCGCGTCGATGCCGGCGTAGGAGCGCATGAAGATGCCGAACGACGAAGAGGTGCTGTTGAGGTTGATGTCCGAAAAGGAGATGTTCATGTCGTTGGCTTCCCCGAGGTCCAGTGCGGCGTTGTCGATATGCCCGTCCGTCTTCGAGTAGCCGAAGCGGGCGCCGAAACTGAGGTTGTCCTTGACGAAATAGCTGAACGAGGGGTTGATCGTGAAGATACTCCCGCTGAAATTCAGGTCGTCGAGGATCAGCATGTAGTCGGTGTCGTCGCTGGTGATCGTCCCGTACGAGACGGTCAACCCGATGGCCACTTCCCGCTTGAATATGAAACGGATACGGTTGATCTCGCGGTCGATCCGCCTGCGCGTGGGCAGGAAGCGTTTCCGGTCGGCGGGGGTGCCTGCCGAGTCGCCGGGCGCTGTATGGGCGAGGGCGAGCGTGTCCGGGAGCTGGCCGGAAAGAAGCGTGCCGCCGCCCGCCAGCAGCGAATCCATGACAGGCGTGTCTATCGCGGCGGGCCGGTGTCCGGTGAAATCGCCCGTAAGGACCGCGGAGTCGGTCGGGGGGGCCTGCGGTGTATCGGTTTGTAATGTCTCTGTCCGTGATGTGTCGGTTTGCGATGTGTTCGCCGCCGATGTTGCCGCCGATATATCCGGCGACGATATGCCGGTCAGCGGAGTGCCGGCCTGTTGCGGGACGGCTGCCGCCGGAACCGGTTGCTCGTGGCGGCCTTCGTGCTGTCTCCGCGGCGTGGATGCGGCCGCAGACGCAGACGAAAGTGCGGTAACGGTCAGCAGTATAAGGAGTGGGTATATCCGTGTTTTCATCGTGTCTGCCGGGTTAGAGATAGAATGCGACGCCTAAGCCGATGGAGAAGATGTTGACTTTGAAGTTCATCATGCTGGAGCTCCGGGTGCCGACGCTCACCTGGTTGTGCACCTGCCGCACTTTGTTGTAGGTGAAGCCCATCACGCCGACGTTCAGTTCGATGGCCATGTTGTTGGTCGCGAAGGCGACCAGTCCGGGGGTCAGCCCGAGCGAAATGTGCTTCCCGGTTTCGTAGGTGCCCCGTACCGGGGTGTCCGCGGCGAATTTGGCCTGCGAACTGCCCATGCCCAGCTGCATCTCGTTGAACAGCGCGAAGCGTTTGTTCTGCCCCAGCGGGATGTATTGCCGCCAGATCAGCGCCGCCTCGTAGGTGTGCTTGAGCGAGTAGTACGAATCCACTTTCAGGTCGACGCCCGTGTCGTCGTCCCCGAGCTGGATGCTGCCGCTGTCGATGCGCAGGTAGGTGCGCGAGTAGGTGAACCGCGCGCCGATGACCATGTTGTTGCGGAAGGCGTAGGCCAGGATCGGCGCGACCTTCAGCGTATGGCCTTCGGAGTTGATCCCTTCGATCACGACGAACGTGTAGTCGTTGTTCGAGTGAGTCGAGAAAGAGGCGTTGATGCCCGCTACCCATTGGCCCTGCGGTACGAAGATGTTGGAGAAACTGGTCAGGCCCCGCTGCTTTTTGAGCGTGCGGACCGAATCGGCCGACAGTTCCGGAAGCGTCTGCTTGTCTTTCTTCTTTTTCTCGCGCAGTTTGGGCGATGTGCCGGAAGAGAGCACTCCGCTCCGGGGCCGGGCGGCCGGTGTTGCCAATGCCGTTGCCGGAGTTGCGGTCGTGGCAGGCGGCATGGTTGTTCCCGTTCCAAGAGCCCCGGCCGTTGCGGTCGTCGCTGCGGCGGGGACGTCGTCGTCGATGTCCGCCGGGACGGGATATTGTCCGGGGACGGAACCCGCCGCCTGCCGCGGCGTGAGGGCTGCGGCAGGCGGGGTATCCTGAGCCCGGGTACCTCCCGGCAGGCATAGGTATAAAAATAGTGCTACAAAGACAATCCCTTTTTTCATCATGCGGGTTTATTCGTAGATGAACTCGATGTCGTCGAGGTAAAGGTTGCTGTCCGTACTGCCTTCGAAGTAGTCGCCCCTGTAGCTGGCCGATGCCGTCAGTATCAGTACGTTGGGTTTTTCTGAGGCATACTTGTCCCGGTAACGGATCGGGATGTCTACCTGCGTCCACGACGATTGGGACTGCTCGATCAGCAGGTCTCCGTAGCCGATAATATGTCCTTCGAGGGTCGATGGGTCGTTCAGGTTCGTGTAGAGGAACTCCTGGGTGGGGTCGAGAACAGTCTTGTCGATCTCGCTGCTTTTGGTGTTGACCGTATGGTAGGTGCAGCCCGGTTTGGTCATGTTGGTCAGGCAGACGAAAATGCGCGCCTTGTCGCCGCTGCCGACGTTGCCCTTGTACCAGACGCGCAGCGCGGTGGGTTTGGCGTTGAAAGCGAACGCCCGGCCCATATAGACCGTACCGGCGGTACCCAGAACTTCGCCGAACGATCCGACGAAAATGTTTCCGGCGGCTTTCTTGATGACGACATTGGTGGTTTGCAGCTTCGCGCAGTACTGTCCGGACGAGCCGGGACGGGGATCGTTTTGCCGGGTGGTGATGTTGTAGCTCGCCCCGATCGAGGTGGAACCGGGGTTGCCCGTTCCCCAGAACTCCTCTCCGCCCTGGGCGTACGGATACCACGGGTTGCCCGACTGGTGCCACTCTTCGAAGCCGGCGTTCGGAACCTGGACACCGGCGGCGGTCGCGGCCGTCTTGACCGTACCGCTCTCAGAATCGTTTTCGAGCAGTTGGCATTCGTACGTCTTACCCGGTTTGAAATCCGTGGCCCGGGCCGTGTAGGTATAGCCGTCGCTGCCTTTCTGCGCGGCGATCGTGGTCCATGACGAGGTGCCCTGGAGGCGGTACCGGACGCCCACCGAAGTGGTGGCGGGGTTCGTCACGATCGCGCTCATGTCGGCAATCCCGAACCACAGGTCCTGCGCGGCAATCTCCACCGGTTTGGCGACGGCTACGCGGGCGGAGGCTTTGCCCGTGTTGTTGTCGTTGTCGGTGACCTCGAAGTCGAGCGTGTTGATGCCTCCCTCCAGTTGCTCGAAGAAGAGCGGCGTCAGGGCCAGCGAGCCGTTCGCGTTGTCGATGACCGTGTAGGTGATCCCGTTGGCGGCCGCTTCGGGCAGCAACTGCCCGTCGTGCAGCACTTCGTAGGTCGTGTTGGTACTCTTCGCCGTGAATTTCAGCGACGAGAGCGGGTTGATCGACGCGACGTTGAATTTGACCGGATCGGAGTAGTAGCCGGTCACGCCGCCGATGCCGAAACCGTCGCCCATCACGCTGGGTTCGGGGCTGAAGATGAACGAATCGTCGAAGACGTTCACGTACTCCTGCACCTTGACCACGACGGTCAGGTAGCCGTCCGGGGTTTTCGAGTACTTGAAGTTGAGCGTGTACTGCATGCCGCCCTGGGGCAGCTCGATCTTGCCCGTCTTCGTGTTGTTCTTGTTGACGTCCGGATCGGAGCTTTCGCCCGAGATGCACCAGCTCAGGTTCGAGGTGCCTTCCGGCAGCAGGAAGAACCCGGTCGAATCCTTGGGGTAGAGCAGCGTGGGAACCAGTCCGTTTTCCGCATCGGTCTGCGAGAAGTTGTCCGAAGCGCAGACGTAGGCATGGTAGCCCTTGTCGAACTTCTGCGCGACGGTTGCGTCGAACTGCACGCGGACGGCGACGTTCGTGATCTTGCATTCGATCGGGACGATCTTCGTTTCGTGCGCGTCCAGGTCGAAGACCGCCTCGCCCGCATAGGTTTTGTTCGTGTAGGTGGCTTCGCTCCGGTCGCCCGCCTCGATAATCACCTTGTAGCGGCCCGAAACCAGGTAGAGGTTGTTGGGAACGCTCGTCGCGGGTTTGTATTTGCGGATCAGCTCCTGGGCAGTGCCGCCCGCGCCGTCCGATTCGACTTTGTAGATCCACAGCGTGCTGATATCGAGTGGATTGTAGTCTCCTGCCGCTTTCGAGTGCAGCGGAATGACCTTGCCGGCGACCGTGAGGTTCAGTTGCAGCGTACCGGTCGGTTCCGCCCTCCCGGAGTCGTCTTTGGTACAGGCCCCCAGCAGGAGCAGCAGGCCGCTCAGGCAGACGAGGGGGATATGTCGGGTGATGAGGGTTCTCATGGATTTCATCTTTTTACGGAACATAGAGTTGGATGGTTTTGGATACCGATCCCGAGGCGTCGATCACGGTCAGCTTGAAGTCGCTGTTGCCCGGGCCGAGGACGGTGAGCATCGGCATGAACGACGAGATGTCGAAAGTCAGCGACTTCTTGCCCGCCACGGCGCTGCCCGTCGGGAAGCCGAGGTTGGTCAGCGGGCCTTCGAAGCTGCCCGGGTTGACCAGGTCCATGTGGGTCGAGAGGCCGAGGCCCTGCAGCTCTTCGGGGGTCAGCGTGGTGCTGTTGATGTCCACGCTGAAGCCGACGATACCGGTTTGCGACGTGACGGTGATCTTCACTTCCGGATCCGCTTCCGAGTCGGAGAGCTTCGTGATCTTATAGCGTGTGCCGAAGTCGTACGAGACAGTCCCGGCCTTGTTCGTCCACTTGACTTCCGGACCGGTGCCGACCGATCCGCCTTCCGTGACCTTGACGGTCAGGTTCGTGTAGGAGGTGCGGCCCTTCGTGTCGGTGACGACGAATTTCACCTTGTGCGTGCCCTTGTATCCGAACAGGCCCGACATGCCCGCGTCCTTGACCGTTCCGGCCAGGATGTGGGTCGAGGCGGCCTCTTTCATCACCAGGTAGGCGAGCAGGTCGTCGTTTTGCGGCCATACCGGTATCGTCCCGTTGACGTATCCGGCGCCGTCCAGCGCGGCGAGCAGCTCGGCGTTATCCGAACTGAAGACCAGTTTCGCGGTGCGTACCGAGGCGTCTGCCTGCGGGGTGATGACCGCCTTGAGGTTTTCGCTCCATTTGCCGAGCTCTTCGTCGAACATGCTTTTGCTGATCGTGTAGCCCTGCGCGATGTCGCGGCCGTCGAGCGTCACCACGGGCGAGTTCGGGTCGGACAGGTCCTCGTCGGGAATCGTCTCCTCGCCGGCGAAGGCGAACAGCTGCATCACGTCCACGTCGATTTTCTGGTCGTACACCCAGTTTTCGACTGTCATCTGGAACTGGATGTTGCCCTGGGTCGCGTTCAGGATCTTGATCGAAATCTTGCGCCACTGGCCGGCTTTGCAGTCGGTGATTTCGCGCGTCCACTTGACGGGGACGTAAACCGGTGCGGCGTCGCCGGGCGACTTGTTGTAGGAACCTTCGAGCTCCACTTTGATCGTATTGGACGCTTCGACGGCCTTGAAGTATCCGCGCGCCTCGTTATTCGATTCGGCCCGGTTGAAGACCAGCTTGTTTTCCCCGACCGACAGCGTCACCTTGAGGGCCGGAAGCGCCTCGGTGGCCTGTGCGTCGGGAAGGAACATGCTCTGCAGGTCGGCAGAGAGGATGACCGTGGTTTTGATGTTGGCCAGCGAACAGACCAGGTCGTTGACCGTGGTTTCGGTCTTTTTGACGATGGTTTTGGTGACCGATCCTGCGAAAACGGGACTCTCCCATGCGGCGTAGTTCGCCCCGGCCATGTAGGCCGCGTAATCCGGGGATTCGGCGGCGATGGTGTAGGAGCCCGGCGCGAGGGGGATCTTCTGGTTTTCCGTCTTTTTCAGGTCGCCGTACGTGTAGTTCAGCGTCTCGGAAGTTTTCACGTTGCGGATCGTGACCTTGTAGTCGTCGCCGGCATCCGCGAGCGGCGACGAGGCGCGGGTGGTCTCCTGCGCTTTGGCCGTTCGGTCCGCCGGTTTTGCAGGCTGGGAGACGGATCCTCCGGTGGTCGTGGAGATCACCTCGTCGTCGGCGACCGAAACGGTCAGTCCCGAAGTGACCAGGTAGCCCATCTCCGTGTCGTCGGGCGTAGGATCGTCGCCCCCTCCGTTGTATCCGGGAGTCTCGTTCTTACACCCCGCCAGGAACAGCAGCAGGGCCATGCAGGTTATTTGGAAAAACTCTTTCATATGGAGTCGTATTTGGGGATTGCGGTGGATGTTCGGTGTCGTGTCGTTAGGCTTCGGGGTTCAGTTCGATCTCCCGGGTCTCGACCGTGGTAGGGGTGTCGTCGAAACGCAGGTCGAGGCTCGCCTGTCCGGCCGATCCTGCGTCGATCTCGATGCTGTGCCAGGTTCGTGCGGCGGTGACGCCGATCTCGGTCTTCGGGAATTCGACCTCTACGCCGTTGGTCTTGGTGGCCTTGCCGCTGAGGTAGAGTTTGGTGTTCGGCCGTACGAAAATCGGCGTGGGGTTTGTATCCGGAACCAGCGTGTGTCCGCTCTGGTAGCCCGATTCGGTAGAGACGGTCAGGTTGTAAGAGGTGTAGTAGTTCTTGAACCAGTCGGAGAGGTGGAGCGTGTAGAGCGCATTGGCCAGCGTATGCGATACCTGTTGGGTAATGGTCTTGCGCGCGACGATCGTGCAGGTCGTCGAACCCACGAAATAGGCGGCGTCGGGTCCCTCTTCAGCAGGGTCGCCGTACGAGAATCCGGCGGTGTAGCTGCCCGGGTCGAGCAGCGGCTGGTCGTAGTCCACCATCGATTCGTAGGTCATCTCGAACGTTTTGTCCGGGTCGACCAGCTTGAGCTTCAGCTTCATCTGTTCGGGGGCGGGAAGGCATGAGGCGGGCAGCGTGCGCGTCGCCCCGGCTTTGGTGCCGTCTGCCACGACCGCAACCTCCGGGGAAACGGTGCAGGCGAACGCGATCGCACCCTTCTGCGGATCGGGCGACGGGCTTTTCGAGCATCCCCCACCCAGCAGGAGTGCGAAGAGGCTTGCGGCCGGCAGGAGTATATGTCTGTTTATATTCATATTATATAAAGTGTGTGGTGGTTGTTCCGTATGCGGTTATCTGATCGAAACGCGTATGTTGTCGAGGTAGAAGTAGAAAGTTTTGGCCGTTACGGTAGTTCCTGTTCGGGTGTAGTCTATGAACCAGGTCAGCCGGGTGGTTGATGTGCATCCGCTCAGGTCGTTCGTATGGTCTTTGACGGTCATGTTGGTCGGGGAGCCGCCCGCGGCCGGGTTGTAGGTTTCGAGCAGGGGGCTCGGGGGGGATCCCGGGTAGCCGTAGCCGCCGGCGATAGCCCCGGTTTGCGTGGTGGTTGCGAATTTGCAGGTGGTCGTACCACTTGAGGCGTCGGTGGTACTGCCAGCATCGTAAAACAGTTTCAGGTTCAGTGTTTTGCCCGGTTTGATTCCGTTGAGCGGCGGAGAGTCGACGCGCCCGTAGCGGTTGTCCTGCCTGCCGATGATCGTACTCGAACCGATGTAAGTCCGGACTTCCAGCGATGTGTTGGCGGCGGTTTTCCACCTCGATCCGGTCCAGCCGGGCAGTCCGGCGGCGTCCATGCCGTAGGCCGAGTCGCCCTTGTCGTCCGCATGCGAATCGTTGCCCGAAACGTTCGCGAAATCCTCGAAATAGAGGTAAGGCACGGTCAGCCCGACGGCCACGGAACCCTCCTCGGTAAAGGCGACCTGCCGCGTTTCGGAGACGATGGCATTGTCGGAATCGTAGGTGAAGGTCAGTCCGCCTGTGCGGATCAGCTCGCTGTGGTTGACTCCGTTGGTCTGGTTGTAGAAGCTCACGGCGTAGTTGTTGTCGGCATTGACCGTGAAGTTTTGCGTGTTCGATCCGTCGCTGAACAGCGCGCCGTCCGGGGCCTTGACGGTGAAGGTGTTGGGTGTTTCGCCGAGGTTGTTGCCGGCGATCGAGAAGGTGAGGCGGGTAATCGACAGCGAGCCGGGGATCGTGAGGTTGACCGGCGTGATGCGTCCTGCTTCCAGCTTTCGGTTGATTTGCTGCGAAATGGAGGTGATTCGGTTGCCGTCCTCGTCGTAGGTGATGAAGCGCACGGTGCCGTTGACCGTCCCGGGGCAGAGGAACAGCCAGACGTACTTGCCGTCGGAGGCGTCTTCGGCCGATTCGTCGAACGATTGGCGCAGTTCGGCGGTCACCGTATTGCTGCCGTCCGAAAGCGAAGGGGCGGCGGTCGGGGCGGTCAGGTCCATCGTCATGCGGCCCACCACGGGGGAGGGGAACTCGACGCGCAGCTTGCGGATCGGGCGGCCCCACCGGTTGCGTCCGGTCGGTACCTGGATGCGCATGACGTGGCACTGGTGGATGAAATTCATCGTCATTGCGTTGTCCGACGCGAGGCCGGGGCGGCCCGTGAGGGGCTCGGCCAGCATGTAATCGAGGTTGCCCGTATAGGGCGCGGAATAGCTTTGGCCGCTGCGCATATCGTAGGTGCCGTCCTGCAAGGCGGGCAGGTTGTAGGAGACCTGTGTCCCGCTTACGGCCGCGGGCCGCGGGAATGCGGCGTAGTAGTCATAGCTGCCCGGAGCCATGACATCCATCTGCGTGGCGAATGTCGAGACGGAAGGGGAGTACTGGTAGCAATGGAACCGTTGGCCGCTGTTGAGTGCGTCGGCGCTGCCGGATGCCCGCCAGTAAACCGAGATCGTGTCGCGCTCCGACCAGAAAACCTTGTCGAGCCGGTCGCCGCCGATGATGGTTTTGGTTCCGGGAGCCAACGATGCAGCCGGCTCCTGTTGCGCGGTGGCGTTGAGGAATACCTCGACCGGCACGGTACTTTTGGAGGTATCCTGTTTGGCGGAACATCCCACGCAAAAATATACCGCAGTTCCAACCATGCCCAGAATGATCGACTGTCGGACGGTGTTTTTCATTTTCATTAAGTCGGCGGGACGCGCCTGAATGCATGGTGCAAAAGGCATGGCGCGGAACCCTTTTTTTCTCCCGCACTCGTGTGGCCCGAGGGTAAAGATCGGGAAATAAATTGTATTTGTAATACTTATACAACGGAGATGCGGTGGAAAGGTTACAAAAAAAACGGCCCCGGAATGGTTCCTGACGCACGGAAGCCAGTCTCCGTAAGGGAATCGGGAGATGTCGGGCGGATGGATGATGTCCGCAGGAGTTGGAACCCGTCCGCCCGGTAAAATATGCCTTCCGGCGGCGGCCGGTGAAATGCGCCCGGTGGTGGGGAGCCGTGTGGTGGGGAGCCGTGTGGTGTGGTGTGGTGTGCATTCGGGGCATAGAGTGCATTATTGAAAATAAATTTCTTATCTTTGTAACCTGCTTGGGTAATACTATTTATGGATAAGCAATATGCCGGGTTTTTACCATGTCTTCGACTGGTGGTGGCGTTCGCGGGGCAAGTCGTGAGCGCACCGGATGTATGCGGAACCCGGAACGGTTTGCAAGCATAATGAAGGCTGTCGGCTCGCGACGGCCTTTTCTTTTGGAGGGGCCTCCCCGGCTTTCCCGGAGAGGGCTTTCGAAAGAGGTGTTCCCGGCTTTTGGAGGAGTGTTGACGCGGGTGGACGGCCCTGCGGAACCGCGTTGTGCGGGTCGTAAGGGCAGGCCGGGCCCGGGCTCCGGGACGGGTTGTGCCGTATTATGCATATAATATATATGTATGTATAGCTGGATATACCATATATCGGATGCACGATAACATGCAGGTTTGGCAAAGGGAACCGTTCCGGTTTATATCGCCTGCATAGAGAAGCGAACAAACATAAAAACAGATAAAAATAATTGAGCATGACAACGAAAACCAAACGATTCTTCCTGCCGGAGAGCGAAATCCCGACCCAGTGGTACAACATACAGGCCGACATGGTCAATAAACCGATGCCGCCGCTGAATCCCGCCACACGCGAGCCGCTGAAACCCTCGGACCTTTATCCGATCTTCGCGAAGGCGCTGGCCGATCAGGAGCTGAACCAGACAGACGCATGGATCGACATCCCGGAGGCGGTACGCGAGCAGTATAAGAATTACCGTTCGACGCCGCTGGTACGCGCTTACGGCCTCGAAAAGGCGCTCGGCACTCCGGCGCACATCTATTTCAAAAACGAGAGTGTGAGTCCGGTCGGGTCGCACAAGCTGAACTCGGCCGTCGCGCAGGCTTATTACTGCAAACAGGAGGGTGTGACCAACATAACCACCGAGACCGGCGCGGGCCAGTGGGGGGCAGCGCTCTCTTACGCAGCGAAGGCGTTCGGGCTCGAACTGGCCGTCTACATGGTTAAGATCAGCTATGAGCAGAAACCCTACCGTCGTTCGATCATGCAGACGTTCGGCGCACAGGTGACCGCCTCGCCGTCGATGTCCACCAAAGCGGGGCGCAAGATACTGACCGAGCATCCGAACTACCAGGGGTCGCTGGGGACCGCCATCTCCGAGGCGATCGAGCTGGCGATGAGCACCCCGAACTGCAAATATACGCTGGGCTCGGTCCTGAGCCACGTGACGCTGCACCAGACGGTGATCGGCCTCGAGGCCGAGAAACAGATGCAGATGGCCGGCGAGTATCCCGACATCGTGATCGGCTGCTTCGGCGGCGGGTCGAATTTCGGGGGTATCTCGTTCCCGTTCATGCGCCACAACATCCTCGAAGGGAAGAAAACGCGCTTTATCGCCGCCGAGCCGTCGTCGTGCCCGAAGCTGACGCGCGGACAATTCCGTTACGACTTCGGCGACGAGGCGGGCTACACGCCGCTGCTGCCGATGTTCACCCTCGGCCACAACTTCGCCCCGGCCCACATCCATGCGGGGGGGCTGCGCTACCACGGTGCCGGCGTGATCGTGTCGCAGCTGCTGAAGGATAAACTGATGGAGGCCGTCGACATTGACCAGCTCGAGAGTTTCGACGCGGGAACCCTCTTCGCACAGGCCGAGGGCATCATCCCGGCTCCCGAGTCGTGCCATGCGATTGCCGCGGCGATCAAAGAGGCCAACAAATGCAAGGAGACCGGCGAGGAGAAGGTGATCCTGTTCAACCTCTCGGGCCACGGCCTGATCGACATGGCCGCCTATGATAAATACCTTTCCGGCGACCTGCAAAACTATGCGCTCTCGGACGAAGAGATCGCGAAGAACCTCGCCGAACTGGAATAATCCGGCCGTATCCGCCACGGCCTTAGTTGGCAGCCGTTGCTGCTGTTGCAGTCGTTGCGGCTTGTCGCTGCCGGGCCCGGGGATGTCTTTACCGTCGCCGGAATTGTTCCGGGACGCATCGGACCGCCCGCCTCATAACGATGCGGGCGGCCTGTTTTCCGGCGACAGGAATTTTTGCCGGAAAATCGCGCCGACGGCTGCCCGGGGGCCCCGGAGGGCCGAAAGAGGGGATTTTTCTTTGGGAAAAACGGTTTTTTTTATTTAATTTTGTCTATAGTGTATGCTTTGTTATGACACTCAGCG
>ENA-UEPN01001358-UEPN01001358.1-human-gut-metagenome-genome-assembly--contig:-NODE-1358-length-13198-cov-3.293728_pt1 | contig 13198 bp, 21 predicted proteins | sample MGYA00242897_ERZ507910 | MGnify/ENA primary metagenome ERZ507910 (study PRJEB26167, sample SAMN06115525) | human gut metagenome | host: Homo sapiens | place: China:Jiangxi | collected 2015-08-20...
TATTGCACATCGCCTAAAATTGCAACATCTCCAGTAGAAATTGCTCTCCGCTGCGGCACAGCAATCATTTCATCCACTTGCATGAAAATTTGCTGTGCTTCCACAAATCGTTTCACGCCAACTGTTTTATACTGATAGCAAAGCCGGTACTTTAGTTTCAGCCCGTCAACGGGACGATCGCCAGCATCTGCGATGTTCGCAACTGCATAAATTTTTGCAACCCCATCTGTAAACCGTTCAAACTTCATCGCTTTCTCCATCTACATCTTGAGAAATATAGAAATTTCTCATGGAAAACAATTCATCATGATAATCAATTTTGAATTGGTCGGATGCATGGTTGTAAATATATCGGCAGAGATCCAGAAAAAGCTGATGCACCATCAAATCTTTTTCATAATCAATCTTGCTGCTGATGTATTTTCTCAAAATTGCATCGGCACGAGGTAGGATTGCCTCCACCTCTTGATTGGTTTCCGGTTCATCCCAAGTGATATGGAGATAAACCTTTACTTCTTCTACTGTCGGCAACCCTGTTCACCCTCTTTCCTTACTTAGTAGAAACAGTCTTTGCAGCCCAAATAGCACTTTCCAAATCTGTAATATCGCAAACGGTAAATGCATTGTTATCCAGCGGTGTTCCGGCGATGTGCGTCTTAATCTTAAAAGTACGCACATCTTCCAAGAACTTGTATTCATCGGAATAAGTAATACTTCCAGTCTTTGCAGTGCCTACTCCGAGAAAATACTTCTTTGCCAAGCCAATGACGGCTTTATTTTCCGGAACAGCAATCGACTGAATCACCTGCATCGGATACGGCATTACATTATTCCGGTAAGTGCCATCCGGTGCCATGATGGTCGTTGCTGTGAACACCTTTGAAAAATAGTCAACCGGATTCACGATAAAGACAACATCTGTAACAGGACGCTGCCGTCCAGCTGGTGTCTTTGCAAGATCCTTTATAATTGCACCGATTGTAACCGGTGTGATGGCATCCAGCTTTACTGTTGTCTTTTCCTGATACGTTCCAGCAGATGCATTGTCAATATCTCGCATCATGCCAATCGGCTGATCTTTTCCTGTTCCGTCTACAATTCCTTTTTCAAGTCCATATGCCAGAGATTCGGTCAGCAGTGTCCGGCAATATCGTTCTACCCAAGACGGACCCAAGTCCAGCATATCCGCAGGAATCGACATCCAAGCAGACAATTTATACATATCTGCACTGATTGTATCAATCGCACCGGAAAGTTCCTGCACAATTGCACTGTTAATCTGTCCCCATGCAGCCTGCTGAATACCTTGCTTATTGATTACAAGCTTTGTCAATGTGCTGGTATTCATGCTGTAAACCGCATTGATCAATGGGAAGTTGGATTTGATGTCGTCCATAACCGCATCAATAAAGGTTGGTTCAACGGCATCCGGCAAATTGGTAACAGCGTTCTGATAGTTCTTTCCAGCGTTAATTACATTTTCCCAGAATGCCGTTTCCTTGCTGGTCAGCACTCTGTTTCCTCTGCTTGCCAGAATTGCACGGTCAGAAGCAGTAACAACGCCGTTGTATTCTGCTTTGAGTTTTTCTGAAATAAAAGCACCAAGTGCATCAATGCTTGCACGAATATTTTCAGTATCATTCTTGTTGATTGCATCCGTCAAATCACTGATAATGTCAGCCTTCTGTTTTGTTTTTTCATCCAGATTTGTCATAACAAGCTCCTTTACAATCTAATTTTTTCAATTGTTTTATTATAAATGCTGCCGAAAATCTGATCTGCAACATTTTTTTCAGGTGGTTTTGATTCTGACTTTCCAGAATCTTTTTCTTTTTTATCAATCACATCAACGAATCCATACTGCAAGCAGTCCGCAGCACTCAACGCCGTTTCCGCATCCATCATTTCTGTCAACTTCTGAAAGTCAATTTTCCCATTTGATTTGTCCATGTAGGCATTCTTGATATTTGCCGTGATGGTATCCAAAATATCCGCCTCATGCCGCAGCTCTTCAGCATTGCCCCATGCAATTGACATTGCATTGTGAATCATCATGGTGGAACAATTGGACATGTGGACTTCATCGCCGCACATTGCGATCACGGAAGCAATGGAACACGCAAATCCATCAATATATACAATTTTCTTTGCATTGTGCCGCATCAGCTGGCTATAAATCGCAATTCCTTCCTTTACGCTTCCGCCGTTGCTATTGATATAAATGCAAATGGTATCAATTTCTCCGGCTTCAGCAAGCTGACTGCGAAAATCTTCCGCAGTTACAACCTTATCTTTTTTGTCATATCGTTCGCCAACCTGCGAATAGATGTACAAATTCACTGTTTTTTCATCTTTCTTCGCCAAATTCCAGAACGTCCCATCATTCATCCTGACCATCTCCTTCCACATCACTTAATGTGCTGTAATTTTTTGTAAGGGTGTATCCATCCGCCCATTCCTTATCCAGATTTTGCAGCTTTAAGGCTCTCCGGATTTCGTTTGTGCTGCAAATCGCTGCTGCCTTTAGCTTGTCAGCCCCAGAAGCACATGAAAACAAATCGGAATATTTAATCATACTGGTATCAAACAAAATCTTGCTGCCATGAAGGATTTCTTCTTTTCGGTATAATTTCCTTGAAAATTCCTTGTCTGCTTTGTCTGTATAGTAGCAAATGCACTCTCCAATAAACAAATCCAGCACCTCAGATAATCCGGACGATCCACCAGTAAGCAAAACAGGCGGTATTCGGTATTTTCTCGCAGCTGTTTCAATTGCAAGTGAAATGGTATCCTTGATTTCTGTTATGATGGACTTGTTCCCCTGAGATTTGGTGCTATCGTTCGCAGATTTCGCAGTGATGCCGCCGATCAGCGGCAATACTGCCTTATCGCTCTTCAAAAAATTCTTGAATGATACATTCATCATTTTTTTGAACTTTTCTTCGTAGTCATCGCCAGTCGGTAACGCACCAACTTCCAAGAAATATTTTTCATTGGATGCTTTTGAATAAATCTTTGTGGTAATAGACAAAATCTCATTGCAGTACGAAAGTACGCTGTTCAGCATGGCATCACTATGAGAACTTTCCCATGGATTTCCGATATAAATTACATCGCTGTAAGAACACTTGTTCAAGCTGAAATCGCCATAACTGACGGATTCAAAGTATAATTCTGTTGTGTCTTTTGTCGATGCACAGAAGTGGTCTGCCACAAACCATTCTTTGTGGTGTTCAAATGCAAGTACTTCTCCATCCCACAGATAACGAAACCAAAATTCATAGAAAAAATCAGAAGCATTCTGGCTTCGATTCGGGCAATAATTGAGCAGATAAAACAAATCGCCTTGATTTTCTTTTCCGTTCTGAATCGTTTTGATTGGTACTCTTGATAAACAGGTTGCAACATAGTCCACTGCAATATATTTTGCAAAAAGGGAAATGAATGCTTTGGTTTCTTCATCCATTTCATAATATCCGGTATCCGTTTTTTCTTCTTTTTCTATTTTTTCTTCCAGAAATGGTCGAAACAGTCGCTTGAATACATTCATCGTAATCACTCCCTTCTGCTTAATAGATCCATGCTTGCATCATGTCAAGATTGATTGCTTTCGTGTGCTCCAAAACGTCCGACACACATTCCGCAGCGACAAATGCCTTGAATTCATCATTTTTTCTGGATTTTGGTTCTATTTTTTGATAGGTAATATTGCCTGCTCCGCTGGTTGCCGTCTTTGTATTATTGGTCTGCCAACACATATTACTGTTATTTTCGCCCCAGACAATTTTTTGCGTTGCAAATTTGTCTGTAAGGGTCGGCACAATCTGCATTTCATCGGACGGGCGAACCAAATAGATTTGATCATCATTCAATTGCATAAAATCCATGCAGGCATTCCGCAGAACATTGCAGCGATATTTGTCCAAACCGACCTTTAAAATCTGAGAACCTCGTTTTGCAGCTTCATTTTTCAGCCACATTGCAGGCAGTTCCGGCGGAATTGCTTTTGCATCTACAAATGTTACAAGCCCTCTGGCTTCCCATTCTCGCAATGGCGGTTTGATGCGAATCAGATCCGCAGAATTTTCACAAATCCACGTATGTCCAACCCAATAATCAACACCGTTTACTCTGTAAAGCAATCCTGCTCCTAAAAAGTCTGTTGTCAGCATGAAGTCCAATCCTGCAACGCATGATTTTCCCTTTAACAAGTCTTCTTCCACTGGTCGATTGCATGCAATGATATTTTCCCACTTTGTGACAGCATTTTCTGTATGCTTTGGTGGGCAATTCATTCTTTTGGTCGGGAAAGATGCGTTTGCAGCTGGATTTTGCTTATATTGTGCGTGTTCCAACTTGATTTCTTCCATCAAATCCGGCAGAAATCGCAAAGACGGATTTGCTTTGTGCCAGGAATCAGGATTGTCAATTTCATCAATGCAGTCAATTTTACAGATAAAAGGAAACATCCCGTTATCTGGTTCTTCCAAATCCAGTATTTTTTCACAGGTTTCAAGCAAATCATCGAAAACAGCCCCTCTTACATTGCCGTTTGTGCTGATGATGGTTTGCCGTGGATAGCGTTTTTTACCAAGACCGGTTACCGCAACATCAATCAAAGCACTGTTTTCATAAGCGTGGTATTCGTCAAAGTCCACCTTACCTGGTCTGCCACCATCTTTTGTTTTTGCATTGGATGTGCGAAACCGCAGTTCTGAGCCTGTTTTCAAGTTTTTGATAACTTCTTTATTCCAGCGAAAGTGTCGTTTCATCTTCACTGCATTCTGTTCCAGCACATCATACACGTCTAAAAAACTCTGTTTTGCCTGGTCTTCTGACGTTGCAAAAATATCAATGTGATATTTTGGTACGCCATTGACCGGTGTCAATAAGGCGAAATCTTCAAACGCTAAAAAGCCATTTTTCCCTGCTCCACGCCCTACGACAATCACCAACTTCGGAAAACGAAGCTGCCCATTTTCCTTGTAAACGCAATTGTGAATGAAAAAACAGAATTTTTCCCATGTGAACAAAGAAAACGGAAAGTACTTTTGCAAGGCAAAGTATTTTTCTGCCTGCTCCATATCGACTACTAATTTTTCTGTCTGAAACACGTGCAAAACGAATTTATATAGCTTTTTCTGCTCTTCGCAAACAGGCACATCATTTTCGCTGATTATGGATAAATAGTCGTCAATGTATTTACAGTTCGTCATCCGGCTGCATCAGCTCCGAAACGGATTTAATATCAATTCCAAGAGATTTCAAGATACTGAGCATTTGCTTATTGGTATCCCGTAATTCTTTTAGTGCTGGATTTGGTTTTGTGATCATGAATCCAGCTGTATTCGGTTCTGACAACATCGTTCCATTCTTCGTGATGTTCTTTTTCAGGTCTTCTGCACAATCAAACAAGTATGCATAATCGTCAATCATCTTACTGATTGCACTCATATCTGCATTTTTCCGCTGCACAAAATCATACAAAGATGCCTGTACTTCCTTTGCTTTTTTCCTCACAAAATCCACCTCCTGCAAAAAAACTACACGGGAAGCGAATCAGAAGAACTGTCTAATCCCCCCATCGGTATTGAACCCCCCAGAAAACTTTCGATTTTTTCAATCGGGGGATATCTTTCACCATCGCTCCTCGTTTTCAAATCCGATCTCTCTTGGTTTGTGCCGATCGTTTGCGTGCACTGCTTCGTGGCATTGACTGCACAACAGAATCAGATTGCGTTGCTCCTGCCCGTTGCTGTCTATGTAGGTCTTGCTATATGCCAGCTCCGGATGCTCTCGCAAATGGTTTATATGATGCACCAGCACAGCATAATGATATTTACCGTTTGCTTTGCAACGCTGGCATTCGTTGTGCTGCTCTTTGCGTATGGTTGCAGCCAGCTGTTTCCATGTGCCGTCATTGTAAAACCGGTGCACCTGATTGGTTTTAATCAAGCCATAAATTTCTTGTACTGTCATATCATATCATAAAAAGATAGCCACTCTTCTGAGTGGCTTAAAATGAAACTATCCAACTCTTTATTTTATTATAAAGAGTTATTGCGTGTCATGTGTGTCAACTGTGTCATGTGTGTCACTTTTTTTGATGATCCGCTGGATTGCGGCTTTTAATGCATATGATGTCCAACCGCCACCAACTAAATCAGCAACCTGCTCCCACGAAATCTTTTGATACCGTTCATCAATATAGTATATCCGAATTGCCTTTTTCAGATTGTAGCTGTAGATGCTGTTTACAAATTTGTTTACCCGTTCGATTCCTGATTCCAGTTCTTCGATGCGGTCAAATGATATGGGGCTATCATCCTGATTGATTTTTTGATATGCATCATTTACTTCCGCCTGCATATCTCTGTAATTTATCAGCAACTGTCTGATGTTATTCAATTCCAAATCATCCCTTTTCGTCATCATCATTCATCCATACTGATCCCCTCTATAAATGCCGCCATAACTGCCTTCGCTATCGCATCCGCTGTTTCATCAAATTGAATCAAACACCGCTTGAATAATTCAGTCTTAAAAGATGCCATTGTGCGAGCATCCATTGCACCTTTTTCCCGCAGTTCCAAAAGTTGCTCGTTCGTAAGCATTGACCATAGCAGTTCTAATGTTTCATCGCTCATTTCCAATTACTCCTTTTCATATTCTAATTCAATCAGCCGCTTTATCGCTGCTAAAGCCGTGTCAATTGCCGCAACATCATGACAAAAAGCGTTATCTTCTTCGTCTTCAAAATCAGCTGCAAAGTCCTCACGGTCGCAACGTAAGTCTTCCAGTTGTCCGATTGCATCTATCAATTTTTCAATGGATAGATGCTCTTTAGTTTCTAAACTGCCTTCATAACAAACTGAACTTCCATCTTCACAAACTGCAACTGCTGTTATATCCGATTTGATGGCAATTGCCGCAACAGTCACATGGGTTTCTTCTGATTCAGCACAATTTGTTCCGACAAATGTCATTGATGCAACATCTGCATACTTGTCAGCAATCTCAACAATCAGGTTTTTCATCCTCATTTCTCCTTCACTTGCGATATCTACTAATCCTGCTCCCATCCATACCATTGCACTTTCAGTCTAACCATTCCAACATTATGTAATGTGCGTGTTTTCAATACTTGCTGCAATTTTGCCTTTGCTCCGTATGTTGTCTGATATAACCAAGGTCGCATAACTCCACCATTACAAAGCCGCTGTAACCACTTACCATTTTCCTGATTATAGATGCCGTACAAAGGTTTTCTTTGTGCATCCATCAACAAAATTTCTTTTTTCCAGTTCATATAGCAAGAAAATGCTTTTGGCTTTCTCAACTCTTTCTCCGAAAATTTGGGCGGCTCTATAAAATATGAAGCACTTCGTGCATCGAGTGCACGATACAATGGCGTGCTGCTAATATGGTATTTGCGTTTGATAAAATCAATAGTTTCCCCGTTTCGATAGTCGGCAACTGCCTTTCTCATTCGTTTCTCGCTCCGCTTCCAATTTCGTATGGTGGCATCCCGAAACTCGCCTCGATAGTTCTTGCAAAATCTGTAAACTGTATCGGACGGAATTTCATACCGATCGCCCAGCTTGGCGATGCTTTCACAATCTACATAATGTTCAAATGCAATCTGCATTTTCAATTGTTCTGAATATTTCATATGTTAACCTCTCCTATATCGGCTCATTTAAGTTGTAAATCAGACTTGCATAAGCCTCTGCGTTTTCTGATACTGGTGGGTCTTGTTGTTTCGTTCCTTTGTGTGGCGTTCCTTCTGTTTTGCCCCAGTGTTTTAAAGTTTTTCTCCAATCCTTGATAAGTTGCCCATTTTTTGTCTTCCAGCCTGTCCCTGTGTAATAGTCATAAAATTTTTGCGTGTCAATGTGGATTCCTTCTTGTTCAGCAAATATCCGAATCTCTTCCAGAGTGGGAGTTATTTTTTTGCTTTTTGCATCTAAGATAGATAGATTATTTGTCCTATCCTTATCTAACCTAACCTGGGTATCCATATTGTCGCCCGTTTGGTTGACATCTGGTATACCATTGGTACCCGGTTGGTTGTCATTTGGTATACCAGAATGGTTATAGTTGGAATTTTCTTGATAAACCATGCCTTTATCTAAATGCAGACTGTTTTTTTCAACGAAAATTGACGGCTTATAGCGGTCTGAACGAATGTAGTTGTGAATCCGCCAGTGTTTAATTACCACGATGCCGCTATCAAATAAAATCACGAACTGCTTAGCAATCAAAATCCGCATATCATCGTCTGATGCTCCAATCATCCGCATAATCCGTTTTGGATTGTTGATAAATCCATCGTCATCCGCTCTCATTGCCAGATGAAAATATAACATTTGTGTGGTTGCTGGCATATCTAAAAACAAATCACTGTCAATAATTGACTTTGAAAACATTCTGCGTTCTGCCATGCAACCACCTCCTTTCCCTTTAGCTTTTTGAATTAGAATGATACATCGCCATCACTGAAAATCTTCCCGAAATCACTAAGGTCAATCTCTGGCGTTGGCTTGCCTTCATCTTCATAGGTATGTATCAGGTTACTGTAAGTCGTTTTCAGTGCAAGCCGGTTGTTTCGACAATGCATGAAGATCTGCATCTACAAACGCCTGTGCTTCATTGTCCAGTTCTCCAAGAATGCGATATAGTGGCTTCATAACATCGAAATGGTCAGCCTCTTGAATTGGGTCAAGTGTGGTGTTATCTGCGTGCATCGCTTCTACGCACATAATTGCAATTTTTATTGCATTCTGTCTTAAAAAAACTTCTTCCTTTTTCATCTTGACTTTCCTTTCTTCCTATGATAATATAGGAATATCAGTTATTTTTATTAGCCCTCGTCACTGGTTGCCGCCGGTGTGAGGGTTCTTTTTTGCCCGTTCTTGCAATAACTCTTTTTCCAGAGCCTCACATTTTTCTTCTGTCAGTTTCAGTTGCTTCTTCATGGCGTTTCCAAGTTCGCCAACTGTCACTTTTATAACGTTGTACGTTTCTTCCTCCGACCATCTTCCAGACAATTTCTGATTCATTTTACGTTTTCGATAACGCTCTTTTGCTTGTGCATCCTGTTCTTTTTTTGCCACTTTTCTGCATGCTTCACAGTATTTCAATGCAATGTGGCTGTGATAGCTGTTGTGGTAGATGTCGCTGATTGGTTCATTGCATCGCAGGCAGTATTTGATAACTTGCATTTGTATCCGCTCCCCTACTGCGTTTTTCTTCCTGTTTTTCTTCCGCTTTTCTACCCAAAAAGACGGGTTTCCTGTTAATCGTCGGCAGGTGGGGAAGTGCTGCTGCACCGCTCTGTGCAGACATCCAACAGCCGATGTGCAAAGTCATTGACAATCTCCGGAGGAATGTCGGTTAGTGTGGTATGTATCCGTTTTCCTCTGTTGTCAAAATGGGTAATCTCAATGGGCATGCTCTCGCCGGATTGAATCGCTACAATGCTGTCGTTAATCAGCTGATTGCACTGCTCGTATTGCCGAAGGCTGTCTTCCATGCGGTCTGCCTGCTCTCGTGCTTTCTGATAATCAAATCCACTCGATGTAGATTCACTATCGAAATCCTCCGCTTGTTCGTCCAGTAAGCGATTATGCCGCCGCCATGCAATCCAGCAGATAGCAGCAGCGATACCACCTAAAATCATTCCTTGCATGATCTCTTTTCCCCTTTCTTGCATTAAAGCATTCTCAGATACCAGCGGACAAATACCGCCGTTGGGACTAAAAAGCCCCGATTCACACTGCCAGCCTGCCGCCACGCAATGCCGAAAGAATTGGTTGTCTCCAGCATGGAGCGGACACTTTCCGGTGTGCAGTGCAGGAACTTCGCCAGAGCATGCACCGGAATGTTCTGCGGATATGCTGCAATCAAGTCAGCGACCTTTTCTGTGTCCTGCTCGATGTACGCTTGAATCTGTGTGTTCATGTTCTCACCTCCTCTCACGCACAAACGCCGTATTTCACAGCCAGTTCCTTGACGATTGCCACATAGATTTCAATCAGCTTTTTGTCCTCTGCGATGATGTCAATCCGTGTCAGCTTGTCCCGTTTTGACTTGCAAACGCCCTCTCCTGCCATCCGATTCCGCTTATTTGTAAGCCGGGTGTTCAGGGAAACGCCTGCTCTGGATTCGATTGACCGATAGATTTCCTCGTAAACCAGTCGAATACCGCCGTAGCCCTCTCCGGTTGCCCGTGCAATCTTGTTAATCAGGTGTTCGCTGTCTTTCCGCCATGCGGTCTTGTCCAGAGCGATGACCTCACAGGTATTCTGCAACTTCTGTTCCAGCCCTGCAAGTGCGGTTGCCTGCTCTACCTGACGGGCTTCTATCTGTTTCTGCCGGGTCTCCATCTGAATCAGAACTTGCAGCTGTGGGGACAGATCCGCAAACTGTGACTGCACGGAATAGCTGCCATGCTTCCGGATGGATGGAAGGACATCGTCAAACACCCAACGCTCGAACTTCTCTGCATCCGGTCGGCGGCTGTGGGTAATCAGGCGGTATAAATCGCCCTCGGTGATGAATTTCATCGCTTGAGTTCCACCATTCGTAGGGGTCATTATTTCGGTGACCCCTTTGCAATGTGCAGCAATTGCATTTGCGGTGCTTGCATAATTCAAAGAATTTGCAACATCCTTTCCGCAAAACAGTACCTTGCCATCATTCTGTTCCAGAATCCGGATTTCTCCGAAAACCTCATTCATGAATACCTGAATTCCATTCTCATTCATTTGTGCTTTCCTCCTGTGCTCTTAATGCTGCCATGCTCTTAGCGACTGCCAGACCTTTAACCAGTCCAAGTACATACTCAAATGCGTATTCGTCTAACGTCTGAAACTCCTGATACAGTTGCAGGAACTTGACAGGGTCAATTGTTCCTGTTGTCTGCATTGCCTGAATTGGGTTTGCCATAAAACAACATCCTTTCATTTTTTATTACCCTTACGGGCAGTGGGTCGGGATACGCTCCCGACGGGCGTTGTTAGTATAAAGGCAAAGAATGAGGTGTTTGCCAATGGTTACGATGCTGCCACATCGTCCCCGTATCGCCGATAGGTCAGCAGGGGCTTATTTGTTGTCCATCTCTTCGATTTTTATCACTGTGAAAAATTCAGCGTGTACCTGTTTGATTGCAACAGTATTCTCTTGCCCAAGAATTTTTCTAATTTTTTCTTCAAATTCTTTGCGTTCATTTTCGCATCGTTGAACTTCAGCTTCATACTCTTCATGGCTGCCGAAGAACGGTTCGTCTGACTCTGATGGAACATCGCTTGCTGCCCAATTCCGTAAAGCTTCCATACTTACGTGAATGTTCCATATTGTAACAAGGAAATTCTTGTTTTCAGCAGAATAATCGTCTACAAATTCGGACTTTGAAATGATTTCAATTTCAAAACGTTCATTTGAAAGTTTCATTTTCGTTCCCTCTCTTTTTTTTAATTTCAGCCGAGCGTTTCGGTTTTCCGCTGGCTCGTGGCTTTCGGTTTTCCGCTGCCTGTCCTCGACTGTGGTTTTAGTATAACACGTTCGTGTTTATTTGTCAATACGTTTGCATCAAAAAAACGCTTTTTGTATGATTGCACAATTTGAAATAAATACTTTTGTTTATTTTTTACAATTAAATTTCGCTTGACATTGATACGAACGTATGATATAATACAATTGTATGAAAAGAGGTGATAGAATGGAACGCTTACAAACAAAAGATATTTTGCGAATGCTGCGAAAATCTAAAGGCTATACTAATATGAAAGACTTCTGCGATGCAGTAGGAATAAGTATAGGCACATATCAAAATTACGAAACAGGCAAAAGAGTTCCGACAGCGGATATGCTAATCAAACTTTCTGATTTTTATGGAGTATCGACCGATTATCTGCTTGGAAGATGCACAAACATGATGACGCCAACCGAAAAGCAGCAAAAGATTGCAGAAGAGTACGCAAAGCTTGACGATACAGAACAGAAAATTTTATACGATATGGTCGAAGCCCTTGTAAAATCGTTGAAGAACTCCAAGAAATAACCACCCCACTACAACCACCATACCATATACCAACACCTTGGACACGCTGTATTTTTCTGTGGGTCGCACAGATACAGCGTGTCTTTTTTTTCATCGGTTTCCATCACTCTGTAACCGCTTCTCTCTGCCCGACCAGCAGATTGATGAAATAGACCTGCCCTTTTCCGGTGACTTTCGGGGTCTTGCTGATGGTCGTATAGCCGGAATGAATCACGCTGGTTTCTTTGATCTCCATCAACCCACGCTCCATGCTCCGCTGTGTCGGCAGGTTGTATTCCGAACCGCACCGCTTGATCAGATAGCCGTTTTCCCGCATCCACTGGAACAGTCGTTTTTGCCCCATATCCACGCCGTTTTGCTTAATCAGCTTTGCAAGTTCGCCAATCAGAATACTGCTGCTCGATGCGGTCACGCTGTCGGCAAATAAAACCTTTGGCTTGTCCTGTTCCATCTGCTTCTGTAGGTCGCTGACGGTCGTTTCCAGCTGCTTCATCTTTACATTTGACAGCTGCAAGGCTCTCGCCATGATTGCTTCGGGGCTGTTCCACTTCTCTTCAACATTGATAAAATACTGCCGCCAGAACTTCCCCTTTTCCGTCCGCTGAAGCATGCACAACTCTTTCGCCATGGGAATGGTGATTTGGTGGTCGGTGATTTCTCTTGAGACTTTCCGTTGTCCCTCCATACGAACCTGCTCAAAATTGAGCGGGTTGAAATCTACTCCTTCTGAAAATCCATACTCGCACATTCTCGGAAACCAATCCTTGTAAGCGGTTTTCACTTCCAGAGCCTCCCACAGTTCCCGACCCGATACGGTCGGACGGTCTGCGTTCTCGTAGTGAATCTGAATCATTGTGTTCATCGTTCATACTTCCTTTCCATTTGTTATTCCGCTGCCTGTCCTCGGCTGATTTTGTTAAACATTTCATTTTCCATCGTCAAAGAATTTCTGCAAATAATATGCTTTCTATTGACAAATAAAATGGAACATGATACAATAAAGTAAAGCACGCTTGAAAATCGCTTTATCTCCCGTTTGCTCATGAAAATCAACCGGAAACGTTCTTTTTTTTATTTGGTATAGCGTGCTTTATCTCGACCGTGGTTTTATTATATCACACCATAGTGTGATTG
>ENA-UEPN01001360-UEPN01001360.1-human-gut-metagenome-genome-assembly--contig:-NODE-1360-length-13186-cov-7.208788_pt1 | contig 13186 bp, 15 predicted proteins | sample MGYA00242897_ERZ507910 | MGnify/ENA primary metagenome ERZ507910 (study PRJEB26167, sample SAMN06115525) | human gut metagenome | host: Homo sapiens | place: China:Jiangxi | collected 2015-08-20...
GATGAAAAGCTTTATTATGTATCTTACCCTTCAGGATGATGTTCTCGATATAATGGAAGACATACAAAAGCAGCAACCATCGCATTTCTACCCTTGGATTTCTGATGGTAAGATCATTGAAAGTATTGATGAAAATGTTGAAAAAGCTGTGCTCCTTAAGTTTTATCTCGGTGGAGGTATTGAAAGATGCGAGGATCTCATTAATAAATATGTTGAAGATATCATTACTGCTGTAAAAAAAATAAATCACCCTCTAAAATCATGGTTAGAAGTTATTGAAAGAATGTCATTAAAAACAAAAGACAAATTGGATTCATTTAAAGTAGTTAGAGATGAGTTACATTTTTTTCTGTCACAACAGGGGTAATTTATGGAGAATGTTATTTTAATTGACCATAATGATTGTGAAACGGGGATTGCCGAAAAATTATATACCCACAAAAAAGGTATTTTACATCGGGCTGTTTCTGTATATATATGTAATAGCGATGGAAAATTATTATTACAGCAAAGAGCACTTGGAAAATATCATTCTCCCGGCCTTTGGAGCAATACCTCTTGTACACATCCCTTCCCGGGAGAATCGAATTTATCTGCAGCTAAAAGAAGATTAAGGGAGGAAATGGGGATAGAATGCCCATTATCTAAACTATTAAAGATCTACTATAATGTTTATGTCGGCGGTGATTTAACAGAACATGAGATTGCACATATTTTCTACGGTATTAGTGATGATGAACCAGTTTTAAATAGTTTGGAAGCTATGAGTTATAAATATATTTCCTTGACAGAGTTAAGTTCTGAAATAAAATTTAATAACGATGCTTTTTCTCGTTGGTTCGTCTATTGTTTCCCATATATTAAAAATGCTTTCCTGAATGAGAGTAATTATACCAATTTATTGATTTAGTATATGATGGTGCATTTGAGGGTTATGTATTCAATTAGTTGAATTCTATATTCTGCCCATGACGGTAACACGGGGTCTTAAAGCTGTTTACTTGGCTCCAACCGAAGACGCTGTCCCTCAGGCGCCGGAGACGTTCGGAGGTGTATGGGAGCCGTATTATCCGCAGGAGGTTCATAAGGTGATTTATACGACCATACCATTGAATCGCTGAACAGTGTGATCCGTCTCTCAATCAAGAAACACAGGGTGTTACCGATAGATGAGTTAGTAAAAAGCGGTGTCATCCAGGTAGCGTTACAGAAATGGGCAATACCCCTTAAGGGATGTCATCATGGCGATGAGTCGCTTTATTATCAAATTTAGCGATTTCCTTGACGGTCATTTAAGAAAATGACATTTACACAGAATGGTAAATAGGCTCTATTTTATTATCAATGACATCCATAGTGTCATTATAATAACGACATTTATGCATGCCATTGACATTGACATTGACATTGACATTGACATTGACATTGACATTGACATTGACATTGACATTGACATTGACATTGTCAGATACTATATTTATGACCAAGAACTCCATGCAGGTCCATTGCTATTGATATCCTCCTGAGCCTCTCGTACAATATCTTTTATTTGACTTAAATCCATATCTGAGGCTATTTTGATTATATTATCAAAATCAGCATCCATTATACATGCAACTATATCAATCATTATACACCTCCTTTTTCTAAACTTTTACATGCTAAAACAAAGTAAAACAAAAAATAGATATTATTATAGCAATAGTTGATTGCTGTTCTAACTGAACGCCACGTTCAACAACCTGTTTGACAGCTTCAACTTTAAACTCCTCAGGATAAAGCTTACCATGGGAATATCTACGGCAGCAGGCCGGTAATGGATTAAGTGATAACAGGTATCTGGAAATATAGGGGCAAATCCACCGACCCCGTACTGCTCACGCAGCTTATCCAGCAGTGGCATCATTTTTTCCAGAGGCGGTCGAACTCCGCCTTCGCAAAATAAGCGGAAGCCTGGCGAAGAATATCGTTACTGCGGCGCAGTTCACGATTTTCACGCTCCAGCTCTTTCAGACGCTGACGTTCAGCAGTGGTGAGCCGCCATCACCGCCCCCGGTATCCTGCTCATGCTGGCGTACCCGACACGCAGGGTCTCTGGCGTACAGCCAATCTTTGAGGCAATGGAACAAATTACCGCCCATTGTGAGTCATATTCGCTCTGACTTTCCAGAACCATACGAATCGCCCGCTGACGGACTTCGGGGGAAAACGAGTATTTTTAGTCATCCTGTTTACCTCTTTCTCAGGGAGTTTAGTCTCCAGGATTCCCGGGGTGGTTCACAGCCGTGCCTGCCCGTCCTGCGGAAAAAAGCCACAGACCTGTGGATAGCGACACAGCTGAATCGTCTTCCTGACTGCGACTGGGTACATCTGGTCTTCACCCTGCCGGACACGCTGTGGCAGGTGTTCGAAAGCAACCGCTGGCTGCTGAATGACGTGTGCCGTCTGGCGGTGGAAAATCTGCTGTATACCGCCCGAAAACGGGGGCCGGAACCCGGTATCTTCTGCGCCATCCATACGTATGGTCGTCGTCTCAACTGGCATCCGCATGTGCATGTGTCTGTAACCTGTGGAGGTCTGAATAAGCATGGTCAGTGGAAAAAGCTGAGCTTCCCGAAAGACGCGATGCGTTCGTGGTGGATGTGGAATATGCGGCTGCTGCTTCTGAAAGCGTGGTCAGAGGGGATGGCAATGCCGGAGTCGTTGTCACATATCACGACGGAATCACAGTGGAGAAGCCTGGTGCTGAAAGCCGGCGGAAAATACTGGCATGTGTACATGTCGAAGAAGACAGCCGGAGGGCGGAATACGGCACGCTACCTGGGGCGTTATCTGAAGAAGCCACCAATAGCGGCTTCCCGACTGGCGCATTACAACGGAGGAGCGAGTCTGAGCTTCCGTTACCTGGACCACAAAACGGGAGAAACGGCGACGGAAACGCTGACACAGCGGGAGCTGGTCGCGAGGCTGAAACAGCACATCCCGGAGAAGTTTTTTAAGATGGTGAGGTACTTCGGGTTCCTTGCCAACCGGATGTGTGGAGAAAAGCTGCCGCAGGTGTACCGTGCTCTGGGGATGGATAAACCGGAACCAGTGGCGAAAGTGTGCTATGTACAAATGGTGAAACAGTTCCTGAGTCGTGACCCGTTCGAATGCGTGCTGTGCGGCGGCCGGATGGTATACCGCCGGGCCATTGCGGGGCTGAATGTATCAGGGCTGAAGAAAAACACGCGGGATATCAGTCTGTGAGGTATATGCCGGCCTGACACAGGCTAAGTGTGCCCGGGAATCGGTGCAAGTATAAAAAACAGCCTGTCACGGTATAAAAATCGACCACGCAGAGAGAGAAACCACCGGAGTGGTGGGAAAAGCAGAAAGGCTCACGTGGCATAAGGCGTGGACAGCGGTATCGTCTGGTTTTTCAATTTCCTGTACGTGAACCTGGAAATTCATGATTATGCAAAAAAATATCGCAAACGACACACACAAAGACATATAAAACAGCATATATTAAAAACATATATGAGGGACAGAGCAATTTTGTCTGTGGGAGCCGGACAAAGAGACAGGTGAAATGATTAGATATTTTTATATAAAAAGTCAATAGTATACTTGAGAAATAATTCCCTCAATAGGAGGGGAAAACGTAGAGGTGGCGAGGTTATATATTTTATATATGCATATTTAAACAAAAATATAATATAGTTTTCGTTTATGCAGGAATCACAATATCATGAAAAACAATTTGAAAAACAATTTGGTTTATCGAAGTAATATATTCAATATAAATGTAAGACCATATTATTTCAGCATTGTCTGTACAAAAGGTTGTTCAATTCTGATAAAAGAGAAGAAAAAGAAAGAAGGTATTGTACTACCTAAAGACACAATAGCCTTTGTCGAGAGACATTTAGATCTTGAAGTTCGCATCACTCACAAAAATGGAGATGATATGTATGTAGTACATACATTAAATGAACATGAGTTAAATCGATTGATAACAATACTGACCCCAGATATCATAGCCGGAATTCAACAGATATCAGGGGAAAGAAAACTTGATAGTAAGATACATATAGTCAGCGGGAAGGGCGTAAATAAATTACTTTTTGACCATTTTAAAGAGAGTGATAATCATGTCTCAAATATCTACAACCTAGCGTACATTATATCAAAATCTAAACAACCTGAGAAAATATATTGGTCGCTATGTGTTTCCGCATCCCGATTTTTCTCTGATCGTGTGAGAGACTTGCTCGAATCTGATCTGTCAAAGAAATGGAGACTATCATACGTATCAGAGGCATTCTGTATGTCAGAGATTTCGGTGCGAAAGAAACTGGAAGCAGAGAATACAAATTTTTATCAGATATTATCTGATTGCAGAATGGCGAAGGCAGCAAGGCTTATCCTGGATGAAAATAATCATATAAATAAAATAACAACAATGGTGGGGATGTCCAGTGCGTCGTATTTTATAAAAGCATTTTCTTCTTATTATGGAATAACACCAAAACAGTTTTCTTCTTATTATAAGAAACGATAAATCCATAAATAAACAACCTGAGTCGGATTTCTGGTGCGGCCTTTTTTTTAACCTGGAGAAGGCGGTTCCCAGCGTTTATCCTGCTCCGGCGGAGACAGTGATGCGTCATCGTTGCTGTTCGCCGCGATATAATCGCGGTAGTAGCGTTCACTTCCTTCACGGTGATGATCCACGTCCGGTCGCGTAATCCTGTAGTCTTCGTGACCGGTACGGCCTGTCACATTATGCCAGGCAACCATTTCAGCAAAGACCTGATTAAATTGTTTGTCGTTTCCTTCTGGTTCAAAACCCATGCGTGGATCACGCCCGAATAATACCGGTGCAATCAAATCCAGTTTATCTGCCAGCGCATTGCGGTCATGGTGATTACGGAAAACAACTCTGTCGCCATAATCCGTACAGACAAACTCTCCTGTCCGACGGTCACGGAAACGAACACTCCCGTTCTTCTGCAGGCGGGCCTCGAGATCACCGGTATTACCGTATACCGGCGTTCCGCCCGATTCACAAAGCACGACACAGCGGTCTGTTGTCGTTGTGCGTGGCTTGTCTTTACGGCGATCGCGATAATCCCAGCCTCTCAACTGCGATACAGCAGCCCTGTCTCCCTGAGCAGCCTGAATTGCGACCCACTGACGGTAAGAAGGTGGATACCACTTCCCGTCAGCAATAAGTTTCTGTCGCTCATCCCTGATGTCTTCTTTCAGCCTGATCAATGCCTGCATTCGCTGAACTTCTGCAATGTGATAATGCAGCTTACGTAATGCCGGATCATCGTACTGCGCACGAATGTGTGACTTCCGCAGACGGCATGCCTGATGAATTTCCCGACAACGTTCCCCATAACGCAGATCTGGTTTACGCCATTGTTCACGCCATGCCAGATAGCGGGCACGCAGGTCAGCACGGGCCTCAGCTCTGGCTTCACGTCGCTGCCGGCGCAGCATTGGGTCACGTTTACTGCTGACCCCATACCTGTCACTGACAGCCAGCTCCGGGTTATAGCGACTTTCAGGTTGTACCCTGTCAAACAAATCTGCTGGGGCACTCACAAAAGGTCCGGCCTGTGGCTCTGCACGCCCCAGTGTCAGATCAGGATGAATGCTGCTGGCCTTCACCGGCGTTTGCTCATGATTAAAGGCATCAACGACAACAAGCCCGTGATGTTGTTTCTGTAGCATCAGTCCCTGTTGTGCAAACAGCTCATGACAACGCTGCCAGGTAAACTCACCCTGTGTGATCATTTCTTCAATTTGAGGGCTACAATGGCTGATGCTGTATCCCCACAGACTTTCTTTGTCAGAAAACAGTTCGCGTTTGATAGCCCCCTGCGGCCCCGTGCCTGTACGCATACGGTGCCATTCTTTATCAGTCGCAGGACAGCTCTCCATACGACGACCACGGAAGCGTTCTGTTGGCGTAACCTGGCGGAAAATATCTGTTGGTACAGGCTGCCAGCCACCATCGAGTTGATTCACATTGTCGAGCGTCAGCAGCGACCATACGCTGTCAGCACGAACGGGAGTCTGGTTATGATCATAACCGTCACAGATAACCAGGTGACCATGCTGAACACGCATCCATAATCCCGCTTCAGCCAGTGTGCGGTGAATAGCCTGGCAGTTTTCCAGCCGTCCTTCCCGTGCCATTTCCGGCAGACGTTCTCCAAGATGACGACAGGCATACTGCTGCAGACTTTCTGTTTCAGCGATTTTTTCCGGGCGAACATCAGCGGCAATGAAGTCCGGATTATAGCGTCCTGGTGCTTCCACCTGGCTGAAAATGTCTTTTGGTACTGGCGTGTAGTCACCCATTTTTTTCATGAGTTTTTCTGCACACCAGGAGGGACCAAACGAGTCAAGCTGTACACCTTCCCTGTTGCGATCCCAGCCATCCATCACCAGAAATTTTCCGTCCATCTGAGACAGGTACAGACCATCTTCCGCAAGACGACGATGCAGGGATAACCAGTCATTTACAGGTTCACTGCGTAAACCAGCGACCGCTGTCTGCGTGACATACTCGCGAAAAGTTTGTTTTTTCCCGCGTGTCCACGCGTTCTGGCGATCACGTTCAACGGCGGTTTTGCGAACGATACGATTTCCCGGTGCATGGACCCAGCAACCGTTATCCGGAGCAAAACCATGCTTCAGTTCAAGCTCACGGCAGGCACGACTGAGTTTTTCCTGACTCCAGGATAACCGGTTCAGATAACCCGTTTCAGGGTGTACCCGGTTAACAGCCACATGGACGTGCAGATTATCTGTATCAGTATGCACGGCAGAGACATACTGATGGTCGGCAAGGCCGAGTGATTTCAGCGTATGACGTACACTGTCATAAATCTGTTCCGGACGCGGGCTTTCATGTGACTGCCAGGAAAGGATGTAGTGAAAAACAGGATCAGTGTCATCTTTTGCATAGTGTGCCTGCCGGGCAATGTACTCCATATCTGCAGCGGCAGTTTCAAGAGAAATACAGTTATGAAAGCAGGTAACACCATAAAAGTTGCCCCATTCGCAGCCGTCCTTCATGACATCAACCAGCGCCACGAATGACTCATTTCGAAGACGTGTCGCATAATCAACAAGGCGACTGAAACGGCTTCGGTGCGGTTGTTCAGCCTGCGAAGAAGAAGATAAATCCAGTTCCTCATCGGTCATGTCATCCCGGACAGAGACGTAGGATACCAGGTCTTCGAACGAAGACTTGCCGTCCCTTCTCTTTTTCGGAATGACTGCATTCACCGGAGAATCCTCAACCTTCCATTAACTGTTTACGCAATGTATTTGTAAGTTCGGTTATGGCAACAAGCACTTCTGCGTATTCCTTGTCACCGGTTCTTTTTCCCTGAACAAACAGATGCTTCTGCATCCTTCCCAGTCTCATTAACTCCTTCAGAAAAGCATCATCTGTACGGGAGTTAATTCGCTTATTCAGTGCTGCATTTCGGATGTAAGCAGATACAGTAAGTCCGGAATCTTCAGCTTTTTTCCTGATGGTTTCATCCTCAACAGGAGAGAATCTGAGTGTCCTGACAACTGTCTTTTGCCGTACCTCACTTTTCTTTCTTACCGCACTATCACTCACTTCAGGCTCCTTACGGGGTGTCGGGGCGAAGCCCTGACCAGATGGCAATTGTAATAGCGTCGCGTGTGACGGTATTACAATTGCACATCCTGTCCCGTTTTTCAGGCCATTATATCCTGTTATTTTTGTGCATCATAGTCTTATGCAGACGGCAGAGGCAGGGCGCAGCCCTGCCAAGAGTCAGTTTTTGATGATAAAATCAGACTTCAACATGAAACGGAGAGAAAGTGCCAATGGCTTCTAAAAAATTTTACTCAGATGATGACATCCAGCTGGCAAAAGCTGCTTTATCAGAATTGCCAGATCTCACCGCTCAACGGAAAACATTGCGTGATTTTCTTGATGCCATTCGTGATGACATTATTGTCCTGGTAAGGACAAAGGGTTATACACTGGCAGATGTTCGTGACACGCTCAAAAATGCAGGGTATGAAGTAGGAGAGAAGGCACTTCGTGACATTATTCGGGAAGCAGAATCGAAAAAATCATCCCGCCGTTCTTCCTCTAAAACAGCACCTAAAAAGACAGATTCAGGCAGGAAAGATGGCATCGATATGAACAACAATTGATGTGACAATGTCACATTGTGTTCTGAGATTATGATGGTTACAGAAAAAAAAGCCCCGGCATAAATACCAGGGCTTTTCTGTTTAATCAGACTCGTGGCGGCAATGCACCAGGATAATGCCGTGCAATAATATCATTCATTTTTTCAACAAGGTCAGAACGCTTAAAGACAATGTGTACGGTCCCTTTCTGGTAGCCACGCACCGTAAAATATTCCCCTTCTAACAGCTTACCGACATTGTCACCATTCCCGAGAAATTCACCATACTGCGCCCCGATGCTGCTCCGGAAGTCAGGAACGTTGCGCCCCTCCAGCAGATAAAAAGGACGTACCAGGTCATCCAGTGCCTCCCGCCCGCTGCAGTCCAGCGTCACACGCCCGTTACTCCAGCGGTACAGCAGGTTTTCAATAATGATTCTCTTGCCCAGACGGCAGGGATTATTGGTTCTGTAATCCCATGACAATTTCCGGTAGACATCAATCAGTCCCTGTTCAAATGTCTGCATCTTACTGGCATTCAGATGGCGAAAAGTTGCCAGTACATTGTCCAGGGTGATTTCAGGACAGGTGTCGCTCATCAACTGGCTGTTCCACTCATCACGCTGACATGAACTCATGAAGGTGTACATCCCCGTATCCGTCATCAGGCGGTCCCAGATTTTACGGTCGGCAAGACGGGTGATATTCTTTTTCGCTTCTTCCGGTTTATCCATGCACCGAACGGAATCAGTCACGCAGTCTTCAAACCCGTAAAGAAAAATATCACCTGACGCATCGAGCAGAATCTTGTGCGCTGTCGCCAGGCATTCCATCGCCTGCATGAACAGTGCAATACCTTCGTTACGCTGCGCGATGATGCGGTCGATAGCCACAGACGGAATAACATCTGTCGTGCCGGCAGTATTCAGGTCAGCAGTGGGTAAAGTCTGATTCATCACATTGTCTCCTCATCGTCACGACTGCCGGGTCAGCCAGGTCATTTCCCGGAGGAGCGAAGCTCCTTCTGCCGTCCGGGTCTTCGGGGATTTCCCCGCAGTGGACCTTTCCGACGGGGGACGCTCACCACGTCACAGGGCAGTTGTCCGGGGGCAGACGCAAAAGTTTTTGACGCCTGCGGCAAAAAGTTTTGTGGCTGGTACATCTCTCCCCTGGACGACTGAAACGGGATGTGGTCATATATGTACCCCCGGAAAGTCCGTCTGCGGAGAACAGGCCGCAGTGCGGCGGCAGACAGGCAGAGACAGCTGCGCCATCAGGCGCAGTGGCCTTACACACCGTAAGGTGTGCAGGGAGCACCGCATACGGCGCGACTGAAGAAAAACGACGGCACAACAATGGCATATGGTGGTCACTGGCACACCACTCCCGCACAGGTGAAAACAGAGAAAACCGCACGACATTTACAAGCAAAAAAAGTGAAATTTCTTCACTTTTTTACACTTATTTATCGCGCTGATTTGGCAATTGTGATGATAAAATAAAGTGAAGTTTTTTCACTTTTTCAAAGGTGTTTTATGACCGGCTGGGAACTGCGAATCTGGCGAAAAAGCATGCTCTGGTCACGCGAAAAAGCGGCCAGAGAATTTGGCGTGACGCAGAGAACATGGCACGCCTGGGAAAATGCGGAACAGGTGGACGTCACCGTCTGGAGGATCACCCAGGCACTTTCAGTCCGTGACCTGCTGCCTCACATGCAGGGGATGCGTAAGGCAGATATCATCAGGCGACTGGAAAATGAACTGGGGGAAACGGCAGGGAATGTGTGAGCGTGATTCACAGCCTGGCTGAATGCCAGGCTACTGCTCATCAGGAAACAGCTTTTTCAGTTCTTCACCGGAAAGTCCCGTGACCTCCTGAATCCGTTCCGGCGGCCAGCCTATATCCCGAAGCCGGCAGGCTATTTCCCGCGCCACTTCAAGAGCCCCTTGTTTAAAACCTTGTTTAAAACCCTCGTCGAAACCTTTCTGTATAAGACGTTCTGCAATCGTCATGCTGTTTGCTCTGCTCCTGCTGACAAAAAAGCCCGGCATTTTGCCGGGCTTTGTGGTTCTCATCAGTGAGTGATTTTCTTCAGTTCGTCATCGGAAAGTCCGGTAGCCTGCTTAATCTGCTCCGGCGTCATCCCCATTTTCTGAAGCTGGCACGCAATAGCCAGGGCTTTTTCAAGCGCTCCTTCCATGCGTCCTTCCATCCTGCCTTCCTGGCGACCTTTTTGCTCAAGACGTTCTGCGATAGTCATCAGTTTATCCTCATGCTGCGGCAGACGCTCAGCCAGCGCCCGCATAAATTCCGGTGATACAGAGTCCCCTGCGTTAACGATGTAATGAATCAGAACACGCACCTGCTCGTCTGAAATTTCCACCATGACCTGCGGGAGTTTGTCCAGCAGCTCCATCATGTCACGATGGCGGATATGCTTCATCAGCAGCGTCAGTGCGGCCATCCGGCGATGGTTCATGATTTCATTGTCATCAACGACAGTGATATCAACCAGCGGAAACGGTTTTGTGTATATTTTAGCCGCAAGTGCCGGATTCTCAAAACAGTCCAGCCAGTTCATGCTGTACGGATACGGGCTGCGCTCACCATGATAGAACAGCACCGGAATCACCAGTGGCAACGTTTTGTGCTGCTCCAGATGTCTCTGCATCGCCGCCACACTGTAACGTAACATGCGGAAAGGCATGTGCGTATTTTCATGAAAGGAGATCACTCAATAACATCGATGGAGATCACTTTTGACTCATTTTGTTATTCAGTGATCTCCATCAATGTTATTGGAACTTCACAGGTGTGTTGATCTGTATCTTTTGCCATTCCGGTAAAGGATACCTATGCCAACAGTTCCAATTTCTATGAGAAAACTTAAAGAAATTCTTAGACTTAAATACGGTGTTGGACTCAGCCATCGACAAATTGGTCGTAGTCTTGCAATCTCCCCTTCCGTTGTATCCAGATATGCTAATCGGGCGGCTCAACTTGGCATAAAGCAGTGGCCCTTACCTACAGGATGGGATGATACAAAACTAAAACATGCGTTCCTTCAGACCCAGGTTAAGATGAAGAAGCACTCTCTGCCTGACTGGGCTACAGTACACCGGGAACTGCGTAATAAATGCGTGACGCTGCAGCTACTCTGGGAAGAATACTGTGAGCGTAATCCAGGCGGTTTTTACAGCTATAACCATTACTGCCGGATGTACCGTGAATGGCTCAAAACCACTTCACCATCAATGCGTCAGGTACATAAAGCTGGCGAAAAACTTTTCGTTGATTACTGTGGACCTACCGTTTGGCGTTACCGACCCTGAGACCGGAGAAATAAGAACCGCTCAGGTCATCGTAGCTGTTCTCGGGGCATCAAGTTACACATGGGCAGAGGCCACCTGGTCTCAGCAGCTTGAAGACTGGGTGATGAGTCATGTTCGCTGCTTCCAGTGGTTGGGTGGCGTTCCTGAACTTGTTGTTCCGGACAATCTGAAAAGCGCCACATCCAGGGCATGTAAGTATGATCCTGACGTTAACCCTACCTACCAGCAGATGCTTGAGCATTATAATGTCGCAGTTTTGCCTGCGCGGCCACGTAAACCGAAAGATAAAGCCAAAGCTGAAGTTGGCGTTCAGGTTGTTGAACGCTGGATCATGGCCCGAATCAGGCATGAGATCTTCTACAGCCTTGCATCGCTTAATCAGCGCATTCGGGAGTTGCTGGAAAGACTGAATAACAAAATAATGCAGAAGTTGGGTTATTCACGTGCAGAACTCTTCATCCAGCTTGATAAACCCGCACTGAAGCCTCTTCCTGAAGCCAGTTACAGCTGGGTATGTGGCAGGCCGAAAATGAAGGGGCGAAGTTCTGGCTCAATGTGCTGACTGAACTGAAAAACCGCGGTCTGAACGATATCCTCATCGCCTGTGTGGATGGCCTGAAAGGCTTCCCGGATGCCATCAACACAGTATATCCGAAGGCCCGCATCCAGTTATGCATCGTGCATATGGTGCGCAACAGCCTGCGCTTCGTGTCATGGAAGGACTACAAAGCCGTCACTCGCGACCTGAAAGCGATTTATCAGGCTCCCACGGAAGAGGCAGGCCAGCAGGCACTGGAAGCGTTCGCTGCGGCCTGGGACAGTCGCTATCCTCAGATAAGCCGAAGCTGGCAGGCTAACTGGCCGAATCTTGCCACGTTCTTCGCTTATCCAACGGACATCCGCAAAGTGATCTATACGACGAATGCCATCGAGTCGCTAAACAGCGTGATCCGCCATGCGATCAAAAAGCGTAAAGTGTTCCCTACAGACGACTCGGTGAAAAAAGTGGTGTGGCTGGCAATCCAGTCTGCGTCCCGGAAATGGACGATGCCGTTGAAGGACTGGCGAATGGCAATGAGCCGCTTTATTATCGAGTTCGGTGACCGCCTGGACGGTCACTTCTGAGAAAGGCATTTACACAGAATCTTAAACAGGCTCATACATCACTATACATAATCATTACTCCACAATCGTCTTTGTATGGAGTGGTTCTGTTCAATATTCTAAGAATTTCTTAATTTATGAAATCAGAAAGATATTTTTTTATCAAAAAATTACATTGTGATTGATGATTCCTATTATAATATATTTTATAATTCTGTGTGTTGTGAAGGGAATAAGCAAATTTGCTTATTTATCATTGGTGTAAATCTATATAAGAGGATACAATGAAAAAATATATTTTGGTAGCACTTGCAGGATTAAGTCTTAACGCGTTTGCAGGAGGGAGTGGATGGAATCCAGACGAAGTCGAGCCAAGTCGTTGTGTTATGGCTATGTGGGCAGGCTCTACCTCTGCAGGTTATATTGGATACCGACAGGATAACTCAGAGTGCATGCAGGGTATAAATGAAGGAAAAGTAAAAGGTGTAAATGTCGAAGGTCATCATGAGTTCAAAGATGGAACTAGGGATACGTTCAGTGGATTCGTATCCCCGACATCACCTCTGG
>ENA-UEPN01001363-UEPN01001363.1-human-gut-metagenome-genome-assembly--contig:-NODE-1363-length-13149-cov-8.126377_pt1 | contig 13149 bp, 8 predicted proteins | sample MGYA00242897_ERZ507910 | MGnify/ENA primary metagenome ERZ507910 (study PRJEB26167, sample SAMN06115525) | human gut metagenome | host: Homo sapiens | place: China:Jiangxi | collected 2015-08-20...
CTAAGTGATTGTATTCCCTGCGCAGTTTCTTCTTTAGCGCGGAAATAAGTGTCGATTTCGGCACTTGTTTGAATGCCGGGAAAACGAACCAAAAGCCTCTGTCGATGCCCGTTTTGGGTGTCGGCAGAGGCTCTTTTTTTATGATATATTCAAAATAGCGGTCAGCAGCTCTTGAACCTGTTGCCGGTATTCCGGCTTTATATCCGAAATACGTCTGGCAAGCGCAAGGGCTTCCGCTTCTGGCGCATCAGTCCCAAAGATAATTCGGTCCGCACTGACGCCGAGTAAACGGCAAAGACGCTGCAAGGCTTCAAGAGAGATACCGGAAGCACCACGCTCAATAGCACTCAGGTGATTCGGCGTCATGCCAAGCATTTCTGAGAGCGTGTCCTGCGTATAGCCCGCCTGTTCTCTTGCCACTTGAATATTGCCGCCGATTTCAATATTGATGTCCTTCTTCTCTCGCATAGCCTCACCACCTTTGCATTTAGTGTACCTAACGGCGGTGTCATTATCCACGGTACGCCGTCGTTAATTTTACTAACGACAATGCGTTGACTGTCCGTGATGAGGGTGATAGAATGGAGATACCTACCAAAAGAGTGAAAGAAGGGGTGTCATGTCGCGCATTATTGAGTTTAGAAAGTCTGCTCAAAAAGCTGAAAAGCAATCCGTTCAAGGCAAGACTTGTGCGTTTACCGGTCATAGACCGCAGAGTCTTCCGTTCGGCTTTGATGAATCCGATAAGCGTTGTACTTCTATGAAATCTGTTATGCGGGATCAGATTGTAGCACTCATCGAGAACGAGGGCGTCACGCATTTTATTACCGGCATGGCTCTTGGCGTCGATATGTACGCTGCGGAAATTGTACTCGATTTGAAATCAAAATACCCTCACATTACTCTGGAAAGTGCAATCCCTTGTGAGACACAAGCGATCAAATGGTCTGTGGCTTCACGGGAACGGTATTATAATATCGCGGCAAAGTGTGACAAGGAGACCATGCTGCAACGGGAGTACACGTCGGACTGCATGGACAAGAGAAATCGGTACATGGTCGATCACGCCGATTATATTCTCGCAGTATGGAATGGATGCCCCAGCGGTACCGGGAACACCGTGAGATATGCCCACAAAAAGGGCAAGTCCATCATCGTCATCAATCCGGCTTCCCTTGAAGTCACGCAGGAATAAGGCAAAAATCCCCCTTCTAAATCAAGCGTCGTGAAAACCGTGAAGTATTTCCCGATAGTGAATACACATTGCACTGCTCAGTGATTATTGGAAACGAGTACGGCGTATGCTGCCCAGTGAACATCTCCACGGAACACATCGAATTTTCGCGGCTTCGTAAAACGGAAAGTGTCACCTTATGGACAGTCCATTGCCGAGGGAAAAATAAATCGCTGGAAACGGGAACACCCCCGGCACTGTGCGTCTGGCACAGTGTCGGGGGCGTTTTTTCGTGTCTTAGTTATGAGCCAGTTCATTTAGGAGCTGCTTTCGATAGTCCACATCCAAGACGCAGCGATGGAAGTCCATCAAACGGTGTTCGTCGAACAGCTTTTCACAGAGCTTGGTCAGCGGATGATTCATTAGCTTTGCAGAAATGCCAGTCTCGTTGAAAAACCTTGCCCATGTGAAGACCTCTTCTAAATCCTCCTGCCCAAGCGTGGCAGGAATGATAGCGTTGCAGAGACGGACAATGGGGCTGTCCGCAAATCGCTCTGCGACTTCCTCCGGTGTGCATTCATAGCGGTCACAGTCAAAGGAAAGCGCATCCTCAATTTTAAGATAATTTTCGATTTCATCCCGCGTCAAGGTTATGGTGTAGTCTCCCATACCAGACGGCACATCAATATTCTCCATGACATCAAGTTCGTAACGAGATCCGCCGATGATTGCCTCAAAGGAGAAAGACTGACCGATTACTGCTGGGTTTTTGTCTATCTTGTCCTCGTTCAGAAATGACAGCGGATTGTACTCTGTCAGTTCCCAGTCGATTTTTCCTCTCTCTGTTTGTTCGGCAATCTGCTGGATCAAATGTCGTTCTTCTTCGTGCAGATTTTCATTGTACATCATGATACACCTCCGTTTTCTGATTGTCGTTTTTTGGGGGGCTGCTCTATGTTTCCGAAGAGACTGCCGTTTGTATCATCATTCCTTGGCTGAGGGCAGACCTTCGTAAAACTTCCTCAGTTCGTCCAGACTGCTTGTACGATTTTTGATGGGCAGGGAGTCCCATGTGATGTCATGATAGCGTTCAGGCGGCTCGTCCCGCAGTCTTCGGTCGATGATGCAGACAATGCCGGTGTCTGTGAAATTACGGATCAATCGCCCGATGCCCTGCTTGAGCTTGATAATCATTTCGGGAACGCGAACATCCATCAGAGCGTCCTTAGCAACGGAACACTTATACTCGATAATTGGATCGGGGACAGGGAACGGAAGCCGGAAAATGATGACATTGGAAAGGCTTTTTCCTTCAATGCTGATACCTTCCCAGTATGCACCCGTCCCCAGAAGCACAGAGTTCGTATCTTCCTTAAACTCGTTCAGCACCTTGTCCTGCGACGATCCCGGCTGCTGCATCAGGATTTTGTACGGAAGATTTTTCTTACCGAGAATGGAGTAGACCTCTTCCATGTCGGTCTTTGCCGTAAACAGCACGAGTGCCTTTCCATTGGAAATGCTCAGGATCTCAAGCAGTCGCTCCACACCCTTTTCAATGAAGGCTTCGTGTTCTCTGGTCGGGTGTGGGAGATCGTCGCAATAGTAGATCATGGCGTGTTCATCGTATGGATATGGGGAAGGCTTTGGTTCGGACAAGCAGCCGCGATCACCAGCGGGAAAGCCGGTATTGCAGATAAAATAAGAATACTGCTCTTCCAGAGACCCGCTCGTGGCGTTCGTCAGCGTGGCAGAGGTCAAGATGGTTCTTTCATCACCATTGAAGTATAGGCGGCTCACAATTTCTTTTGTGTTTTTAGGGCAATAGACGAGTTCCGTGTTGCTGCCGTGCTGCTCAATCCAGATCAGCATATCATCTATCTGGTCAAGAAGCTCCGAAAGGGACTCGCTGACGGCATCCAGATCATCAGAAGCAGCAAAGGAACGGTTGTTTCTGAAATCCATGCTGGAATAAATCTGAATGCTGGACGAAAGGTTGTGTATGGCGGCGTTCATCTCGGTAAGCAGCTCAACCGCACTGCCGCTTTGGTCAAAGAAAAAGCGGTCAGCGTAGCGCATATCCTGATCTGCATCGTCGATCTGCTTTTGAACTTGTGCTTTCAGGCAGTTATAGAAGGCGATGATTGCGCTCTCTGCCTCTCGCTTTTCACCGGACACACTGCTTTGGTCAGAGGGTCGCAGTTCATAGAATGCGCTTTTAATCATTCCAAAGAGCATACCTTGCCCGAAACGCTCCGTTGTGGCACTCCGCACCTTATCATCCAAGTTGTGCGCTTCATCCACGACAAGCAGATCAGCGGCGGCGTTAATCAGTCCGTCCTGCCCGCGTCGTAGTTTCATGAGATGCTGGGTAAGAAAGTCTTGATTGCACAGAACAACACCGTCCGTGTATTTTAACGATGCACGGACCTTGTAATACTTGCATTTCTTTTCGCAGGAGCCGCAATTCTTCATGCTGAACCGCTGCACGTTTACCTTGTCCCAGACGCCTTGCGGCAAAACCTCCGGGAAATCCTTGCGTTCCTCATACCCCTGCTGGATTCCTTCTTTGAGCGCGTCCGGTGGGTCTGCTTTCGGGTCACACATATACTCGTCTGCGCGTTTGTTGCAGAGATAATGGGTCTGTCCTTTTGCGAGGATGACATCTCTGTTCAGCCCAAGAAGGGGCATTACCGCGTGGACATCGCGCCAGAGCTGTTCTTGAAGCGCAATGGTCGAGGTTGCGATGATGACCGGCTTGTTCATGCGTTTGCTGTACAGCAGCACCGGCACAAGATAGCCAAAGGACTTGCCAATGCCCACGCCAGCTTCAATCGCAAAATGCTGATCGTTTATGAGGGCGTCCACAATCTCAAAAGACATATCCTGCTGCCCTTCACGCATTTCCAATCCATGCTGCGGGGCTTCATCCCAAAAGAAGGTGCTGACTTGCTCACTCATGGAGTACAGCTCTGCTTTTCTGCGCTTTTTCCGTTCCTCCGATGTATTGAATCCAAAATAGAATCTGTTGTCCATCCACATTCCTCCCGGAATAGAAACCAAGGCTATCCGCGTTTCAATTCAATGCTGACGTTTCCGTTCTCGTCGATGGTCAGCGTCATGTGCCTGATGTGCTTCTCATAGAACTGCCGCCGCTCTGCGGGAGACATTTCGATCCTCGTGTTTCGCAGAGCTGCATCAAACATATCGTTGACGTTCAGGTGAACGGAGTTGTCAATCCAGCGGTACATCTCCTTGAACAGTGCGTTTTTCTTGATGTCCTCGCTGTTGCCGGAGTAGAAGTCATCCAGATAGCAGTAGAATATCCCAGATTCTGCAAGTGCTGCCTTCATATCCGGTCCGCATTTTTCCCGCTCAATCATGACAAGGAATCTGGCGTCCGGTAAGGAAGAGATCAGCCCCCAGTAGTCGGAATCGCTTGAGACGATGACGAAGGAATCCACTTGCTTCTGGTAGTGTTCCTGACAGGCTCTTGCGGTGAGCTTGATGTCTACCAGTGATTTGTTCTGCTTGATCCGCTCAATCATGATATGTTCAACGGGGATGCGGGTGTAGTTTTCGAGAATGCGCCATGCCGTAGCAGTATGTACGTCATCAAAGAGAATGATCGCCGTAATTTTCTGCATGACTTCATAATCAAGGTTTTTGAGCGTGGCGCACAGCTTGTACGGGTCAGAGTTTTCGCAGTCCACTACCAATACGGTTTTCTCGCTGTCATCTATGAAGTCGTAGATATTGTTTTTTACAAAAGCCCCTGCATCGGAGACTTTACTGTATTCCGTGAAGGCGTCGCAATGCCATTGATAAAGCAGGGTAGCAAACTTCTTATCATTATAGAGGACATTACCCTCGTCCATCGGTACCCAGTTGATATACATTTGATAGGGGTAGTAGGAGAGACTTGCGTAATAGATGTCCGCAGCATCTTTCGTTCCGTCCTCTGTCAAACCGTTTGGCATGATGAACAGCTCTTTTATGTACGCCCAGTTAATCCAGATTGGAAAGAGGCTTTTGCAGTTGTTAATGCGGTCTGAAATCAGCCGGTTGATCTCGATAATGTGGTGGCAGAGCTTTGTGCTCGACTTTTTGATAAAGTTGATTCCGTCATTTGAAAGCTGCTGCATACTGGAAGCCGGGATGATCTCTGGCATTGAAAGGAGCCCTCGATACTCCATTCGCATGATGTCATTTATCTTCCGGTAATTGCGCTCAATGGCGGTGCGGATGATACATAGATTACGAATGATACGGGCATTTTTATCCTGTTCAAGCCGGTTGTATATCTCTATCTTCGGCGGCTCGTGTTCATTTTGGAAAATACGAAGCGGGACGCCGATCAGGTAAGCGACCTTTGACACAAGCTCATAGGTGCTGTCTTTGTAGGCAATCTGTTCTCCGGCATATTCGATTCCATTCAACATGACTGAATTGCCCATGATCTACTCCTTTCTCGTAGGGGAGTTAAGCGGTCATTACATTGTCCGTCCACATCTCACACTGGCTCATGACAGTCTGGACAGCATCATCCATACCCTCTGGCGGATATTTGTGTTTTTTCAGCAACCTTTTGACCAGGCGGCGCATTCCAGCTCTTGCGCTCTCTTTCTTTTGCCAGTCTATTGTCTGGTTTTTGCGAAGCAAATCTGTCAGTTCTTTCGTGATAGCAATAAGCTCGTCATGCTCGTAAAAGTCCTTGATTGCTTGCGGCTTTGTGAGGGCATCATAGAAAGCAAGCTCGTCCGCTGTCAATCCGAGTTTTTCACCCTCGGCGGCAGCAGCGGCAATGTCTTTCGCCAGCTTGAGTAATTCTTGAATGACTTCCTCGTTGGTCAGCATTCCGTTCAAATAGCGGTTCATTGCGCTCTGAATGATTTCGGAGAACTTTTCAGACTTGACAATATTTGTTCGACGGTAAACAGAGACCTGTTCGGAAATCAGTTTTTTCAGGAGTTCGACTGCAAGATTCTTCTCCTTCATGTTTGCCACTTCTTCAAGAAACTTCGGATCGAACAACGAAAACTCAGTCTGGACATCGGAGAAGAGGTTGATAACACCTTCGCTCTTGATGCTGTGCTTCAAAAGCTCGTTAATGCGCTCATTTACTTCCGGAAGCGTAAACTTCTTTCCGGTACCGCCTGAAACCAAGCGCACGGTCATTGTTCTTACGGACTCGAAGAAAGCTGCCTCCATGCGAGTTTGCTCGTCTACCAAGCTGCTGCACAGCGAAAGTGCCTGCTTGAGAAGCAGGGCTTCTTTGATAAACACATTCTGTGTCTTCTCATGGTCGGGAAGCTCGTACTCTGCAACACTCTTGCCGAGTATGAAGTTCACTCCGCCGCTGATGAGCTTCGCCCTGTCGAGGTCGCTTCCGGTCATGAATTTCTCATAACTGAATCCGTGGAACAAATCTCTGCAAATAGAGAGCTTTTCAAGGAACTTCGGATATGCAGCCTTGCTTACATCTGTATCACCATAGTTCTTCTTGTCTCTGGCAGTATAGTCGTTCATTGCCTGTTTCAGTGCAGCCGCAATACCGACGTAATCGACAACCAAACCGCCTTCTTTATCTTTGAAGACACGATTGACGCGGGCGATAGCTTGCATCAGGTTGTGTCCAGCCATCGGCTTATAGACATACATCGTAGCAAGGGAGGGAACATCAAAGCCGGTCAGCCACATATCCACGACGATGGCGATTTTCAGCGGAGAGTTGTTGTCTTTGAATTTCCGCGCCATATCGTCCTTATGAGCTTTGTTGCCGATAATCTCACGCCATTCTTCGGGATCGTTATTGCCTTGCGTCATGACCACTGCAATCTTTTCCGTCCACGCTGGGCGTAGCTCAAGAATGCGCTTATAAATCTTCATTGCTATGGGACGCGAATAAGCAACGATCATCGCCTTGCCGGTTAGGATATTCTCACGGTAATTCTCGTAATGATCAAGAATGTCATTTACCAAGGAATTGATCGTCTGGTCGGCACCGAGGATTGCTTCCATCTGACCAAGTTCTTTTTTGCTCTTTTCAATGACATACGGATCGGCGTTGTCAGCCATAATGTCATATTCATTGTCGATCAGATGGAGGGTGTTCTCGTCGAGTTTCAGGTGAATCACACGGCTCTCGTAGTAGACGGGTCTGGTCGCGCCATCTTCAACTGCCTGTGTCATATCATAGATGTCGATGTAATCACCGAAGACCTCTCGTGTACTGCGGTCTTTTGTGGAGATCGGTGTTCCGGTGAATCCAATGTAGGTCGCATTAGGAAGCGTGTCTCTTATAATGCGGGCAGTGCCGATAACGGTTTTCGCCTCGACTTCGCCGTTGTCCTTCTGCTTGATCACAACCTTCTCATTGAGACCATATTGCCCACGATGCGCTTCATCAGCCATCACGATAATGTTCCGACGCTCCGAAAGAGCTTCGTTGCTTTCTTCAAACTTCTGCATGGTCGTGAAGATTATGCCGTTTGCCTGTCTGTTTGCAAGCAGTTCTTTCAGATTCTTGCGGCTCTCAGCGTGCTGCGGCGTTTGCCGGAGGAAGTCCTTGCAGCGGGCGAATTGTCCGTAAAGCTGGTCGTCCAGATCGTTACGGTCGGTAATGACAACGATAGTGGGGCTTTCTAACGCTTCTTGCAGATAATGAGCATAGAAGACCATAGACAACGATTTTCCGCTGCCCTGTGTATGCCAGAAGACGCCACCCTTACCGTCCGTCACGGTTGCGTGTTTTGTAGACTCAATCGCCTTTTTGACTGCGAAATACTGATGATACCCGGCGAGTATCTTGAAAGTATTCTGTCCATCCACATTAAAGCAGATGAAGTTTTTCACGATGTCAAGGAAGCGGGTCTTCTCAAACAGTCCTACAAAGAATGTGTCAAATGATGCGTGTTGCGTATTCTCATAGCTGCCGTCTGTTGTTTTCCACTCCATAAAGCGGTCTTCGCCGGACGTGATTGTACCAGCCTTTGAAGTGGTCAAGTCGCTCATGACACATACCGCATTATAAATGAACATAGAGGGGATCTCATACATATAGTTCCGGAGCTGGCGGTATGCTGCGGAAGCATCGGTTTCTTCGCGGGACGGAGACTTCAACTCCACAATGACGAGTGGGAGACCATTGACAAAGAGAATCACATCCGGTCTTTTTTCGGAGTTCTCAATGAAAGTCCATTGATTCGCAACTGTGAACTCGTTACTGGCAGGATTTTTGAAGTCTACAAGGTAAACAAGGGTAGAGCGTTCTTCACCCTTGTCATAGTATTTTACCGGGACTCCGTTTTGGAGGTAGTCCATAAAGACCATGTTCTTCTGCAAAAGCGTTCCGGTTTCAAAGTTCTTGAGCTTATAGATTGCCTCCGTCAGAGCGTCCATAGGCAGGCTCTTGTTGATCCGCTGCAAGGAAGGTAGCAGAACATCCTCATAAAGCGGCGAGTGATAATCGCGCTCCACGTCCGGTCCATAGATATAGTTATAGCCCAGTTCTTCATTGAGAAGCTGCAAGACAGCGTTCTCGTAATTTGATTCTGTAAAATATCCTGCCATAGTTTTGTCACTCCCTTTTACGCCAGACTCGCCCCAAACTGATCCAGCGTATTTTCTGCATCTCTGTCAGTGACAGGCTTATTCATTGCCTTTTCAATCAGATTGAGAAGACTCTTTGCTCTGTCAATGAAGTAGCCATTGAAGTTATCTGCCTTCAATTCCGAATAGTCGATAAAGTGCGATTCTACCCGTGCTTGAAGTTCATCCTCGTTCAGTCCATCAACCTTCTTTAGAATTGCCCCCAGATACTCACTCGGCGCATTTCCGCCAATCGAGCGGTTGGTGGCTGGGAGAATCGGGGTCTTGTTAATGATGGAATTATACCGTTCGCGCTTGATGCCCATTTTCTCGCAATATGCTTCCGGGAAGATATGGTGAATGTCCGGAGACTCAAGCATACTGTTCACAATGTCAATCGTCGTGTTATTCATAAAATCACGGCATTTCTCCTTATAGAGAAGAGCCATAATCCCCTTATAAGCAGCACTCAAGCGAGTTTGAAGGGTCAGCAGCCGCGTAGAAGAAAAGACTGCGCTGTTGATCGTGTGCATTGCATTCGGACGCCCGTTAACCTCTTCAACCATGTCCTCGATGTCGTAGGCATATCGGGTTTCGTTAGCGCCACCGTACATCTCACCCAAAATTCCACACCAATACCAACGAGAAAGCGTTTTGATTGTGTTAGGCTCGTTGCATTTGGATTTTCCGAGAACAGCACAGATCGCTGCAAGGGGAATCAACTGCGTTGTATAAGGCAAGTCTCTCTGCCGGAAGACGCACTGATCCCGAAGAAGGAACTCCTTTGCGATTTTGAACCCGACTAACACTGCATCGCGGTTCGCTATATATGATTCATAAGGCAGACCCAGAACATCTTTCTTTTTGCAGGAGATAGTGTTCGTTTTTCCAGACTGCTTGTTCAAATAGCTTGTATAGAGGCAAACCGTTGTCAGGAATGTGGTTTCATCAATTCCATCGAACAGGTCTGTTCTCAGCGTGTCTCCAAAGCCGCAAATGGTATTTCGGCACTGCACCCAGTCTTTTCTTAGGTCAAAGTCTCTTGTGGCATAAGTTGCGGTAACAAGCTCAAACACCGTGAGAGGAACACCGCCAGTATTGACGTTCTCAAACACCTTGCACACTGCCTCTCGCGGCGTGGACTTGTCCAGTGTAATCACAGGCAGCTTATACCCGGAAATTGTATTCAGCACATCCGCTTGGAAACGCTTGAACTCGTCCATTGCTTCCGGCTTCATTCCGTAGTGCGTCATGTAGCCCATGAACCAGTCCATAACTGCGTTGCTGTCGAATACGATATTGACCGGAAACAGCTTGTTCTCGTATTCATATTCTCTGGTTGAGAGATCGAGCTTCACATCCCGGTCAAAGTTCTCTTTAATCTTTCGGTCTTCGGGGATGGAGAGGACAGCATCAAAACGATCCTCATCATCGTCGAGGCACTTCTCCATTGAGAGATAGTAATAACGCTTAATAGCCTTGCCTTTTTCTGTTTTGGTCGAGACCGGCTCTTTAGAGGATGTTGCCTGATAAATTGAAGTAAGCCGCTGCTGACCATCGAGAATCAAATGCTCCGGCTTCACAGAAACGCCTTTTACGCCCGTAATTGTACGGTATTTGAATTGGATGTCCGGATTGCCGTATTGCAGCCGCATGATGGCACCCATAGGATAACCCTGTGATAAGCTGGCGATAATGCCCCTAATTCGGTTATCATCCCAAGTCCAGTCACGCTGAAACTCCGGCAACTGCATGGAGCCGGACTTAACCTCTGCTAAAAGCTGACTGAGGTTTGTATCAAGAGATTGCGGGGAAATAATCACGTCTGCGCCTCCTTCATTGGCTTTTATTGATCGGACGAACTCATTCTGCTCTCCAAATCCGAAATATCGCTGCGGATGGAAGAGATGTCTGACTCAATATCGTCAATTCGCTCGGATAAAGACTCCTGCTGACTCTGAATGTACTCTATCTGCGAGTATAAGCCGCGCACTGCCAGAATCAGTTCTACCATCAGCCCTTTGTCATCAAGGGAGAGAAGGCGATCTTTTTCAGCCTGTATCTTTTCCGCCTCATGTTGAAGCCGCTCTTTCTCGCGAACTGCTTCTGCTGCGGCTTTCTCAAGACGAACCCGTTCCTTTTCAAGCCGCTTTTTCTGACGCTCATCTTTACTTCTTTTCAAGCTCTCCTGAACTTTATCAAACATGGTATAACCTCCAAATCAGGTAAACGATAATTTAGCGGCTTAGAGCTGGATAGCGGAGACATCGATCTCGCCGGACATCAACTTTGGTAGTAGTTCATCCCTAAGTGCAGCCAGCTTACGAGCCTCAATCCGGTTCGAGATTATCAGCTCAAAAATGGGCTGCATAATAGAGGTGAGACTTGTATAATCTTCTTCGCAAGGAATTAAGACCTCTGCTTTGGCAAGTTCCTCACGTTTGATGTGCCCCATTGTTGTTGCCTTATCAGCAGCGATTGCAATAAAACGGGCAAGGTGGTGAGCCGTCCACAGGTAGTAAAACCACTTGTCATAGATGTCTGATGTAACCTTGAAAAGGTGCTGATTCAATCCGCAAGTTCCCCCGCACCATATATCAACAAGTAGACTTCCAGACCAAGAGAAGATGACATCGCCATCGTGAATGATGTATTCAGGTTTGATTCTCAAGGAGCAGAGTTCACTACTATCATCACATGAACCTTGGCGGAGTTCCTTGATCTTCAATACTGGAAGACCTATTTCATTCCCCTGAGGACGGAACTTCTGCATGGCAAGTCCATTCAAGTAATTGGCGATGTCTAAGAGATTGCCTTTTCTCCATCCAGCAGGGATGGCATCAATATTGATAAAATGGTTGTCAAAGATAGCTTTGGCTTGAGCGTATAAATTATCGTTTATCTCCGTGTTAGCTTGAATTTTACTGTCTATTGCAGTCAGCACAGAAATAATAGCCTGTTGCTTTTCAAGTGATGGATATGAAACCATCATTCGCTTGAAGTCCTTTAGAATAATACGCGGAATTGCTGATCCGGAACCATAGTTGTCTTTGACGTCCTGCCTAAATGATGGTGTACGCAAGACATAGTAAAGGAAGTCAGGCAGTATCTTTGATTTATCGCACCGTAGAATAGCGATAGATGAGAGCAATGCTGGCTTTTCCCTTTGGCGATAGATTATTATATCTTCAAAGAAACGCGCCCCATCTTTTCCTATCAGAATGTCATCAATTTGGGGGACGCAACCGTTTCTCTTGAGTGTTTCATAATCATCATTGCAAATCATCCGACATGATGCGAAATCAAAACCATAGTCCGTGAAATCCTTGACGGAAACCATATACTTCCCGTCATTTACACTTTTAGGGCTTGAATGAGAACCGTCTGTGACAAGAACGCACACATCGTTAATCGTTGAATGATTCCACTCATATGTCATATCCAATCGCCCCCAGTCGTTCTTTGATCTGAGCTTCAAGCTCATGAGACTTGGTGAAAAGCTCGGACAGTTCAGAAGTCAGACGTCCCATTTTCTCTTCAAACGGCTCACCGTCATCTTCCTGTTCCTCAATACCAACATAGCGTCCTGGAGTGAGAATGTAATCCTGCTTTGCAATGTCCTGTGTAGTGACAACAGCACAGAAGCCCTTTTCATCTTCGAGTGTTCCATCAACGAAGGCATTATAAGTGTCGGCGATTTTCTTGATGTCTTCATCCGTCAGTTCGCGCAACTTTCGTGTGACCATAGTACCGAGCTTCCGAGCGTCAATGAACAGCGTTTTGCCTTTCTGCTTCTTGTTCTTTGCAAGGAACCAGAGCGATACCGGAATCTGCGTTGTGTAGAAGAGCTGCGTCGGCATTGCGACGATACAGTCCACAAGGTCAGCGTTGATAATGTTTTTGCGAATTTCGCCTTCACCGCCAGACTGCGAGGAAAGCGAACCATTTGCAAGCACCATACCGATACGCCCATTCGGGGCGAGATGCCAGATCATGTGCTGCAACCACGCGAAGTTTGCATTTCCAGCAGGAGGCGTACCATACTGCCAACGGACATCATCAACGAGTTTATCCGCACCCCAGCCGGAGAGATTGAAGGGAGGATTCGCCATAATGAAGTCTGCCTTGAGTTGAGGGTGGCAGTCGTTAAAGAACGTGTCCGCATTAAACTTGCCGAGGTCGGCTTCAATGCCGCGAATGGCAAGATTCATCTGCGCCATCTTCCATGTGGTCGGGTTGGAGTCCTGACCGAAGACGGAAATCTTGTTGATGTTGCCGCCGTGGTTTTCGATAAACTTTGCAGACTGAACGAACATACCGCCAGAGCCGCAGCACGGGTCATAAACACGCCCATTAAACGGCTGCAACACTTCAACAAGGGTACGCAC
>ENA-UEPN01001375-UEPN01001375.1-human-gut-metagenome-genome-assembly--contig:-NODE-1375-length-13057-cov-4.235978_pt1 | contig 13057 bp, 10 predicted proteins | sample MGYA00242897_ERZ507910 | MGnify/ENA primary metagenome ERZ507910 (study PRJEB26167, sample SAMN06115525) | human gut metagenome | host: Homo sapiens | place: China:Jiangxi | collected 2015-08-20...
TTGAAGAAGCCTTTGCGCTTTTCGTAGTTTTCTTCTTTCAGGGTCCCCTCGAACTTCTTCAGGGCCTCCCGCTGGGTCTTGTTCAGCTTCTTGGGGATCTCCACCTCGCACTTGACGTACATATCACCGCGGCCGCGGCCATTCAGGTACTGGATGCCCTTGCCGCGCAGGCGGAAGGTGGTGCCGCTCTGGGTGCCCTCGGGCACGGTGTACTCCACCTTGCCGTCAATGGAGGGCACCTGCACGGTGTCGCCCAGCACAGCCTGACTGTAAGTGATGGGCACGGTGACCCACACATCGTAGCCGTCGCGCTGGAACACCTCGCTGGGGCGCACCGTGACCATGACGATCACATCACCGGAAGGACCGCCGTTTGCACCGGCATCGCCCATGCCGCGCAGTGCAAAGCTCTGGTCGTCGTCGATGCCCATGGGAATGGACACCTCCAGCGTCTTTTTAGCCGCCACCTTGCCGCTGCCATGGCAGACCTTGCAGGGATTCTTGACCAGCTTGCCCTTACCGCCACAGCGGGAGCAGGGCTGCTGGGTCTGCATCACGCCAAAGGGGGTGCGCTGCTGACGGATCACGAAGCCGCGGCCGCCGCAGTCCGGGCAGGTCTCGGGGCTGGAACCGGCGGCACAGCCGCTGCCGTGGCACTCGGTGCACTCCTGCTGGCGGGTGATGGTGATGTTCTTCTTGCAGCCGTGCACGGCCTCGTCAAAGCTCAGGGTGATGCGCACGCGGATATCCTGACCCTTGCGCGGTGCGTTGGGGTTTGCCTGACGGGACGAACCGCCAAAGCCGCCGAAGCCGCCGCCAAAGATATCGCCGAAAATGTCGCCCAGATCCACGCCGTCGCCGCCAAAACCGCCAAAGCCGCCCGCACCGGGGCCGCCGCCGTTCTGTGCTGCATAGGCAGGGTCAACACCTGCAAAGCCGTACTGGTCGTACAGCTGGCGCTTTTTCGGGTCTGAAAGCACCTCGTTTGCTTCGTTTACTTCCTTGAACTTTTCCTCGGCATCCTTATCGCCGGGGTTATAGTCCGGGTGGTATTTCATTGCAAGCTTGCGGTATGCCTTTTTGATCTCGGCATCGGTCGCAGTCTTAGATACCCCCAGCACTTCGTAGTAATCACGCTTTTCCTGTGCCATATCCACTCACCTCTCCGGGAACGTTTGATCCGGGAAACGCCCCGGTTGGTTCCTCGCTCTATAACCAGCAAGAGCCGCTCCGGCAAAACCGGAGCGGCTTTTGCTATTCCACGCGTGCGTCCGCCGGTTTGGCCGGGCACACACTGCTGTGTTTTTTATCAGACTTCCTTGAAGTCGGCATCCACAACGCCGTCATCACCCGGCTTCTGCTGGTTGTTTGCACCTGCGTCGGGGCCGGGCTGTGCACCGGCGGCCTGCTGTGCGGCAGCGGCTGCCTGATACATCTTCTCGAACACCTGGCTCAGGGCTTCCTGCTTTGCCTTGATGTCGTCCACGTTGCCGGACTGAACAGCGGTCTTCAGGTCGGCCAGCTTGCTCTCGGCCTCGCTCTTCACGTCGGCGGGCAGCTTGTCGCCGTTCTCCTTCAGCATCTTCTCGGTCTGGAACACCATCTGGTCGGCACCGTTGCGGATATCGACCTCTTCACGCTTCTTCTTATCGTCGGCAGCAAACTGCTCAGCTTCCTTCACAGCCTTGTCGATGTCCTCCTTGGACATGTTGGTGGAAGCGGTAATGGTGATGTTCTGCTCCTTGCCGGTGCCCAGATCCTTTGCGCTGACCTTCACGATGCCGTTTGCATCGATATCGAAGGTAACTTCGATCTGAGGCACACCACGGGGAGCCGGAGCGATGCCGTCCAGATGGAAGACACCCAGGCTCTTGTTGTCGCGTGCGAACTCACGCTCGCCCTGCAGAACGTTGACCTCAACAGAGGGCTGGTTGTCTGCAGCGGTGGAGAACACCTGACTCTTGTGGGTGGGGATGGTGGTATTGCGGTCGATGATCTTGGTGCACACGCCGCCCAGAGTCTCAATGCCCAGGCTCAGCGGGGTGACATCCAGCAGCAGCAGGCCCTTGACATCGCCCTGCAGCACGCCGCCCTGAATGGCAGCACCCACGGCCACGCACTCATCGGGGTTGATGCCCTTGAAGGGCTCGCAGTTCAGTTCCTTCTTGACTGCATCGTAGACAGCGGGGATACGGGTGGAACCACCGACCATCAGGACCTTCTTCAGGTCAGAGGGACGCAGGCCTGCATCCTGCAGAGCCTTGCGGACGGGGCCCATGGTGCGATCGACCAGATCAGCGGTCAGCTCGTTGAACTTTGCGCGGGTCAGGGTCATATCCAAGTGCTTGGGGCCGGTAGCATCAGCAGTGATGAAGGGCAGGTTGATCTGGCTGCTCATTGCGCTGGACAGCTCGATCTTTGCCTTCTCGGCAGCTTCCTTCAAACGCTGCGCAGCCATCTTGTCCTTGCGCAGGTCGATGCCGTTCTCGGTCTGGAAGGCATCTGCCATCCAGTTGATGATGCGCTCATCGAAGTCATCGCCGCCCAGATGGGTATCACCGTTGGTGGCCAGAACCTCGGTAACGCCGTCGCCCATCTCGATGATGGACACATCGAAGGTGCCGCCGCCCAGATCGTAGACCATGATCTTCTGGTCTTCTTCCTTATCGATGCCATATGCCAGAGAAGCGGCAGTAGGCTCGTTGATGATACGCTTGACGTTCAGGCCTGCAATGGTGCCTGCGTCCTTGGTAGCCTGACGCTGGCTGTCGTTGAAGTATGCAGGAACGGTAATGACAGCCTCGGTAACAGGCTCGCCCAGATAAGCCTCGGCATCCGCCTTCAGCTTCTGCAGGATCATAGCGCTGACCTGCTGGGGAGTGTACTCCTTGCCGTTCAGGGTCACCTTGTGGTCGGTGCCCATGAAGCGCTTGATGGAAGCAACGGTGTTCTCCGGATTGGTGATGGCCTGACGCTTTGCCACCTGACCCACCAGACGGTCGCCGGTCTTGGTGAAGCCCACCACAGACGGGGTGGTGCGTGCACCCTCAGAGTTTGCGATAACAACGGGCTCGCCGCCCTCCATGACAGCCACGCAGCTGTTGGTAGTACCAAGGTCGATACCAATGATCTTACTCATAATGAAAACTCCTCTCGAAAGAACAAATCGTATTGTTTATGTGATGCTCAAATGTTTGTAAGCGGATGTTATATTCAAAACCCTTTCGGGTTTCTGCTTTGTTATTCGGCCACTACAACGGTCGCATGGCGGACGATCTTGTCGCCCAGCTTGTAGCCTTTCTGGTACACCGTGATGACGGTGCCGCTCTCCTGTCCGTCCGGGGCGGGGATCTGCTGCACTGCATTCATGAAGTTGGGATCAAAGGGCTTGCCCAGCGCCTCGATCTCCTCCACATGGAGGGCATCCAGCGCCTTAGCAGCCTTGTCCAGCGTCATGGTCACGCCCTTTTTGTAGTTCTCGTCGGTGGTGGGGGCGTTGGCCGCCATCTCCAGCGTATCCAGAATGGGAATGATCTGGTTCACCGCAAAGGAAATGCCATCGTTGAACTTCTGGTCGGCTTCGCGAGTGGAGCGCTTGCGGTAGTTGTCGTACTCGGCAGCCATGCGCAGCAGCTGGTCTTTGGCCTGTGCGGCGTTGGCTTCGGCAGCATCCAGCTTTGCCTTTACGGCTTCCAGCTCACGGGCCTTCTTGTTGAACCAGCCGCCATCCTTCTTCTTGTCATCCTTCGGGTCGGCAGCTTCAGCAGCAGGTTCCTGTTCGGGTGCTGCCTGCTGGGCCTTCTCCTCGGGAGCCGTTTCGGGCTGCTCAGCTTCCTGAGCCGGAGCCGTCTTTTTTGCTTCTTCGCTCATTCCAGATCCTCCTTATAGATCACAGTCCGCCGGGGTACGGCAGCCTGTGGGGTGTCTTTTCGTTTGCCGCTCATGCCCTCGCCCAGCTGGTCTGCAAAGTAATGCAGCAGCGGCATCAGCTTCTGGAAGGGCATCCGGGTGGGGCCGATCAATGCAATGGAGCCCCACAGGCCTCCGCCCACCAGATACCGGTCACTCACGATGCACAGGCCCGGGATCTGCGGTTCCAGATCCTCGCCCAGCAGCACGCTCTCACTGCGTTCTGCCGGAGGTGCGATCAGGCCAGCGGCCTGCTCCTCGTCGTTCAGCAGTGTTAGGATGTCGCCCACCTTGCCGTCCAGCTGGGGCCAGTCCAGCAGGTACTGCTCGCCGCCCAGAAAGACATGGGGCTTGACGGAATCCTGCAGGATGGCAGCCGCCGCGCTGATGACGGGCACCAGCTCCGGGTCGATCTGGCTGCACAGCTCTGCCAGCAGCCGGGTGGAAAGATCCACCGGCGCTACAAAGGTAAGGTTGCGGTTCAGCAGTGCGGCAAGTGCTGCCGCATTCTCGCGGGAGAGGCCGGTGCGCACCCGTGCCACACGGGTACGGACGTAACCGGCTGTGGTAACGGCCAGCACAGCCGCTGCGCTGCGGCCCACCTGAACCACTTCATAGTGGGCGATGCACAGGTCTTCGGCACATGGGGTGCTGACGGCGGCGGTGCAGCCGCTGATGGCGGCCAGCGCCCTGGCGGCACCTGCGGCCAGCTTTTCCGGCTCATGGTCGAGGCTTGCGAACACCGCATCCACACGGGCGCGGGTCACACGGTCCAGCGGCTGATCGTCGGCAAGCAGATTATCAAGGTAGTAACGGTAGCCCTTGGCACTGGGCACACGGCCCGCGCTGGTGTGGGGCTGCTCCAGCAGGCCCAGCTTTGTCAGCGCCGCCATCTCATTGCGGAGCGTTGCACTGGAAACCGCCATATCAAAGTAGTTTGCCAGCACGCTGCTGCCAACGGGCTCGCCTTCGAGACCATACAGCGCCACGATCGCCTGCAAGACTCGCTGCTTGCGTGCATCCATCGTCATAGCGCCTGCCTCCTTTTTGCGTTTGCTTTGTTTGTTTAGCACTCCTTGTTCCTGAGTGCTAAGACCATTATAGCCAATTTTCCGGTGCTGTCAAGCCCCTTGGAAAAATGTTTTAAAAGATTCATAATTCTGTCATAAACGAAGAAAGCGCTCTCCTTATTATAAGGAAAGCGCTCCGGCATGTTCTTTACTCTTCCATCTGCCTTGCCAGAAATGCCGCTGCCACATTCACGGCCTTGAGCTGGGCGGCATCCGGCGTGGCCGTGCGGTCTTCGGTCAGCAGGGCCACCACGCCGGTCACATCGCCCGCCGCAATGATGGGTGCGGCGCACAGCACTGCTCGGGGCGAGCCCTCGCAGGGCAGGATGCACTTTTCGGCAATGCCCTCGCTCTGGTACGGCCTGCGGCCGTCCATCAGCTTTTCCAGCGGCTGGCTGATGCTGCGGTCGGCCAGCTCCCGTCGGCCGGAGCCGCTCACCGTCAGGATGCGGTCACGGTCAGCCACCAGTGCGGTCAGTGCAAAGCTTTTGCTGAGCACCTCGGTATACTGGGCCGCTACTGCGTTCATCTCGCCAATGGGCGAATACTTTTTAAAGATCACCTCGCCGTCGCCCGTGGTGAAGATCTCCAGCGGGTCGCCGCGGCGGATGCGCTGGGTGCGGCGGATCTCCTTGGGGATCACCACCCGGCCCAGCTCGTCGATGCGGCGCACGATTCCTGTTGCTTTCATGTTTTTGCTCCTCCGTTTCCTTAAAAATGCCTGCAGCACTAGTATCTGTCAGGCCGGGCCATTTATACCTGCTGCCCCCGCGCAAAAAGACCTGCACGGAAAGCTGTCTCTTCGTTGCGTTTCCGGCAGGGTTCTGCTACAATGATACAAAAAGCCGTTTTCATAAGCACAGCACCCCGCTTATGAAGACAGATCCTAAAATTCTGCTGAGAAAGGCAGGTGTCCGGATGCCGAACATCCTCATTCTGGGCGGCGGTGCCGCCGGTCTTGCAGCCGCGCTGGCGGCGGCACAAAGTGCCCCCGCTGCACAGGTCATTGTGCTGGAGCGCAACCCGAAGCCGGGCAAAAAGCTGCTTGCCACCGGCAATGGCCGCTGCAATCTGGATAACACCGGCATTGCACCGGAGCTGTATTTCACTGCCGACCCGGCAGCACTTCGTCCGCTGCTGGATGCCGTAAATACCGCCGACCCGCTGCGCTGGTTCCGTGCGCTGGGGCTTTACACCCGCACCGACGAGGCGGGCCGGGTGTATCCGTACTCCAATCAGGCGGCGGACGTGCTGGCCCTGCTGGAGCACCACCTTGCGCAGCACCATGTGCAGCTGCGCACCGGCTGCACTGTGCGCACCCTGAACCAGAGCCGCAGCGGCTACGCCGTGCAGTTCGAGACGGCAGAGGGCAGCACCGAGACCCTGCGCGCCGATGCCGTCATCTGCGCCATGGGCGGCGAGGCAGGGCCGCAGTTCGGCACCGACGGCTTTGGCACCCGGTTCGCCGCCCAGTGCGGCGGCAGGGTGGAGCCGCTGTACCCCTGCCTGACCGCCCTGCAGTGCGCAAAGCCCAGTAAAGCGCTGGCTGGCATCCGTGCCAAGGCAGCAGCATCCCTGCTGGACGGTGCCCGTGTGCTTGCCTGCGAGAACGGCGAGGTACAGTTCACCGATTACGGCCTTTCCGGCATCTGCATCATGCAGCTGTCCGGCCTGCTGGCCCCGGGCCGCGGCCCCAAGGCTCCTGCTGTGGAGCTGGACCTCTTCCCGGCAGTGGACGAAACCGCACTTGCCAGCCTGTTTGCGGCCCACGCCGCCCAGACGGCAGGGGGCAGCGCCGCTGACTTCTGGCTGGGCCTGCTGAACCAGAAGCTGGGCCGTACTGTGTGGTCTGCCGCCGGGCTGCAGGACAGCGACGCGCCTGCCGTGCTCACCGCCGCACAGTGGCAGAAGCTGGCCCACACCGCCAAGCACTGGCGCTTTGAAGGGCTGACCCCCTGCAGCTGGAAGCAGGCCCAGACCACCGGCGGCGGGCTGGCCCTGCGGGAGGTGGATCAGCACTTCCAGTTCAAGGGCTGTCCGGGCCTTTACTTTGTGGGCGAAACGCTGGACTGCGCAGGCAGCTGCGGCGGTTTTAACCTGCACTGGGCGTTCGGCTCCGGCCTTGTGGCCGGGCGCAGCGCTGCAGGCCATGCTGCAGCAGGCCGTGCTCTGCCAAAAGCCTCCGCGCCCGTAAAGAGCAGAAAAAAGCCGCACAGGTAAAAATGAGCTTTAAATTTTCAACAAATGCTTGACATCTTGTGCAGATCGCATTATCATAAAGACAATAAAAGTTTGTTCAGAGAATCGAGCAGAACAAGCAAGGGGAGAGTCGAAAGGCCCTTTTGTTTGTCCTGCTCTTTTTCTTTTATTCGGCAAACGGAGCGATCAGGAGGTTTTTATGCTGGATGTAGCAATTATCGGCTGCGGTGTCATTGGTGCGGCAGCAGCCTATGAGCTGTCCCATTACCCGCTGCAGACCGCCATTTTCGAGGCTGAAAATGACGTGGCAGACTGCACCACCAAGGCCAACAGTGCCATTCTGCACGCTGGCTACGACCCCGAACCGGGCACCCGGATGGCACGGCTCAACGTGGAGGGCTCTGCACTGGCCAAGGAGATCTGCGCCCGTCTGGATGTGCCGTACCTGCAGTGCGGCAGTCTGGTGCTGGCCCTCAGCCCGGAAGAGCTGCCCCACCTGCAGAAACTGTATGAGAACGGCATCGCCAACGGCGTACCGGGCATCCGGCTGCTTTCCGCAGAGGAAACGCTTTCCATGGAACCGAATCTGGCCCCCACTGTTGTTGGCGCGCTGTATGCGCCCAGCGCCGCCATCGTCAGCCCGTGGGAGTTTGCGCTGGCAATGGCAGAAGTGGCTGTGCGCAATGGCGTGGAGCTGCACCGCAGCTGCCCTGTGACCCACATCGAAAAGACCGCCGGCGGCTGGGCACTGACCACCCCCTCCGGAATTGTGGAAACGCGCTATATCATCAATGCGGCAGGTGTCTCGGCGCAGGCCGTGCACGATATGGCCGCACCCCACAAATTTACCATCCAGCCCACCCGGGGCGAATACTACCTGCTGGATAAATCCGAGGGCAGCCGTGTGCACCACGTCATCTTCCAGTGCCCCAACGAAAACGGCAAGGGCGTTCTGGTGGCCCCCACCGTCCACGGCAACCTGATCGTCGGCCCGAACGCCGACCCCGTGGAAGGGGACGATACCGCCTGCACCGCCGCCGGGCTGGCCTTCGTCAGCGCCGCAGCGCGCCGCAGCGTGCCGAACATCCGCTTCAGCGAGTCCATCCGCAATTTTGCGGGTGTCCGTGCCAATGTGGACACGGGCGACTTCGTTATCGGCGAAGCAGAGGGCGCGCCCGGTTTCATTGATCTGGCGGGTATGAAATCGCCCGGCCTTTCCAGTGCACCGGCCGTTGCCAGAGAAGCCGTCAAAATTCTGGAAGCTCACGGCGATCTGCCCGCCCCCAAGGCGAATTACAGGGATGGCCGCACCCGGGTGCGCTTCAAGGAGCTTCCGCCCGAAGAAAAAGCCCGGCTCATTGCAAAGGAACCCGCCTATGGCCGCGTGATCTGCCGCTGCGAGACGATCACCGAGGGCGAAATTCTGGACGCTCTGCACGAAGAGATCCCCGCCACCACCATTGACGGTGTCAAGCGCCGCTGCGGTGCCGGTATGGGCCGCTGTCAGGGCGGCTTTTGCGGGCCGCGCGTGCTGGAGCTGATCAGCAAAACGCTGGGCATCAGTCCGCTGGACGTGCTGCAGGATAAGGCCGGCACCAACGTCTTACTATGCGAAACCAAGCAGGAGGGAAAGCACCATGATTGATCTGGTCATCGTCGGCGGCGGCCCTGCAGGCCTTGCCGCAGCTTACAGCGCATGGCAGCATGGTCTGCGCGATATCCTTATCTTAGAGCGCGACAACGAACTGGGCGGCATCCTGAACCAGTGCATCCACAACGGCTTTGGTCTGCACCGCTTTGGCGAGCAGCTCACCGGCCCGGAGTATGCCGGCCGCTGCATTGAACTGCTGCGTTCCACCGGCGTGCGGGTGGAGCTGGGCACGATGGTGCTGGAGGTCACCCCGGACAAAAAGATCCACTGTGTCAGCCGGGAAAAGGGTTATCAGATTTTGGAAGCCAGAAGCATCATCCTCTGCATGGGCTGCCGGGAGCGCACCCGCGGTGCCATCGGCATCCCGGGCACCCGCCCTGCCGGCATCTACACCGCCGGTGCGGCCCAGCGCTATGTCAACATGGAGGGCTATCTGGTAGGCAAGCGGGTGCTCATCCTCGGCAGCGGCGACATCGGCCTGATCATGGCCCGCCGCATGACGCTGGAAGGTGCCAAAGTACTGGCCTGCGTGGAGGTCATGCCGTATTCCGGCGGCCTGACCCGCAACATCGTGCAGTGCCTGCAGGACTTCGACATCCCCCTGTATCTGTCCCATACCATCGTGGATATTCAGGGCAAGGCCCGCGTGGAAAAGGCCACCGTTGCCAAGGTGGACGAAAACCGCCGCCCCATCCCGGGCACCGAGATGGAATTTGATGTGGACACCATCCTGCTCAGCGTCGGCCTGATCCCGGAAAATGAGCTGACCCGGCAGGCGGGCATCCCCATGGACCCTCACACCAAGGGCGCTGTGGTCTACGAGAATATGGAGACCGGCATCCCCGGTGTGTTCGCCTGCGGCAATGTGGTGCACGTGCATGATCTGGTGGACTTCGTTTCGGGCGAAAGCGACCTTGCCGGTGCTTCTGCGGCGGCCTATGTTTTGAAGGGCGAAGCCTCCGATACGGTTGTGCTTGACCTTGTTCCGGGCAATGGCGTGGGCTACACCGTGCCGCAGCGGGTGCGCCCCGCTGATGTGGACAGGAGCGTGAACATTTCCTTCCGCGTGCGGCAGAACTACGGCCCCAGCCAGATCACCGTGACCTGCGGCGGCAGGCAGCTGGCCCGGTTCAAGCGCCAGCGCATGGCTCCCGGCGAGATGGAGCACATCGCACTGCCCAAAGTCCTGCTGGAAAAAGCAGACGGCCCGCTGACCGTTGCGGTAGAGGAGGTTATTGCAGAATGAGCAGCATCAAAGAAGTTATTTGCATCTGCTGTCCCTGCGGCTGCCACTTGCAGGTAGACCCGCAAAACGATTATAATGTAACTGGAAACGCCTGCCCCAACGGTGCCGCCTACGGCAGGGAAGAGCTGACCCATCCCACCCGCATCCTCACCAGCACCGTGCGAGTGGAGGGTGGGCTGTACCCGCGCTGCCCGGTAAAGACTGCGCAGGCTGTGCCCAAAGAGAAGATGACCGAGGTCATGGCTGCGCTGGACCGCGTCACTCTGCACGCACCCGTCCACACCGGGCAGGTAGTGCTGGCTGACGTGTGCGGCACCGGCGTGGACGTTGTGGCGACGCGAAATCTGTGATACACACTCCTGAAACGATACGGAGGGAGCAAAAGCATGAGTACAAAATATGTTCTGGCGCTGGATCAGGGAACCACCAGCAGCCGTGCCATCCTGTTCGACAATGAGCAGAACATCATTGCGGTGCAGCAGCGCGAGTTTGAGCAGATCTATCCGCAGCAGGGCTGGGTGGAGCACAACCCTATGGAGATCTGGTCCACCCAGTATGGAGTCATGAACGAGGTGGTTGCTCAGAGCGGCGTCGATGCCCACGATATCGCCGCCATTGGCATCACCAACCAGCGGGAGACCACCATCCTGTGGGAAAAGGCCACCGGCCGCCCCATCTACAATGCCATCGTCTGGCAGTGCCGCCGCACGGCTCCGCTGGTGGATGAACTGCTGCAGCAGCCCGGCATGGCAGACTACATCCGGGAGAACACCGGCCTGATGCCCGATGCCTATTTCTCCGCAACGAAGATCAAGTGGATCCTGGACAATGTGCCCGGTGCGCGGGAGCGCGCCGAGGCAGGGGAGATCCTGTTCGGCACTGTGGACACATGGCTGGTCTGGAAGCTGACCGGCGGCAGAGTGCATGTCACCGACCGCACCAACGCCAGCCGCACCATGCTGTATAACATCCGTACGCTGGACTGGGATGACACCCTGCTCAAAGCGCTGGATATCCCGCGCTGCATCCTGCCCCGTGTGACGGATTCCAGCGAGGTCTACGGCACCACCGATCTGTGCGGTGTGCAGATCCCGGTGGCCGGCATTGCCGGTGACCAGCAGGCTGCGCTGTTCGGACAGAGCTGCTTTCGCAAGGGCGAGGCCAAGAACACCTACGGCACCGGCTGCTTTTTGCTGATGAACACCGGCGACACCATCTGCCGCAGCCGGAACGGCCTGATCTCTACCATTGCCATCAGCCTGAACGGTAAGGTGGAGTATGCGCTGGAGGGCAGCGTCTTTGTGGGCGGTGCTGTCATCCAGTGGGTGCGCGACGGCCTGCGCATGATCCAGGAGAGCCGCGATGCGGAATACTACGCCCAGAAGGTGCCGGACAACGGCGGCATTTACATCGTGCCGGCCTTTACCGGTCTGGGTGCACCGTACTGGGATATGTATGCCCGCGGTGCCATTGTGGGCATCACCCGCGGCACCACCCAGAACCATATCATCCGCGCGGCAGAGGAGTCCATTGCCTACCAGAGCGCAGACCTCGTGGCTGCTATGGAAAAGGACACCGGCGTGCCCATCACCTCGCTGAAGGTGGACGGCGGTGCATCCCGCGACCAGTTCCTGATGCAGTTCCAAGCCGACATCCTGAACAAGACCGTGCTGCGCCCGGCCATCCGGGAAACGACTGCTCTGGGCGCTGCCTATCTGGCGGGCCTTGCCACCGGCGTATGGAAGGACCGGGACGAGATCCGCAGCCTGTGGCACTGCAACATGACCTTTGCCCCGCAGATGGACGAGGCCGAGCGCACCCGCCTGCTGGCCGGCTGGCACAAGGCTGTGGGCCGAAGCTGCGACTGGGCAGAGCATTGACGATCTTTGCCCAAACCTATAGCTCGTACACAAAATATTTTTTAATGTTTATCGTCATGGTCAGCTGTTCCAATACCACTACCATTCTGGGCGGCGGTGAGCTGATTGCAACCACATTCTGATAAAACCTAGATTTTACATTACAGCCGCCGTGCAGCTCATTTACACGGCGGCTGTTTTATAGGATAATAGAAGCACTTGATAAAAAGGAGTCTTACCCAATGCATCCTCTTGCCGAAACTTTGTTGAACGAACCGGTGATCGCCGCCGTGAAAACGGACGAATCCCTGACTGCTGCGCTGGCCTCGCCCTGCAGCGCCGTTTTTCTGCTGGCGAGCACCCTGCTCACCGTAGACGGGCTTGTGCACCGCATACATGATGCTGGAAAACTGGCCGTGGTTCACATCGACCTTGTGGACGGCCTTTCGTCGCGGGAGATCGCGGTGGACTCCCTCAACGCCCTATGCCACCCGGACGGCATCATCTCCACCCGCCCGACCCTGATCCGCCGGGCGTGCCACCGCGGCCTGCTGACCGTCCAGCGGGCATTCATCCTGGATTCCCTCTCGCTGACCAGCCTGTCCGGCCAGCTGGAGCAGGGCAAGCCGGATTTTGTCGAGATCCTTCCCGGCATCATGCCCCGGGTCATCGCCGAGATCAGCGCCCGCACACAGGTGCCTGTCATTGCAGGCGGCCTGCTGCGGGACAAAGCCGACGTCATGGCCGCCATGCGCGCAGGTGCCGCCGCAGTTTCCACCTCTGCGCCCTCCCTGTGGGATATCTGAGCCAGAACAAGATCCCAGCTGAAGTACGAAAAGCATAATAGTATCCTGGTGTTTTATCTGTTGAACATAAACTGTATCCTGCGCCGCAGAGCGTTCTACTGCCGCAGTAAAGTCATCGTAGATGCTTTCAATTGCCTGATAATACTTTGCTTCATTCAAAATCTGCCGGTATTTTCCGCGGGCAAAACAGGGGGCCACCACCGCATTGACCGCTGCGTCAAAAACGATTGCATCTTTTGGTGTGTTATGTAAATTGGGATCGTTTTTGCTCAGATACGCTTTGTTCTGATAGGTTGCTTTTGTCGAACCAGATAAGT
>ENA-UEPN01001402-UEPN01001402.1-human-gut-metagenome-genome-assembly--contig:-NODE-1402-length-12896-cov-12.816132_pt1 | contig 12896 bp, 16 predicted proteins | sample MGYA00242897_ERZ507910 | MGnify/ENA primary metagenome ERZ507910 (study PRJEB26167, sample SAMN06115525) | human gut metagenome | host: Homo sapiens | place: China:Jiangxi | collected 2015-08-20...
TGCCATTTGATTCAATCAAAATAAGCTTTGCGAGTGCGCGATCAGGGGTTCGAACCCTGGACACCCTGATTAAGAGTTCTTTGGCGCTGTTTCGTTTAAATTCCGATACCCTTTTCCGATTTTGATACCTTTTTCAAATTTATGTTCGAATGTTTCTTCTAAATATAGTGTTTTAAAAAATCGTTACCTTTTTATCCTATTTTTTTCGAATTTAATGATGTTTCTTTTGCTTGGTTTTCCGTTGCTCCAGTATTTGCTAACATATGAATACTTTTTTGTGTTCCAGGGTCGCATTGTCGGAAATGATCCAGTAGGTCTTTTTCTTCATCAGTTAAAGTTGGAGGCGGTGGTGTTTCATCCAGATCAAGTAAATAATCAGCGGATACATTTAGGTATTGGCAAATTTTTATTAATGCTTCACAACTTGGCATTGTTCCTTTTTTCCATCGGCTTGTGCCAGATTGGGGAATGCCTGCACCTTTAGCTAATTGGTTTAGATTTATTTTTCTTTTACCAATTTCTTGTTCAATTTTTTGATAAAACATTTTTCTCCTTTCGTTAAAAATATGCATTTTGTGATATTTTTTGCTTGACTTTGTATCACAAGTGGTCTATTATAATTATAGGATATATGCAGATTGTGATACAAAAATAAGCAGTTATTACAATTATAACATATTTCAGAAAACTTTTATATTACATTTTCGTGGAGGTGCTGAACATGAAAATTAAAATGGAAATATTAAAAAGTGTCTTTGATGATCATTTACGAGATTTTGAATTAGCGGATGCTATTTATATGGCTGCTGAACGTGAATTCATTGACTTTGATCTTGATCATGGAACTTCGGAAGAAATGAAAGCCGTTAGAGAGAAACTTCATTCTGCTTGTGCTGATCGTGAGTTTTATGCTGTAGTTCTTTGTAAATATTTACTAAGTTGTAAGGATCTTATATGTTTTGAAGCTGATCCAGTTGATGCTCCAGAAGATGCTCCGGAAGATGTTCCGGAAGATGCTCCGGAAGTTGCTCCGGCTGATGTTCCAGAAAATGTTCCGGAAGACTCTCCGGTTGATATTTTCCCGGTGATGTCTGCAAAATGTAAACTTTGCCCGTCCTGTGTGGATGGACGGTGTTTTTTCGTGCCGGATCAATATGATAGTGTCTTTCCGTGCCTCTCGCCTGCATGGGATGATTTTTTCCGGGGCGGCTCTCGTAGCCCGGCGCCCAACGCGCGCGCGTCTCCTACCCAATAACCTTGGATGCTTTTTTCCAACAAATCTGTACCGATTGATTGCCGAGGCGGGACAACAAAGGTACATGACCGCAATCACCGTCGTTGCTTGTGGATAAGTTTAAAAGCCGTTGCTCTGTAGCCTTGTGCGTAAGCCTGTGGGTAAGTTTGTTTGCACACCGGGGTAACGCGCACAGCACACAGCGGATTTTCCGCCGGGGGAATCCGCTGGGGCGTTATCCCGGTGTGTAAACAACTTATCCATGGCTTATGCATAGGCGGAAAACGGCTTTTGAACTTATACACAGCAATCAGAGAGGTGTGGAGGCATGGATCTGTGTTGGAGTTTTGAGAAAATGAAAATCAGCCCCAATCGGTACAGATTGGTGGTTGTAGACAAGGTTTTGGGTTCTGGTCATACCCAGCGCGCGCGCTGGGCGCCGGGCTACGAGAGCCGCCGCTTAGAGGATATCCTGCAGGCGGAGTGGTACCTCAACAGTAGGGGTAAGATCCGGATCGGTTTAGCTGACCATACCGTATCACTTTTGGAACGCTTCCGATCAGACGCGGTTGCACAGGGTTTTGACTTGTGAAGGAGGAACATTGACAAAGAAAAGCATTGCTAAGTCTGTGCGATTAACACAGGAAGTTTACAATTATATTGATCAGTCGGCTGGGAATGGATTCAACGAGAAGTTTGAGAACATAATTCTTGAAGCTAAGACGGGTGAATCGAAACGGAAGCAGGAAATCGCGCGGCTTGACAAAGAGATTGAAAAGCTTCGAAAGAAAGAAGCATTACTTTTTGACCAGTATGATATATTGAGTTACTTTTTCAGAGATTTTATCAACGTGCAGCATATATTAGAACGGCTAAAACGCCAAATTGAAGAAGCTGCTGATATTAACAAACAAGTGGAGGATGTAGACGATGAAATTTAGAATTTTCTTATTTTACAGCGGAATCGTGGACATGAAAGCAGATCCTAAAGAGGGTCGCGATGCTATTAACGGTGTATCAATGGAATACCTTTTTTACGGGGAGCACGGCGAACAGGTAGAGCCTACCGTGTCGGCTGACGGTGTGTCTGGTACTCGCCGTGGTAAGTCCTTTTTGAATCCGGACAAGTTGCATAAGGTCAGCTACGTTCCCGGAATTTATGATGGTACTTTCGAAATGACAGTTGACAGCAAGGGAAAGCCTGTGCTTAAGCTGTTGGACGTTGATTTTGTCGCTCCAGCGTTGATCTCGATGAAAGACGGCGGGAACGGCAAGGGTGACAAGTGATGTTGCTGCTCTCCCGCGGTGTCGGGATAGATTTTGAGAATAATCTTGCTGTTGTGGATTCTACCGAAGCCGTCCCGGAAGATCATATTCCGGAAACGGAAGACACAGAGGTGACAGAGTCAACGACTCTTGACCAGCAGGGAGAGACACAGCCGCAGGATGTGACATATAGTTTTGCAGTGCTGTTTGCGCTTGGAATAATAGTTGGTCTCTTATTCTTTGCGATATTTTCTCGGAGGTGGAATTGATGTTTACAGATGAGTTGTTTGGAAATTACATTGGTACTCTCTTGGTTGGGATGGCACTGGGTTTTATGCTGGGCTATATTGCATGGGCAATCGGCTATGTAATTTATGCTTTTATAAAATTTTTTAGGATGGCTTAGGCTGTCTGGGGAAGGAGGTAATTATTATGTCTATGTTTTTCGCTGTTTTTGCACCTTTTATGGCAGTTTTAGCAGCTGCCCCAACAATCGATCTTAGCAGCATCCAGACAAACATGACGGCTGCATTCAAACAGGTTCAGACCGGTGCTACAGATATGATTTCTGCCGCTGTGCCTTATGCGCTTGTCATTATTGGAACTGTTTTGGCGGTTACGATCGGCATTAAGATTTTCAAAAAGCTTACTGCTCAGGCATAGTGTTTTTTACACTTTTTGAAAAGGGTAAGGGTTTTCGTGCCCTTATCCTTTTTTGTATCTCACGCTTCTGTTGCTGCGGCGCTGATCCGCAACACCTGCAGAAAAGTTTGAGATACAAAGAAAGGAAACATCCATGACTAGATCCAGAAAAAGGGAAAAAATTGATTTTCGTAAGTTCATAAACCGCTTCCAGCGTGTCCGGAAGTTCTGCCGCATGCATACCCTTCCTGTACTGGTTGCGGTTGGTATTATGGTATCTGTTATTTTTGCCAGCTACCAGAACGCTTACGCTACCGGGCTTGAGGAATATTTTTACTATACATATTTTGATCTTATGAGCGGACTCTTTGCGGAAACTGGAATGGATTTTGGTTTGAAAGATGATTATTACACAAAGTCTGACCGTGTATCTGGTAAACAGGTATGGGATAACTTCTGTACATGGGTGGAAAATAAAGCAAAGGTTGCCGCTCTTCCTGTCGAGGTAGTCAACAAAGCCGTTTTCGACGAGTTGAAGAATCTTCCTAACACGGTTACGAGTGCCGGGGCAGAAATGTCGGAAAAGCTGTCGGAGTTGTTGGCTAAGATTTTGCCAACATTTGGAACGGATTCTTTTTCTAGTCTAACTGAAAATAGTTTATTGTCTTTTTTGCATGCAACTTCCGATTATGATATTTTGCCGGCCGTATCATCATATTTGGATGCTTTTAATCAGGATTTAAGTAATGGTTATAAACTGAATGTTGTAAAAGATGAAAATGAATATTTTTTATTTGTCTCCGATCCGGCATATTCTAAATTGCAATATATACAAGACAAGTCATATTCTTATCCGGTTTTTAGATGTTACGGTTATAAGGGTAATAGTCGTAGAGAAATTGATGTTTCACGTATTTATTCTTCTCCATCCTCCAAGCAGGTTGGTGTGGGGGCTAAAATTCGTGCAACAGAACCTGTGTGGATTGTTAAAGAGGGAAATTATGTTGCGTCTGACGGTACATCTATAAATGATTATGCAAAAGTAAAAAAAGTTGATGATAATACCGTCTATGTTCCCGGTGTTGGCTATAAAACTAACTGGGATATATTGAAAGACATACTTAACGACAGAGTGACAACAGACGCAGAGGAAGAAGCGTGGAATTCCCGTTATAACTTTGACAATGATAACAAGGATGATAAGGAAAAAAAGAAGAAAGATAACGAAAAAGATAAACTTCCTGTTGCAATTCCTATTGTTTTCCCGAACAAAAAGCCGGATTCTACAGAGAAAGACACTGAGAAAGACACTGAAAAAGATACTGAATCTGGTGTTCCAGGAAAAGATCCTGATCCATCTAAGAATCCAATGATTAATCCTGACACCGGACGTTATATTGATCCGGATACCGGATATGATATTGATCCCGATACTGGTAAGCTGATTGACCCGGACACCGGAGAGCTTATTGAACCGGATATTCCATCTACTGCAGGTAAAGCCGGAAACTGGAAGCGTCTCTTTCCGTTTTGCATCCCTTGGGACATGATGGAATTGATTAAATCCATGCAAGCGGATAAGAAAGCGCCTGTGTTTGAGTTTAAGTATACGTTTAAGGCAGTCAACTATACCTGGGTGGTTAAGGTGGATATGGCTGATTATTGGAAATATATTAAAATTTTCCGGTGGGGAATGACAATATTTTTTATCATTGGACTGTTTTTTTTAACGGTTAAATTTACTACATTTGTACAACGCATGGGTGGTTAGGGGGTGTTTTTATGTCTGTATCTATGCTTAGACCGTTTTTCATATCTGTAGCAGGTGTCGTTGTGATTGTTCTAGTTGGCTTTCTTTGCGGCATCCTTCCGGAGAGTCCTTTCCTTGCTTTCATTCAGGCAGAGGAAGTCAATGACTATCTGGCAGCTATTAATTATTTCGTGCCTGTTGACGCTTTCGTGACAATTGGTAGCGCATGGCTTCTTGCTGTGGTTCCTTGGGTAGTGTCGCAGTTTGCTATTTCTGGTGTGAAGATTCTTGGTGAGTGGATTCCATTCACTTAAATAGATTGTATCTCATTTTCTTTTCCGGAAAACGTTCCTGGAGAAAAAATTGAGATACAGAAAGGAGAAAACATGATTTCTTTATATTCTGGGACTCCGGGTGCTGGCAAGTCCCTGCACCTTGCGTCCCGTCTTTTGAATTGGATGCGCTATAAAAACGCGCCGATCATTGGGAACTTTTCGACTGATTTTAGCTGCATCAAAAACCCGAAAGGAAGTTATCTGTACATAGATAACTCCGATCTTACGGTTGAGCGGCTTATTAATTTTTCTAAGAATTACTCGGAGTATGTCGGACGCAGGGTGAAAGAAGGAGAAATTCTGCTGGTCATAGACGAGTGCCAGATTATGTTTAATGCCCGGGACTGGGGACAGAAAAACCGCGCTGCCTGGTGTGCATTCTTTACCCAGCACCGCAAACTCGGTTATGAAGTGATCCTTGTCGCGCAGTTCGACCGGATGCTTGACCGTCAGATCCGCTCCCTGATCGAATACGAATGGATTCACAGGAAGGTTTCTAATTTCGGTATAGCCGGGAAGATCTTCTCCCTGCTCTTTGGTGGGAAGCTCTTTGTTGCTGTGAAAGTTTGGTATCCCATGAAACAGAAAGTAGGATCAGAATTTTTTATGTTTAAAAAGCGCTATAGCGGAATTTATGACACTTATGCTCTTTTCTCCGCGCCGGATCAGAAACAGTTGTCTTGACTTATTTTGTGTATCTCATTTTCTTAAATGTTTCCGGTTTCTGGAAGAAATATTGAGATACAAATGAAGATCGGCGCACCCCGGGCGAGCTGTGACGCGGGGGATTAAGGGGGACCCGCGGCGCGGCTTGCCCGGGGTGTGACCACGGGGCTGTAATACGTGGTCTGAAAAACACTCAATCAAAATCCTAGAACCCGCTACGATACTGCATTTGAGACTGATTTTGTCATTTCGTAGAATCGCGATTCTACGAAAAAATATTTTTATATGGAAGGTGGTAGTTTGCTCGATAAATTATATATCAAAAATTCTTTCGTTTTTCAGGAGTTCGACGAAGTCGAAAACAACTACTGGTTTGACTTTAAACAAAAAAAATTTCTGCATAACATTGATACATTTTATTATTCCGTCAAATTTAAACAAGATTTTACCGCAGGATCGAAAGATCTTAAGGTAAAGCACTTTCGCAAGCGGTTTGAATTACTGGGTATGGAATGGGAACGTTTAAATGATTACTCGTCAGGTGTGTCATTTTACTTCGATGGTTTACCCGGTACACTAAATTATAAACCTTTTCGGTACGCTGGATTTTACAATGTGATGCTTGAGTGTCCTGAGCTGTTTGATATCTTTTTAGCTCCAAAAGTTCCGCGGTCACAGGATAACGGTGAGTCCGTAACCTGTGAATGTGTTGTTCAGATCCGGTCATATATGCTTTGGATGTATGGTGTAAAACTTGCTTATGAACGCTCTTTTGAATATGTACAGGCTATAGCGGATTATTTTGGATTGGATATCCAATTCACTCAGGAGAATCGAATTGATTATTGTTGGCATTCCAATTACTTAAAAAATCCGGAAAAGTTCTTTACTCCGGAAAACTTCTACAAGATGCGGGTTGATCGTTTTCGTGATGCTCTCCTGCACACCAGTAAAAAGGGGTCTGAGGATTATGAAATAGACTACTTAGCACTTGGAAAGCGTTCTCAAAAGGTTTTTATTAGAATCTACTTGAAATCTAAGGAAGTGGTTGAAAAAGGTTACAAGCCTTGGTTTTTTAAAGTGTGGTTGTTTAATGGTTTGATTAATCGTTATGATCTGTACTGCTATGAATATGCTTTCTTAAAACATAGTTGGAAAGCTTTAGATTATGGTCGCTTGCAGTATTACGCGAAATTTGGTAGACAGAAACACTATGTTGAGAAATGCCGCCGGATTTTGGCAAATGAAGAGGATATATCTACAGACGATTTGCACAAACTTGCTGATCTTCTTACTCCGCCTGTGAATTTGATTATGAATGTTGAGTTTCAGACGATGCGCAGGCATACAAAAACATATGAGCTGATTCCTTTTTTTGATTATTCGAACGACTTGACCAGTCGCAGGATTTATGATTTTTTAGATAACCGGAAATTGATCTGTGATTATTTGACCAGTAAAGTTTTTCGTCTGGTAGAATTATATGAACCCGGAAAAAATAATAAAGTAAAATCGCGCCGCGATTATTGCGCATTTTGGAAAGCTCTTCGTAATTGTAAAATTACAGATTCGTTTGTGCCGCCGGAAGATCAAGCGCTTGTGCGGACATATACCAGAAAAATGAATAGTGAAGTTGTAAAAGCTCGGGCTGTAAAGGCTGCTATTACATACGGAATTTACACACGCGGAATCAATGAAGAATCACCTTTGCGAGATTGCTTTGAAGCTCTCTGTATGATGAATGATAATGATGTGCAAGATGCAATTCGTTTTAAAGAGAAAAAAATCCGCCAATTCAATTCCGATGAATTAGCGGATACGATGGAAAACGCGGTTAAGCGTTCCAGCAATTTGATGTTTATTGATAAAGATACCGGAGATATAATTTTCTCCTAATCTTGTTATAACATGGAAAAACCGAAATGTAAAGGTGAATGTTGCAAGGTTGTGTTTTATCTCCAGATAAGGAGGGTTTTTATGAATGTTCAAATGGCTTTTAATTTGTTTCTGGTCGATCGTGAATCATATTGTTCAGATAAATCTATATTGTATTATCGGGAAAACATTTTAAAATTTATGAATTTTCTATCTGATCGGATTGGATCAGCGCCTGATCTGATCGAGTGTGATGCTATTTCCCGGGAGTTGGTGCTTGCATACCTCTCCCAGCTCCGTGGGATTGGTTGCAAGAATACTTCGGTTAATACTTATTTTCGTGCGGCAAAGGTATTTTTAAATTATTGCATTGATGAGGGTTATTCTTCTCCTGACGTTTTGCGCAAGGTGAAGTTTCTAAAAAAAGATAATGCTCCGGTGCTTCCGCTTACAGAATGGGAAGTTGATCTGATAGATGGTTTGTTTAACATTAAAACAGAATCCGGGCTTAGAAATCTTTGTATAGTCCATTTGATGCTTGATGCTGGTTTTCGTGTGGGTGATGTGGTTTCTCTTACATTTAAGGGAATCAATTTTCAACTTAATTACTTAACGGTGAAGGGTAAAGGTGATAAATTCCGTACTGTGTTCCTGTGCTCCAAGCTGAAAAGGATGCTTTACCATTATCTTGTGAAGTTTCGTTCTTATACTCCGGGAGATGATTTTACTGTTTTTGTTAAGGTTGGTACTTCATGTCCTATCAATGAGAATGTTATTAAACAACTTTTTTCCCGGATCAAGAGAAAATCTGGTATTGAGCGTGTACATCCTCATTTGCTTCGGCATACATTTGCTACGTCATTTATAGTTGGTGGTGGTGATCTGGAATATTTGCGTATGATGTTAGGTCATACAGATTATGCTACAACAAAAATGTATGTTCATATTGCTCAGCAGTCTAAAATGCTGCATAGCGATATATACAGATTAGATTCGGTATTCTTTAAAACTGGTTATTAAGGAGGATTTTTATGAGGTTAGAAGAGTTTACAATAATGCTTGATGAATATGTGGTTGTTGATCCAGTGGATGGTTTTTGTTATTTCTGGTCGAAATCAAAGTTTGAAGCTGATCTTTTTTTCAAAGTGAATAAATCATTACGTGCTTCTCTTCTGCATGTATAACGTATTGTATCTCAATTCTTTTTCCTGGTTCCGGAACTTCAGTAAGAATTGAGATACATTATTTTTTGCAATAAAAAAACCCCCAACGAATCACATTGTTCGTCAAGAGTTCTTTTCGCTTATATGATTAAATCAAAATCAAAAAGGCTTTTAGTGCGCGATCAGGGGTTCGAACCCTGGACACCCTGATTAAGAGTCAGGTGCTCTGCCAGCTGAGCTAATCGCGCATTTTTAAGTTGTTTGTTTTGTGTCTTTCCTTAAGACAAGAATTATTATATAATAGGAGTATTAAAAAAGCAAGCACTTTTTTTATTTTTTTTAAATTTTTTTAAAAGCATATTTGAAAGGAACAATTTAACATGAAAGTAGAAGAAAGATTACTAAAATATGTCAGCTATTGGACAACCTCCGATGAATCCTGCAGTGACATTCCAAGCAGTGAGCGTGAGTTCACGCTTGCAAAAGCCTTAAAGCAGGAACTGGAAACTCTCGGTCTTACCAATATACTCCTCACCGATCACTGCTATGTATATGCCAAGCTTCCTTCCACACCGGGCATGGAAAACTGTAAATCCATCGGCTTTATCGCTCATATGGATACCGCCCCGGATTTTCCCGGAAAAGATGTCAAACCACAGATCATTCCCGACTATGATGGCGGGGATATCTTATTAAAAGGAAGTCAGGATGTCTTAAAGGTAAGTGATTTTCCATCCCTTGCCTCTTTAAAAGGAAGAACCCTGATCACGACAGACGGTACCACACTTCTGGGCGCTGATGACAAGGCAGGTGTTGCCGAAATCATGACAGCCGTGGAAGAACTGATTGCAGAAGGTACACCACACGGGGAACTCTGGATCGGATTTACGCCGGACGAAGAAGTCGGCGCAGGTGCGGATCTGTTTGATCTTGCTATCTTTCAGGCAGATTATGCATACACAGTGGACGGTGATTACGAAGGCGAAGTGGCTTACGAAAATTTTAATGCCGCAAGTGCCATCTTTCATATTAAAGGTGTAAATGTTCATCCGGGCGAAGCAAAAGACATTATGGTCAATGCGGCACTGGTGGGATGTGAAATTGTTTCCCGGCTTCCGGAAGCGGAAACGCCGGCACACACCAGCGGCCGGGAAGGATTCTATCATCTGACCGATATGTCCGGAGATGTGGCTTCCGCCACCCTTTCCTTTATCATTCGTGACCATGATAAAACCACATTTGAGAAACGTCTGCAGAATCTGCGTGACGTTGCACAATCCATGAATCAGAAATATGGACCGGAAACCGTCACGCTCGACATCGAACATTCGTATGAGAATATGCTCTCTGTCATTGAGGATAAAATGGAGATCGTGGATCTGGCAAAACAGGCAATTGCCTCCGAAGGTCTGACACCGCTCTCCCGTCCGATCCGTGGCGGTACAGACGGCGCAAGACTGTCCTTTATGGGATTGCCGTGTCCAAATCTCGGTACCGGCGGTTATGGTTTCCACGGCCCATATGAACACATCTCTGTGGAAGGTATGCAGACCGCTGTTCGTATTTTAAAAAATATTGCCACCCATCCGATCCGTAAATAAATTTATAAAAAACCGTCCGCAGTTTTCTTTCTGCGGACGGCTTTTGTTCTATAACTTATTAAATTTTTTAATTCCCCTGCATATTTGCAGAATTTGCAAGTACAGGCTTCTGGAACATGCGAAAGAGTCCAATCTGTTCTAAGGCCTTTGTGATTGCGAAAAAGATCACCGAATCAATTGGCCACATAATCAGGTTCTTCAGCGCACGCGCCGGAAGAAGCACCATAAATGCCTGTCCATATAACACATTCAGACAAAGTGTTGTCAGAATCACGTTACAGACCAGCATAACTACAAATTTAGCTGCCAGCACACGCCAGATCGTAAGCTTTTTCTTATAAAAAAAGCATCCATACAGGATTCCTGCCAGGATAACAACCAGCGTCAGCTGTGGACAAAATGGTCCGGTTGGCTTCATCATATACTTGATAATATCCAACGCACCATGGAAAATTCCTCCAACCACCGGTCCAAACAGATAATCAATGATACCATTTGGAATACTGGAAAAACCAATCCGAATAAACTGCCCATATTCAATGGAGAAAAATCCTAGAATGACAGCAACTGCAGCAAGCATTGCCATGGTAGTGATGGTTCTTACCGCTTTTAATTCACGGAAAGAATCGGTGAACAAAGTAACGAATTTTTTCATAAAAAAATTACCTCCTTTGCAGACCTCACCGTACTACAACTGGAGATAATATTATCTTCGGATGCAGCGGGATGCGACTCATGTACCGCAAGATTCTCTTTTCGTCCGGGTGACAACTCCCTGTTCATCCGGCACTTAACGCACATGTGTCTACTCTGCTTTAAACTATTAAATTGCAACGACCTAAGTATAACACAATGGAAAAGAAATGCAACTATTTTTTTTCATTGTATGGCATTTTTATAGCAAAACGCCATCTGTCACACGTTTTTACGTGGAACAGATGGCGTCCGTTGCCTGTTATTTTATTCTTTTCAGGTTCCCATACTTGCAAACAGGGCAGCTATCTCATCCGGGCTTAATGCCTTATTGGGATCTGCCGGTTCTTCCGGCTGAAGCGGTGCTTCTTTTACGGCTTCCGGCTCTTCAATCGGCTCCGGAATATCCTCCGGTTCCACAGTTTCCTCGGCAGGTTCCTCAACTTTATCCGCATTGTTATCGTTGCCCATATTCGCAAACAGCGCAGCTATCTCATCCGGGCTCATGGAACGGTTTGGATCTGACAGATCCGGCATCGGTGGAAGTTCTTCCTCCGGCAGGTTCTCATCATCCGCTTCATCAACAATCGCTTCCTCCGGAATCGGGTCCGGTTCTACCAGTTCCTCTGCTTCCTCAATGGCTTCTTCCGGATCCGGAGGAATAATCTCATCCGCTGCCATGACCGGAGGCTCTTCCTCCGGCTCAAAACTCTCTTCTTCCGGTATATCCGGCAGAATCTCCGGTTCCATATCTTCTTCCGGCTCCAGCGAAATCTCCGGTTCCAGGCTCTCCTCCAGATCCGGCAAAATTTCCGGTTCCGGGTTTTCTTCCAGATCCGGCGAAATCTCCGGTTCCGGGTTTTCTTCCAGATCCGGCGAAATCTCCGGTTCCGGCTCCATACTTTCTTCCGGCTCTGGTGAGATCTCCGGCTCTACCGGTGTTTCTTCCACATGATTCTGCGGTGCCGGCTGTGGCTCTACAGGTGTTGCCACAGGTACAGAAACCTGCGGCTGGGAAACAACCACTTTCTGACTGTTCATAATGGTCTGATTCAGGCGCAGTTCCATATCTTTCATTGCAATAATGATTTCCTGCAGCTTTGCGGCTATCTCTTTATCCTGTGAATGTTCCTGTTCTTTTCCATCCTTCTGCACCGAAGAAATTTCATCCTTACAGGCTGAAAGAATCTCGTCCTTATAAGCACCCGCAACTGTACCGAACCCATCCATTCCTTTCTGGAACGTATCAAACCGGTCGATCAGCTGTTCGTATGAATTCATCAATGCATCGGTATTCTCATGGGACCGCTTGATAATTACTTTCGCTATTCCCTTCTGTGCATTAACAATTTCCTCTGTCGGAATCTTAGAAGCTTCTTCAATATATGCAAGCTTGACGGATATTTCCTCAAAATATTTTTTCAGCATAAGATACGATGCCTTTTCGGATTTGAAAATGCTCTCATACTGTTCTTCTCTCCGGGTATATTTTGTCTCATATACTGAGATAATCCCGTTTATTGCCACATAAAGGCAAATCAGATCTGCTACAGCCAAAACAGCCAGAACAATAAACATTTTCGGGAAATTGACCATGGCATACAACTCTGCCATAAAAATAAACGCAAACAAAAGTATCCCGAAAATCATCTGCATCCTTGCTTTCGAATC
>ENA-UEPN01001403-UEPN01001403.1-human-gut-metagenome-genome-assembly--contig:-NODE-1403-length-12890-cov-3.382814_pt1 | contig 12890 bp, 8 predicted proteins | sample MGYA00242897_ERZ507910 | MGnify/ENA primary metagenome ERZ507910 (study PRJEB26167, sample SAMN06115525) | human gut metagenome | host: Homo sapiens | place: China:Jiangxi | collected 2015-08-20...
GTTTCTTCTAAGAAAAAATCTTTTAACCATTTTAAAGTATGTCTGATATTCAAAAGAAATTTTATGTTCTGCGTGCCATTAGCGGCAAGGAGAATAAAGTCAGAGAGTACCTTGAGGCTGAGTTGAAGAATACTGACTTAGGTGAGTATGTGTCACAGGTCTTGATTCCTACTGAAAAGACTTTTACGGTACGTAATGGTAAGAAGGTGATGAAAGAACGCGCTTACTTGCCTGGATACGTTTTGGTAGAAGCTGCTTTGGTTGGAGAAGTCGCTCATCGATTGAGAAACATTCCTAACGTAATCGGTTTTTTGGGTGGATCGGATAACCCCGTTCCCTTGCGTCCGGCAGAAGTTAGCCGTATCTTAGGTACGGTTGATGAATTGCAGGAACAGCAGGATGACCTGGATATTCAGTTTTATGTTGGAGAGAATGTGAAAATCACTTTTGGGCCGTTTAACGGTTTCACGGGTGTAATCGAAGAGGTCAATGCCGAGAAAAAGAAACTTAAAGTGATGGTAAAAGTCTTCGGACGTAAAACACCGCTTGAGTTGGGTTATATGCAAGTGGAGAAGGAATAAGTGCTCTTGTTACGAAAAGTACTGTCTTTCTTTAAAAGTTATCGATGTTATATATCTAAAAAATTTTAGAAACAATGGCTAAAGAAGTTGCTGGACAAATCAAATTGCAGATTAAAGGAGGAGCAGCAAACCCTTCTCCCCCTGTAGGACCTGCTCTGGGTTCTAAGGGTATTAATATTATGGAGTTTTGCAAGCAATTTAATGCCAGAACCCAAGACAAGGCCGGTAAGATATTACCTGTTGTAATCACTTACTATGCCGATAAGTCTTTCGACTTTGTTGTAAAAACTCCTCCTGTTGCTATCCAGTTGTTGGAAGCTTCCAAACAGAAGAGTGGTTCTGCTGAGCCGAATCGTAAGAAGATTGCAGAAATCTCTTGGGATCAGGTAAAAACTATTGCAGAGGACAAGTTGGTCGATCTGAACTGCTTCACTGTTGAGTCAGCTATGAGAATGGTTGCCGGAACAGCAAGAAGTATGGGTATCACTGTTAAAGGGACATTCCCGGGTAATAATTAATAAACTTCAATTGAGATGAGTAAACTTACAAAAAATCAAAAGTTGGCTTTGGGCAAGATTGAAGCTGGGAAAGCGTACACATTGAAGGAAGCTTCAGCTTTGGTAAAAGAAATTACTACTACTAAGTTTGATGCCTCTGTAGATGTTGATGTTCGTTTAGGTGTTGACCCTCGTAAAGCTAACCAAATGGTGAGAGGTGTGGTTTCACTGCCTCACGGAACGGGTAAGCAGGTTCGGGTTCTCGCATTATGTACACCAGACAAGGAAGCTGAAGCTACTGCTGCAGGTGCTGACTATGTTGGATTGGATGAGTATATTGAAAAGATTAAAGGCGGTTGGACTGATATTGACGTAATTATCACTATGCCTTCTATCATGGGTAAGATTGGTGCTCTGGGTAGAGTATTAGGCCCGCGTGGTTTGATGCCTAACCCTAAGAGTGGTACGGTTACCAATGAAATTGGAAACGCAGTGAAAGAAGTTAAACAAGGTAAGATCGACTTTAAAGTAGAAAAATCTGGTATCGTTCATACATCAATCGGAAAGGTATCTTTCAATGCCGATCAGATTCGTGATAACGCTAAGGAATTTATTTCAACTCTTTTGAAGTTGAAACCGTCTGCAGCTAAAGGTACATATATAAAGAGCATTTATCTTTCTAGTACAATGAGTGCGGGTATTAAAATTGACCCCAAATCAGTTGAAGAAAACTAATTAAAATTATTGGACAATGAAAAAGGAAGATAAAGGCTTAATTATAGGTCAACTGACTGAGATCGTAAAGGAATATCCTAACTTCTATTTGACTGACATCGAAGCATTGGATGCTGAGAAAACCAGCAAATTGAGACGGGAATGTTTCAAGAAAGAGATCAAGTTGGTTGTTGTAAAGAATAACTTGCTTAAAAAGGCATTGGAAAATGTAGAAGGCGATTTTTCTCCTCTGCAGGTTGCAATGAAAGGCAATACGGCTGTGATGTTCTCACAGACTGCTAATGCTCCCGCTCGTCTGATTAAGGAATTTACTAAGGATGCTAAGAAAGATGCTCCTGCTAAACCGGCTTTGAAAGCTGCCTATGTACAGGAAAGTTTTTATGTAGGTGCAGAAAATCTCGAAGCCTTAGTAAATATCAAGAGCAAAAACGAACTTATCGGAGATGTTATCATGTTGTTGCAATCTCCGGCGAAGAACGTTATTTCTGCTCTTCAGTCATCAGGACAAACTATCCATGGTCTGTTGAAGACTTTGGAAGAAAGATAATTTTTTTAATTTACACAGATAAACAAACATTTAAATCATACAAAAATGGCAGATTTGAAAGCTTTTGCAGAACAATTAGTAAACCTGACCGTAAAAGAAGTTAGCGAACTGGCTACAATCCTGAAAGAAGAATATGGTATCGAACCTGCAGCTGCAGCTGTTGCTGTTGCTGGTCCTGCTGCTGGTGGTGCTGCTGCCGCTGGAGAAGAGAAGACTTCTTTCGATGTTGTATTGAAAGCAGCTGGTGCTAATAAATTAGCTATCGTTAAGTTAGTTAAAGAGTTAACAGGTCTTGGCTTGAAAGAGGCTAAGGATATGGTAGATAGTGCTCCTAGTGCAATCAAGGAAGGTATCGCTAAAGCTGATGCTGAGGCATTGAAGAAACAGTTGGAAGAGGCTGGAGCTGAAGTTGAGCTTAAATAGTATTTATAACCTGGTAATCAGGTGATTTGGTTAAGAGTCTCCCTTAAAGGAGATTCTTAACCTTTTTGTGTCTATAATTTCAATAAGTTCAATAAATTCCTTACTAGATGTCTTCAACAGCTGAAAACCAAAGAGTTAATTTTGCTTCGATCAAAAATCAGTTCCCATATCCGGACTTTCTCGAAGTACAATTGAAGTCATTCCAAGACTTTCTTCAACTTGACACGCCTCCTGAAAAGAGAAAAAAGGAGGGATTGTATAAGGTATTTGCCGAGAATTTTCCGATAGCAGATACGCGTAACAATTTTGTGTTGGAGTTCTTAGATTACTATATAGATCCGCCTCGCTATACGATTGACGAATGTATTGCTCGCGGATTAACCTATAGTGTGCCTTTAAAAGCGAAGTTAAAACTGTATTGTACAGACCCTGATCACGAGGATTTCGATACAGTGATACAGGACGTATATCTGGGCCCGATTCCGTATATGACGGAAAGAGGAACGTTCGTGATAAATGGTGCAGAGCGTGTTGTGGTTTCACAATTGCACCGTTCACCGGGTGTGTTTTTCGGACAGAGTACACACGCAAATGGTACGAAGTTGTATTCAGCGCGTATCATTCCTTTTAAAGGTTCCTGGATCGAGTTTGCAACAGACATCAATAATGTGATGTATGCTTACATCGACCGTAAAAAGAAATTACCTGTAACAACCCTTTTAAGAGCTATTGGTTTTGAAAGCGATAAAGACATTCTCGAGATCTTTAATCTGGCTGAAGAAGTAAAAGTTTCGAAAGCTAACCTGAAGAAACTGATCGGTCGTAAACTGGCTGCTCGTGTTTTGAAGACTTGGGTGGAAGATTTCGTAGATGAAGATACCGGTGAGGTTGTTTCTATTGAACGTAATGACGTTATCATCGACCGTGAGTCGGTTCTCGATAGCGACAATATTGAGGCTATTCTGGAATCTGGCACGCAAAACATTCTGTTACATCGTGAAGACCAGAATCTTTCAGATTATGCTATCATCTATAATACGCTCCAGAAAGACCCCAGTAACTCTGAAAAGGAAGCTGTCCTGTATATTTACCGTCAGTTGCGAAATGCAGAACCCGCAGATGAAGCAAGTGCCCGTGAAGTTATTCAGAACCTGTTCTTCTCTGAAAAGCGTTATGATTTAGGTGAAGTTGGCCGTTACAGAATTAATAAGAAGTTAAACCTTACTACTAGTGATGATATTAAGGTTTTGACAAAAGAAGATATAATCGAGATCATCAAATATCTGATTGAGTTGATCAACTCGAAAGCGATCGTTGATGATATCGACCATTTGAGCAACCGTCGTGTGCGTACAGTAGGCGAACAGTTATACAATCAGTTCGGTATCGGTTTGGCTCGTATGTCACGTACTGTTCGTGAACGTATGAACGTGCGCGACAATGAAGTGTTTACCCCGATTGATTTGATTAACGCGAAGACTATTTCTTCTGTCGTTAACTCTTTTTTTGGAACGAATGCTTTGTCTCAGTTTATGGATCAGACAAATCCACTAGCTGAAATTACGCATAAACGTCGTTTGTCTGCATTGGGACCGGGTGGTCTGTCTCGTGAACGTGCTGGATTTGAGGTTCGTGACGTACACTATACGCATTATGGTCGTCTTTGTCCAATTGAAACTCCTGAGGGACCGAACATTGGTTTGATCTCTTCTTTGTGTGTATATGCTAAGATTAACGATCTTGGTTTTATCTCTACTCCGTACCGTAAGGTTGTTGATGGTAAGGTGGACTTTTCTGAGGAAGGTTTACAATATTACACTGCAGAAGAAGAAGAAGAATTGACGATTGCCCAAGGGAATGCTCCATTGGATGATAACGGCAAGTTTGTTCGTGATAGAGTGAAAGCTCGTTTTGAAGCTGATTTCCCGGTCGTGCCTCCTACGGAGATCGATTTGATGGACGTTGCTCCACAGCAGATTGCTTCTATTGCGGCTTCTTTGATTCCGTTCTTGGAACATGACGATGCTAACCGTGCATTGATGGGATCAAACATGATGCGCCAGGCTGTTCCTTTGCTGCGTACGGATGCTCCAATCGTTGGTACTGGTATCGAAGCGCAGGTTGCTCGTGATTCACGTACCCAGATCATGGCTGAACGTGAGGGGGAAGTAGTATTTGTGGATGCAACTTGTATCAAGATCAAATATGACCGCTCGGAAGATGAAGAATTTGTAAGTTTCGAAGATGCGGTTAAGACATACAATATTCCGAAGTGGCGTAAGACTAACCAAAGTACGACTGTCGATCTGCGTCCGATCTGTCATCGTGGTCAGCGTGTGAAGGCTGGCGATATCCTGACGGAAGGTTATTCTACTCAGAATGGTGAGTTGGCCTTGGGACGTAACGTGAAAGTGGCATATATGCCGTGGAAGGGTTACAACTATGAGGATGCTATCGTTTTGAACGAACGTATGGTCCGTGAAGACTTCTTTACTTCAGTTCACGTTGACGAATACATTTTGGAGGTTCGTGAAACGAAACGTGGTATGGAAGAGTTGACTTCCGATATCCCGAATGTCAGCGAAGAAGCGACTAAGGATTTGGATGAAAGAGGTATTGTCCGTGTGGGTGCTCGTATTGAACCGGGTGATATTTTAATTGGTAAGATTACTCCGAAGGGTGAATCTGATCCTTCTCCAGAGGAAAAATTGCTTCGTGCAATTTTCGGCGATAAGGCTGGTGACGTGAAAGATGCTTCTTTGAAAGCAACCCCGTCTCTTCGTGGTGTAGTTATTGAAACTGCTTTATTCTCGAAAGCCATCAAGAAGCGTAAGTCCAGACTGACAGACAAGGCTATTCTTCCTAAATTGGATGAGGAATACGAAATGAAGATGGCTGACCTGAAGAACCTGTTGGTTGATAAACTGTTGGTTTTGACTAATGGTAAGGTTTCTCAGGGAGTTAAAGACTATATGAATACAGAAATTATTGCGAAGGGAGTTAAGTTCTCTCGCAAGGCTCTGGAAGAATTGGATTATAATTCTATCCAAGTAAGTAAATGGACTGCCGATGCTGATAAGAACGAACTTATCAAGCAGGTGATTCTGAATTATTTGAAGAAATATAAGGAACTGGATGCTGAGTTGAGACGTAAGAAATTTGATCTTACGATCGGCGATGAACTGCCTACTGGTATTGTTCAGATGGCTAAGGTTTACATTGCTAAGAAACGTAAGATCCAGGTTGGGGATAAGATGGCCGGTCGTCACGGTAACAAGGGTATTGTTTCCAAGATCGTCCGTCAGGAAGATATGCCGTTCCTTGAAGATGGAACTCCGGTTGATATCTGTTTGAATCCGCTGGGTGTACCTTCTCGTATGAACTTAGGACAGATTTTTGAAGCTGTGTTAGGTTGGGCAGGCCGGACGATGGGGGTTAAATTTGCTACTCCTATCTTTGATGGTGCAACATTAGATGATATGAACGAATGGACGGACAAAGCCGGATTACCCCGTTACGGTAAGAGCTATTTGTATGACGGTGGAACTGGTGAACGTTTTGATCAGCCGGCTACAGTGGGTGTTACTTACTTTTTGAAGTTGGGGCACATGGTTGATGATAAGATGCATGCTCGTTCAATCGGTCCGTACTCTCTTATTACTCAGCAACCTCTGGGTGGTAAGGCTCAGTTTGGTGGTCAGCGTTTTGGGGAAATGGAAGTTTGGGCACTGGAAGCTTTCGGGGCTGCACATGTTCTTCAGGAAATTCTTACGATCAAGTCTGATGATGTTGTAGGACGTTCTAAGGCGTATGAAGCAATTGTGAAAGGTGATCCGATGCCACAACCGGGTATCCCTGAATCTCTGAACGTATTGCTGCACGAGCTGAGAGGTCTTGGTTTAAGCTTTACTCTGGATTAATTCAAAAACAATATAAGTAGATGAGTTTCGGCTCATCTACTTACTCATTGATAACTCTTTATAAATAAAAAATATGGCCTTTAGAAAAGAAAACAAAATAAAGAGTAACTTTTCAAAAATAACCATCGGTCTGGCTTCCCCTGAAGAGATTCTTGAGAACTCTAGTGGTGAAGTTTTAAAACCGGAAACGATTAATTATCGTACGTACAAACCTGAGCGTGACGGTCTTTTCTGTGAGCGTATTTTCGGTCCTATCAAGGACTATGAATGCCATTGCGGTAAATACAAGCGTATTCGTTATAAAGGTATTGTCTGCGATCGTTGCGGGGTAGAAGTTACAGAGAAAAAAGTACGTCGTGAACGTATGGGACACATTCATTTGGTTGTACCTGTTGCTCATATCTGGTATTTTCGTTCCCTGCCCAATAAAATCGGTTACTTGTTAGGCTTGCCGACCAAGAAACTGGATTCTATTATCTATTACGAACGTTATGTCGTGATTCAGCCGGGTTGTGTAGACACTATTGCTGAATTGGACTTGCTTTCGGAAGAAGAGTATTTGCAGATTCTGGATAACCTGCCAAAGGAAAACCAGATGTTGGAAGATACGGATCCGAATAAGTTCATCGCAAAGATCGGTGCTGAAGCCATCTATGATTTGTTGGCTCGTCTGGACTTAGATTCTTTGTCTTACGAATTGCGCCATCGCGCAAGCACAGACGGTTCGCAACAGCGTAAGAACGAAGCTTTGAAACGTTTACAGGTTGTTGAATCCTTCCGTGCATCCAGAGGGCGTAACAAACCGGAATGGATGATCGTGAAGGTTGTACCTGTTATCCCTCCAGAACTGCGTCCGTTGGTTCCGTTGGATGGTGGCCGTTTCGCTACTTCCGATTTGAATGATTTGTATCGTCGTGTTATTATCCGTAATAACCGTCTGAAACGATTAATCGATATTAAAGCTCCCGAAGTTATTTTACGTAATGAAAAACGTATGCTTCAGGAAGCTGTGGATTCTTTGTTCGATAACTCTCGTAAATCGAGTGCTGTTAAGACAGATGCTAACCGTCCGTTGAAGTCTCTCTCCGACAGTTTGAAAGGTAAACAAGGTCGTTTCCGTCAGAACCTGTTGGGTAAACGTGTTGACTATTCGGCCCGTTCGGTTATCGTTGTAGGTCCTGAATTGAAGATGCATGAATGTGGTCTGCCAAAGAATATGGCAGCCGAACTTTATAAGCCTTTCGTGATCCGTAAATTGATTGAACGCGGTATCGTAAAAACGGTTAAGTCTGCTAAGAAGATCGTCGACCGTAAGGAGCCGGTGGTTTGGGATATTTTGGAATACGTAATGAAAGGACATCCGGTATTGCTGAACCGTGCACCGACACTGCACCGTTTGGGTATTCAGGCATTCCAGCCAAAGTTGATCGAAGGTAAAGCTATTCAGTTGCACCCGTTGGCATGTACGGCATTCAACGCCGACTTCGATGGTGACCAGATGGCTGTTCACTTGCCTTTAGGAAACGAGGCCGTATTGGAAGCACAGATGTTGATGCTTGCTTCTCATAACATTCTGAATCCGGCTAACGGTGCACCTATTACTGTTCCTTCTCAGGATATGGTGTTAGGCTTGTACTACATAACCAAAATGCGCAAGGGAACACAGGGTGAAGGTCTTGTTTTCTATGGACCGGAAGAAGCAACGATCGCATATAATGAAAAGAAAGTGGATATCCATGCTCCGATCAAAGTATATGTGAACGACATAGACAAGGAAGGTAATCCGGTTAAGAAAATGGTTGAAACTTCTGTCGGGCGTTTGATGGTCAATGAATTTGTTCCGGAAGAAGTCGGTTATATTAATGAAGTATTGGGTAAAAAAGCTCTCCGTGATATCATCGGTAAAGTGATCAAGGCTTGTGGTGTTGCCCGTACGGCTCAGTTCTTGGATGATATCAAGAATCTGGGTTATTATATGGCTTTCAAAGGTGGTTTGTCCTTCAACTTGGCTGACGTTCTGATCCCACCTGAAAAAGAGGCGTTGGTGAAAGAAGGTTATGACGAAGTTGAACAGATTATGAACAACTATAACATGGGGTTCATTACCAACAACGAACGTTATAACCAGATTATTGATACTTGGACACATGTTAACAGCAAGTTGTCCGATACATTGATGAAGCAGTTGACTGCTGATAATGATGGTTTCAACTCTATCTATATGATGATGGATTCTGGAGCCCGTGGTTCTAAGGAGCAGATTCGTCAGTTGTCCGGCATGCGTGGTTTGATGGCAAAACCGCAGAAAAGTGGTGCAGAAGGTGGTCAGATTATTGAAAACCCGATTCTTTCTAACTTTAAGGAAGGTCTGTCTGTGTTGGAGTATTTTATCTCTACTCACGGTGCTCGTAAAGGTTTGGCCGATACAGCTTTGAAGACTGCTGATGCTGGTTATTTGACTCGTCGTCTGGTTGACGTATCGCATGATGTGATCATTAATGAAGAAGATTGTGGTACGTTGCGTGGTTTGGTTTGTACGGAATTGAAGAACAATGATGAAGTGATCGCTAGTCTGGGTGAACGTATCTTGGGGCGTGTTTCCGTTCATGATGTTATTCATCCGTTGACAGGAGAAGTAATCGTTCGGGCCGGTGAAGAAATTCGTGAAGATGCGGCTAAAAAGATCGAAGATTCTCCGATCGAAAGTGTTGAAATCCGCTCTGTATTGACTTGTGAATCCAAGAAAGGTGTTTGTGCGAAATGTTATGGCCGTAATCTGGCTACGAACCAGATGGTTCAGAAAGGTGAGGTTGTGGGTGTTATCGCAGCACAGTCAATCGGTGAACCGGGTACTCAGCTGACACTGCGTACATTCCACGTCGGTGGTATCGCATCTAACGTGGCAACAGAAAACAGTATCACTTCTAAATATGACGGTGTTCTGGAAATCGAAGAACTTCGTGCTGTGGATAGCGAAGAAAACGGTAAGAAATTCCAGGTTGTTGTCAGCCGTTTGGCTGAACTTCGTATTGTTGATCCGACAACGAAGATTGTGTTGCTGGCTCATAATATTCCTTATGGTTCCAAATTGTTTTTCAAGAATGGAGATACAATCAAGAAGGGGGATGTTATCATCGAATGGGACCCGTTCAACGCTGTTATCGTGTCGGAAGTTTCCGGTAAGATTGAATTTGAAAGTTTGGTCGAAAATGTTACTTACAATGTTGAAAGTGACGAAACGACTGGCTTGAAAGAAAAGATCATCATCGAATCTAAAGATAAGACGAAAGCTCCGGCTGCCCACATCGTGGATGAAAACGGAAACTATCTGAAGAATTATTCATTACCGTTGGGTGCACACGTTGTAAAAGACGAGGGCGATGTGGTTAAGGCTGGTGAGGTTCTGGTTAAGATTCCGCGTGCAGTAAGTAAAGCTGGTGATATTACCGGTGGTTTGCCTCGCGTAACGGAATTGTTTGAGGCTCGTAACCCGTCTAACCCGGCTGTCGTTTCTGAAATCGATGGTGAAGTTGGTTTTGGCAAGATCAAGCGTGGTAACCGTGAAATTACTGTTACATCTAAGTTGGGCGAAGTAAAGAAATATATGGTGCCTCTGTCCAAGCAACTACTTGTTCAGGAAAATGACTATATTCGTGCAGGTATGCCTCTGTCTGATGGTGCGACTACTCCGTCTGATATCCTGGCAATCATGGGACCGACGGCTGTTCAAGAATATATCGTAAATGAAATCCAGGATGTATATCGTCTGCAGGGTGTAAAAATTAACGATAAACATTTCGAGGTAATCGTTCGTCAGATGATGCGTAAGGTTGAAATCATCGATCCGGGAGATACTCGCTTCTTGGAACAGCAGGTGGTTGATAAGCTGGAGGTAATGGATGAAAACGATCGTATCTGGGGCAAGAAGGTTGTGACGGATCCGGGAGATTCTCAGACATTGCAGGCTGGTCAGATCGTGACTGTCCGTAAGTTGAGAGATGAGAATAGTATGCTGAAACGTCGTGACTTGAAATTGGTTGAAGTCCGTGATGCAGTTCCTGCTACGGCTAACCAGATTCTTCAGGGTATTACTCGTGCCGCTTTGCAGACAAACAGCTTTATGTCTGCCGCATCTTTCCAGGAAACAACTAAAGTGCTGAATGAAGCTGCTATCAATGGAAAAGTGGATCGTCTGGAAGGTTTGAAAGAAAACGTTATCTGCGGTCATTTGATTCCTGCCGGTACAGGCCAGCGTGATTTCGACAAATTGGTTGTCGGTGCTAAAGATGAGTTCGAACGTATCTTTGCAAATCGTAAGAATGTCGTAGATTTCAATACTATGGACAGAGACGACGAGTAAAATGCGGAATAAATAAAAGAGAAGGGTTACCGATATTCGGTAGCCCTTTTTTATTTTCTGTTATTTGTTTAATAAAATCAGAGTCCTTATATTTGTGTATTATCTTGATAATTAAAATAAATCATATATGAAGAAAGTACTATTTTATTTGTTCACCCTTTTGATCTCGACGAATATTGTTTTTGCTGAACATCTTGATAATGAGATGAATGTGATGTCTTTTAATATTCGCATGAGTACAAAGTCTGACGGGGCTAACTGGTGGGAGTACAGGAAAGACCTGGCTGCCAATGTGATCAAGTTTTATGATGTCGATATGTTTGGTGCGCAAGAAGTCTTGCATAATCAGTTGACGGATTTATTGGACCGTTTGCCGGACTATGGTTATGTCGGGGTGGGGCGTGAAGATGGTAAGACAAAAGGTGAGTATTCTCCTATCCTTTACAGAAAGGATCGTTTCTCTGTTGTCAAAAGTGGCAATTTCTGGCTGGCGGAAGATATGAATGCCGTGGGCAAAAAAGGCTGGGATGCCGCTTGTGAGCGTGTTGCAACTTGGGCGATATTCAAAGATAAGAAATCCGGAAAAGAGTTTTTCTTTCTGAACACTCATTTGGATCACATGGGACAGGTTGCTCGTCATGAAGGGGCTTCTTTAGTCTTAAAGCAGGTGAAGTTGCTTTCCAGAAATCTACCGGTGATTGTTACTGGTGACTTTAATGCTGTTCCGACTGATGATCCGATTAAAGTTTTAACGGACGAAAAAGATCCGCGACATTTGACACATGCCCGTACATTGGCTCCTTTGTGCTACGGACCTGAGTGGACTTTTCACGATTATGGGCGTGTTCCTTTGGACGAACGTGTATGGATTGATTATATCTTTGTAAAAGGTAATGTCAAAGTACTTCGTCATGGTGTTTTGGCTGAAAGTCTGGATAACTTATATCCTTCAGACCATTGTCCTGTTATATCGAGAATACTTGTTCAGTAAATGTTATGGGTTCCGTAGATGTATTAAGAGAAATTACGCCGCTTTCACCGGAAGATTGTTTTCTGGTGATGCAGCGACCTAAGCGTAGTTTTTCCTATCCGCTTCATGTGCATCCGGAATTTGAACTGAACTATTTGGAGAATGCTGCTGGCGCGATTCGAATCGTTGGTGATTCGGTGGAGGAGATGGAAGAGCTTGATCTGTTATTGGTTGCAGGTGGAGCCAAGCATGCTTATTCAAATCACAAATGTCTGAGTACGGATATTTTGGAAATAACAATTCAGTTCCATGCCTCTCTTTTCGATAGTTTTATCAACAAGCGTCATTTCAAGACTATAAAGGATATGTTTGAGAAAGCCTCGTGCGGTCTTGTCTTTAGCCGTGAAATGATTTTGCGTATTCAACCCGAACTTAAAAAGCTATCGAGTGATAAACCGGATTCGTTTCACAATTTATTACGTTTGATAGAAATACTCAAGACTTTGTCGTTAGATGAAAAGGCACGCAAGTTAAATGCTATCAATACTGTAGAAAACTTTAGCAATATAGATAATGATCGTCTGGATACGATCATGTTGTTTTTGCATGAAAATTATCAGCGTCCGGTTTTATTGTCCGAACTTGCTTCGTTAATAAATATGAGCGAAGCGTCGCTTACCCGGTTTCTGAAAAAGTGGACGGGAAAAACTTTTATCGACAATTTGAATGACATTCGTATAGCTGAAGCGGTTTGCCGACTGATTGACACAAGTGATACAATAGCAGAAATATGCTATAAATCTGGTTTTAATAACTTATCGAATTTCAATCGGGCTTTTAAGCGACGAAAAGGTAAT
>ENA-UEPN01001411-UEPN01001411.1-human-gut-metagenome-genome-assembly--contig:-NODE-1411-length-12822-cov-2.773480_pt1 | contig 12822 bp, 9 predicted proteins | sample MGYA00242897_ERZ507910 | MGnify/ENA primary metagenome ERZ507910 (study PRJEB26167, sample SAMN06115525) | human gut metagenome | host: Homo sapiens | place: China:Jiangxi | collected 2015-08-20...
GAATCACCGTAAAGGATTTTGTGCTCGGGCCCTATTTCATAATTGCAGAATTCGCATTGCAAGATTTGACTAAAAGATTCGTTAGCCGTGTCTCGCATGATGATGGGATGATTAATCAGATCCCCCACTTTTTTGATTTCGGCATGACTTTTGAGATACTTTGCCGATGCAACAAGAAAAGAAACGTTGTAACACATCGGAATGGCAACAAGGCCGCGTTCCTCGAGTTTATAGCCAAACCAAGCAATATCGGCTTTTCCTTCCAGAAGCGCCTGCTGTCCGACGTCGGCGCAAAATTCAAGCTGCAGACCGGGATGTTTAATAGGTAAGTTTTGCAGTGCCTCAAAAAAGACCGAACGGTCCATGTTGACCGGAAGACTGATCCTCAAAGATCGACGACTTAGGTCAAAGTTTCCTTTTCGAAGAGCATCCGCTTTCTCTCTTAGAATGCCCCATTGACTGATCAGTCCTTGTGTATCTAGAACAAGGGCCTGCCCCTCTGCAGTCAGCACGGCCGGTTTCTTTGTTCGATCTAAAAGTTGGAAGCCTAATTCGTCTTCCAAAGAAGAAATAAGACGAGAAGCTTTCGGCAATGGAAACGACAAAGCTTCTTCGGCAAGAGCCAGGGAGCCAAGCCTCGATGTTTCGATGAACAACTGCCAAGCACGAATCCGATCTAATTCCATATCACCAGAACAAAAGTCAAAACAACGAAATTTCCTTTTTGGTAGAAAGCCGGAAGGGTCGACCTTTGTTTTGATGACCGACCGTCAAAGCTCGTTCTACCGATTTTACCTTCATGTTTGCATAACAACTCGGAGGAGTTCTTTCGTTCAGGTCATCGACAAGTTCCGCTGTACTTAAAGTTTGGCAGTGTAGGAAAATGAATTAAGTCACTTCATGAGTTAACGAATCGACTCCGGAAAAACCAATTAGCCCGAATGTATTAATGAAGAAATAGTCTCAAAGCGCAGTACCAAAAGGCAGTTGGTTCGAGGTGCGTAGATTAAACTATGAAGTTATTCCATAAATAGAGGACGACGATGACCAAAGGTTTTTACAGCATTATGTTGGCGCAGTTTCTTTCTTCTCTGGCCGACAACGCCCTTCTCATCGCCGCGATCGCTCTGCTGACGACTCTGAATGAGCCGGCTTGGATGACTCCGCTCCTAAAATTGTTCTTTGTCGTGAGCTATGTCATCTTCGCTGCTTGGGTCGGCATCTTCGCAGATTCAATGCCCAAAGGCCGCGTGATGTTTATCACCAACGCGGTAAAAACCGTCGGCTGCATCATCATGCTGTTCGGTACCCATCCTCTTCTTGCTTACGCCATTGTCGGTCTGGGCGCTGCAGCTTACTCGCCTGCAAAATACGGCATTCTTACTGAGCTGCTTCCGCCCGAAAAACTTGTGAAAGCCAATGGCTGGATTGAAGGTCTGACGGTTGCCTCTATTATTTTGGGTACCGGCTTAGGCGGTTTGCTTATTTCTCCGATGGTTGACCATTTTGTTCAAGGTCATCATGTCTTCGGCGTCCATAACGCTGCTCAGGCCGCCATTGCCGTCATGATTTTTGTTTACGCCGCTGCGGCTGCTGTAAACCTTTTAATTCCGGATACCGGCGCCCGCTATCCAAAACAAGACTTCCGCCCGATCCATACGCTTGTTAATTTCGGAAAATCCTGCTCCCTGCTTTGGCACGACAAACTCGGTCAAATTTCGCTCTCCGTGACCACACTGTTCTGGGGCGCCGGCGCCACACTTCAGTTCCTCGTCTTGGCTTGGGCAGACTCCAACCTCGGACTCGACTTATCTAAAGCCGCTATTCTTCAAGGCGTCGTTGCTATCGGCATTGCGATCGGTGCCGTTCTTGCGGCTGCCTACGTCAGTTTAAGAAGGAGCGTTGACGTTCTTCCGATCGGTGTACTGATGGGCTTTTCTGTTGCCGTCATGTCTTTTTATAAAGCTTCCTGGATCCCGGGCGGCTTCGACATCTTCGGCTTCCATATCTCCTTTGCTATTGCGATTGCCTGCTTGCTGTTAGTCAGCGTGGGCATGATGGCCGGTTTCTTCGTCGTTCCGATGAACGCCTTATTACAGCACCGCGGACACGTTCTTATGAGCGCCGGTCGCTCCATTGCTGTTCAAAACTTCAACGAAAACTCTTCCATTCTCGTGATGCTCGGTCTCTACTCCCTGCTCATTAAGTCGGGTCTCGGAACCGTCACCATCATGGTGCTCTTCGGATGCTTTGTCGGCTGCTCGATGCTGGCGGTGATTTTCAAGCATCACCACAATCAATCCAAAGAAGACTCGCTCCATTTGATCGGTGAAGACAAGCGCCATTGAGGATCTGTTCTGACTTCTCAATAGTCGCGGTCTGCGTCATAATTGACAGATTGATTTCAAACAGACACGACAACAATGAAGTCTTTAACCGTTACACCTTTTATCCGAGACTCTTTTGAGAATTATCAAAAGAGCGCCTGCGGCATCACTCTGGATATCGGGCGGCAAAGAATTAACCAGGAGGAGCTCATTTCTCTTATTGACTTTGTCAAAGAGAAAAAGATGATCGAATCCTTTAACGAAATGCGTAAAGGAAAGATCGTTAACGCCAGCGAGCATCGCTCTGCCCTTCACACCTCTTTGCGCGACCCTTCTCCGGATGCCCCTCATGCCGCAGAAGTTCACCAGACACTCGAAGCTTTCTGTAAGTTTGCTGAAGATGTCCGCAACTGGAAATGGCGCGGCTGTTCAGGCGACCGAATCACCGATGTCATCAATATCGGAATCGGCGGCTCCGACATGGGTCCGAAATGCGTTTACAACGCACTTCGTCCCAATAAACCGGAAATCAAACTTCACTTTCTCGCTTCTGCCGACGGCGTGATCTTTGATCGAATCACTTCCGTTTTGGATCCTTTTTCCACGCTGATTGTCATCTCTTCCAAGAGCTTTAAGACTCAGGAAACGAGAGCCAATACCATGGAAATTTTGGATTGGCTGAAGAAAGCCGGTATTCCTGAAAAAGACTTCAAACATCACGTGGTTGTCGTCTCCGCAAAACCGGATGCCGCTGAACAGTTCGGACTTCCGAAAGAAAACTTCTTCCCTATCTGGGATTGGGTCGGCGGCCGCTTCTCTGTTTGGGGTGCGATCGGTTTACCCGTTGCGATCGCTTTAGGTGCAGATACATTCAAAAGATTCCTGACCGGCGCCCATGCAATGGACCAGCACGCTTCGATCGCTCCGCTGCAGAACAATCTGCCGGCGCTCATGGCGATGTTTGCTTACTGGAATTCGGAAAAACTCGACGTTTCCTCTTACTGTTTCCTTCCCTATGACGAACGCCTTCGTGTCATGGTGGACTGGCTCCAGCAGCTGGAAATGGAGAGCTTAGGTAAGAGTACGGCTGCCGATGGAACGCCGGTGATCGGGAAAACCTCTCTGGCGGTTTGGGGCGGACACGGGAACGAATCTCAGCATTCTTTCTACCAGTTCTTGCGCGAAGGTACGGCAAAGAACGCTATTGACGTTTTCTGGTGCGAGAAACCGGGCCACGCGCACAAAGAACTGCACCGCGTCTTAATGGCCAACGCCAAAGCTCAGACGGAAGCTCTCGTGACCAGAGATCCGAAGAGCAAGTACTTCAATGTGGTTTCCACCGTTTCCATTGAAGAACTCACGCCTGAAACATTAGGCGCTTTAATGGCGATGTATGAGCATAAGACCACAATGCTCGGAACGCTTTTCGGCATTAACGCCTTTGACCAGCCCGGCGTTGAACTCGGTAAGAAACTGGCCAACGAAGCCTATAAGAAAATTTCTTAGTCGATACTCTGATTAAGCGGAAGGCCGAACCTTTGATGGATTCGGCCTTTTGTTTATTCCACAAAAACGGATGCCTCTAAAGGGAGAAATAGTATTGCTTCAGACGGGAGGAAATAAGTTCCCTGCGTTTTTGAAGAAATTCTTCGTAGTTGCATTCATCCATTTCTACCGTTTCAAAAGGAATACAGTTTTCCTCTAAATTCTTTTTGAAATCTGCAATATCCGTAATTCCTCCGTAGAGGCACTGTCCTCCTTCGCATTGAACATTAAGGACATAGCCAAGATAGTCATCCGGCGCTTTCTTTCCAATCTTTATATTAATTTCAGACTGAACGTAAGCGTAATTCGCCACTTGGTTATATTGCCCTTTTCCTAAGCCACCCTGTTTTAGATATTCTTTAGGAAAGACGTGATGAACGTCCCCTCTTTGTTCAATCAAATCCTTTACGAGAATATCTTTGGAAAGAAAGCCTCGGGCTCCGTTCTTACATTGAGCTGCTAAGAAGAGGTTAAAGACAGGGTTGTTTGCGTACGAAGACCTGAGGTTCTGAGGCAGAGCAACACTCCAGAATGACTCGGAGAGATTAACTTCTTCCTCGTCTGCTAGAACCTCTTCAATGGGACAGTCCTCAACGGCTTTAATGTCAGAGTCGAAGCGCGTTTCTGCACTTCCGCTATATCGGCTGGTAAGGATCGACAGGACTAACCAGCGGCGGACGAATTTTTCGATCTTCTCCGGAGAATAGTTCAAACTGCGCAATTTCAAGTACAGTGCGTAAGCAAAATTTAGCGCGTTGTCTGAAGTTATCAGTTTGGAATGGCAAAAGCCTGCAGAGCTAATAATCATGAGGAAGCGTTTGAAATTCGTTTCATTAACGAAATCCAAAACCGCAACCTTTAAGATCTTATAAGTGTTCTCTTCAATGCTTTGCTCAAACTCTCTGGTTTCGAAGTTTCGTCCGGAAAGCAGGCTCACCAAGTCACCTAATTTTCCACGGCTGAAACCATAGAGGAATGCAACGCGAATAATATCTGTGTAATCAGGATCGTAAATATCCTCATTCTCATTTTTTAGCCAAGCAATTGCCGGAAAATATTCGGAGTCAACAAATTCCTTATCGTTAGCCTTGAGGGACGAGAATTCCAGTTTGACTGAAAGATGGCTGAAATGATCAATACATTTTCTGAGAAGGTTTCCGCCGTAAGTTTCATTGGCTGCTATTTTTGACATCACAAAGTCTGCCTGACTTAGCGGTACTCCCTGGCTGTTGATTCTGATAAAAATCGAGGTTACGGCGTCGATATCTAAAGATCCGTTTAGCTGAATGACACCAACTTGTCTGTTTTTGATCGCTTTCAGCTCCTCCAAGACATCTTCTATCTCATCCTGATCCAAATCAGGGTTTGATGAGCAATACTCCTCTCTAACCTCTCTTAGCCTCTTTTGTCCGCTTAAAAACGGCGCTATATCCGAGATCCAAGTGACATCCTTCTGAATTGCAGGATTGCTTACCTCAAATTTCCGTTCTTTTGGATTGAAAGCGATCTTGATATGGACGTCCTCATATTCTGTATTCTTGACAGCTTTACCAAGAATTGCCGCCGTCAACGCCGTAATTCTCTGCTGCCCATCTATCAGGATCTTCTTGCCGCTGGAACTCTTGCCGTCCTTTAATTTCATATCTGGATTCTGCCAGGTAACGATAAAGCCGACCGGATAGCCTCTATAAAGACTGTCAATGAGGTCTCTAACCTTTGATGCGTTCCAAACGAAGGGTCTTTGGATTTCCGGTATCGCTATCTCTTTATTTTCTACGTAGGTAAGTAGCGCGGAAATCAAAAATGATTGACTGAGTATTGCTGTTCAATATCCATAATTTTCCTTGGTACAGAGCTCCATCCTAAAAACTGAAAGAAATCAAAACGAAAGCTCACATTATCTTTTTTACCTATTCTAAGTTTACAATTTTTTACAAGGACCGACGGAAGAAGAATGCCGCAAACGGCAGCGTAACAACAGCGGTGACAAGCATCGGAATAATCTGTCCCCAAAGTTCGGAGATAGATAAGTTTTCCAGATACACGCCGTGAACGTACTCCAGAGCAAATCTCAAGGGATCAACATAGGTCAGAATCTGCAGAATCTCCGGCATGTTGTAAACCGGAGTGACCAAACCGGAAAGAATCACCATCGGAACAATCAGCACAAACGAGAAAATCATCGCCTGCTGCATGGTCTGAGAAATTGAAGAGATCGCCAAGCCTGTTCCCACCGTTGATAACGTAAAGATAAAAATACCGAAATACAGCGGCAGCAGCATCCCGCGCATCGGAATATCAAACCAGAAGACCGCAAAAAGAACCACGATAAAGGTCTGCGCGATACCGATCACAATCGGAGGCGTTGCTTTCGCCAAAAGAATCTCAAACGGTCTGTAGGGCGAAACCAGCAACTGGTCAAACGTTCCGTGCTCTCGCTCTCGAGCGACCGACAAGGCCGACAGCATAAGCACCTGAATAAAACTTAAGGTACCAATGAGCGCTGTCACAATGTTCCACTGGGTCTGCAGATTCGGGTTGTACCAGGCCCGCGTCTCGATATCAATGCCTTCGGGAACACCGACATAACGGTGATTAAATTCTTGAATGATCGTAGAAAGTTCAGCTGCCGCCAGCCCTGCTGTCGTAGAGTTCCTGCCGTCAGTAATAATCTGCACCGGACCTTGTTTGCCCTGTGCGAGCTTGGAATCAAAATCCGACTGAATATGAACGATGGCAAGCGAATCACGAGGATTCAGTTCGTCCTTCATCTGAGAAGCATTGTCCAAATATCGGCGTATGTAAAAAGTCGGAGAAGCGCCGATTTGCGATACAAGCTGCTGCGAAAACCTTCCGTGAGACTCATTCAAAACGGCAATCGGAGCATGGTTTAAATCGAAGGTTGCGGTGTAGCCGAACAGAAAAATCTGAATGATCAGCGGCACGACCAAAATAAATCGAGAAGCAGGATCGATAAAGTACGTGAGAAATTCCTTCACGAACAGATTACTGAACCATCTTAACCATTCACCAAAAGTCATTTCTTCTCCAACGTCTTCTTAAGTGTTCTTGTCACAAAGAAGAAAAACATAAAGGCGTAAGCAGCAAGAATCGCCGTGTCTTTGATCACCGTTTGCGCGTCCGTTCCCGAAAGGAATGAAGCTCGAATCAGTTCCATGAAGTAAGTCGGCGGAAGTACGTAAGAAACCGCCGCGATGGCTTCCGGTACGTTTCGCAAGTCAAAGACGAAGCCGCTCAGCATCACGCACGGCAGGAAACTGATCAGAATCACAAGCTGGGAAGCCAGGAACTGATTCTTTGTCAGCCCCGAAATCCAAAGCCCTGCCCCTAGTGCCGTTAAAAGATAAATGCACGAAGATCCGATAATGACAGCCAATGAGCCCTGGATCGGTACCTCAAAAATGAATCGTGCCGCAAAAAGACAAAGGAACAAGCCGCCCATACCGACAATGAAATATGGAATGACCTTAGAGAGCAGAATCTCGGAAGGCTTAACCGGCGTCGAAAACAGCATCTCCATAGTACCGCGCTCCCACTCTCGAGCAATCACAAGCGCAGTAAGGAATGCACCAACAATTGTAATCACAACGACCACAAGCCCGGGCACGAAGTACCAGGTCGAAGAATTTGCGGCGTTAAACCAAAGACGAACAACCGGTACGGCGCCCTTACCCGATGAATAGCCTAATTTACCGAGACTGATTTGGACCGACTGCTGGATGTAGCGTTCAAGCGATGAGGCGCTCACGGTGTCCACACCGTGCACGATGAGCTGAAGCTTGCCTTTGCCGGCTTGAAATTGTCCTGCAAAGTTGCTCGGAATCACAACGATACCCTTGACGGTCTTCTTTCTCATCAGCCCTTCGGCTTCTTTGATGTTGCCGCAGTTAATCGGTGTGAGGTACGGCGACCCCTTAAATCCTTGCTCAATAGCGTAAGAAACATTGCCCGGCGCCTGGTTGATCACTGCGATCGGCGTATTGCCTAAGTCCAAAGACAGGCCGCTGCCGAAAATAAAGATCAAAACCAGCGGAAGCACTAGCCCCACGGCAAAGGAGCTCGGGTCTCGAACGAGCTGGCACCACTCTTTAATCGTCAGAGCGCGTAGACGGCGAAGAAAATCGGACTTAATCATCTGCAATCCCTGCCTTTTTACCGTAAGCCCTCACAATCTTGATGAAGGCTTCGTTCATACTCGCCGTCTCCGGCAGCCCGGCGGCTTCTTTAACCTCTTTAGGGCTTCCGATCGCAAGCATATGGCCGCGATCCTGAATGGCAATGCGCGTGCAGTACTCTGCTTCTTCCATGAAGTGGGTCGTCACAATAATGGCTTTGCCCTCGTCGGCAAGTTTGTTAATGCTTCGCCAGAACACTCTTCGCGCAAGCGGGTCAATCGAACTTGTCGGCTCATCAAGGAACAAAATACCCGGATCATGCATCAGAGCGGCAGCCATCGAAAGACGCTTTTTATAGCCGTCGTTCAAGCCGCCTGCTTTCTTGCCGAGCAAACCTGTCAGACCGAAACGCCTGACAACCGCATCCATAGCCGTCTTTAACTTGTCTCCGAATAATCCGTACGCACCGCCGTAAAACTTCAAATTAAATCCCACAGAGAAAATGCTGTACAAGGAGAAAAACTGAGCCACATAACCAACCGTTCGTCGCGCCGAAGCTCGAGCCGTTCGAAGGTCATACCCTGCCACTTCAACCTTTCCGGAAGTCGCCGGAATCAGACCGCAAAGAATGCGGAATGTGGTGGTTTTGCCGGCACCGTTCGGCCCCAGCAATCCGAAGATTTCTCCGCGTGTGACGCTAAACGATGTGTCATCGACCGCTGTAAAGTCCCCGAATTTCTTAACCAGGTTCTCAACCACAATCACAGGTTTGCTGTCATCACCTTTCGTATTCCGGACTTCGACGTTTTCCCCGAAATCTTTCTGTGGTTTATCCGCCGCAATCAGAAGAGACATAAAAGCGTCTTCCAGTCTCGGAGGCAGCGGGCTTAGAGACGGAACACCGAGTTCCTTTGCTGCTTCTTTCAGATCGGCATCTTTCGACAACAGCACTCGGACCCCGTCTCCTGACGGCGTGGAATCAAGAACAAGAGAAGCTTGGGAAGCGGCGTCGAGCATTTGGCGCGCCGTTCTGCCCTCGGATTGAGCAAAATAAACTCGATCTTTATAAGGCTCCGTCAGCATCTCGGGCGTACCCTTTGCCAAAATCACGCCTTTATTGATGATGTAGACGTCATGACACATGGCCGCTTCTTCCAGATAAGCAGTGCTCACGAGAACACTCATACCTTTCTGAGCGACCGCAGTTTTAAGAATCTTCCAGAGTTCCTGACGAGAAACCGGGTCAACACCTGCCGTCGGTTCATCCAAAATCAATAAATCCGGGTCGTGAATCAGGGCGCAGGCCAGTGCGAGCTTTTGTTTCATACCGCCGGAGAGCCGTCCGGCCAACCGGTCGGTAAATGGTGCAAGCCCGGTCATCGCGAAGAGCTGATCATATTTTTCTTTTCGCTCGTCCTCAGCAACCCCCTGAAGGTTGGCAAAAAGGTCCATATTCTCTTTAATGCTCAAGTCCTGATAAAGCCCGAACCGCTGCGGCATATAAGCGATTCGCTCTTGAATCGCTTCTGAATCCGTCACGGTGTTCATACCGAACACTTCCAACTCGCCGGAGGTCGGAGTCAGAAGCCCGCAGACCAATCGCATAAAAGTCGTCTTACCGGCGCCGTCCGGACCGACCAAAGCAACGAGCCCTCCCTTCGGTACCGTTAAATCAATACCGTTGAGCGCAATCGAATCAAGTGCCGGATTCTTCTTATTAACAAAAACTTTTTTAAGCGATTTTGCGAAGACGGCCGGAACGTTGTTGTTCTCTGCCATCAGCCGTCCTTATTTAAAGCCCACGGTTGCCGGCATACCCAGTCTCAAACGATTGTCTTTGTCGTCAACCAAAATTCTGACTTCGTAAACAAGGTTAGTGCGCAAATCCGGCGTCTGAACGGTCTTAGGCGTGAATTCGGCTACAGAAGAAATGAAGCCGACATGACCGGGAATTTTGTCATTCGGATAGGCGTCAATCGTCACGTAGGCTTCCTGACCCGGTTTGATCTTGCCGAGATTGACTTCGTTGACGTAGGCCCTAACCCATTTAGGCGAGTTAATCGCCAAAGCCAAAACCGGCACCTGAGCGTTTGCCATGTCGCCGGGCTGCAGAAGTCTGGAACGAACCGTTGTATCGAGCGGGGCATAAAGCGTACTCTGCTTTAATTACAACTCCAGCTGATCGACCTGAGCTTTGGTCTGCTGCCATTGCGCATAGCCTCTGGCGACGTCTTCGGCTCGCGGACCGATCTTGGCTAATTCCAAAGACTTCTCTGCGGAAAGCAGTTCGTTCTTAGCAACTTGCAGCTGGCTGCTCTGTGTATCCAAGGCTTGTTTGCTCACGCCCTGCCCTCGGGTAGATTTATAAATGCCGTCCACGCGTTCAAAATCTTTCTGGGCCAGATGCAAACGAGACTGCGCTACTAACACAGCGGCTTCAGCCTTGGCAATATCTTCAGGACGAGTACCGTTCTTCAATGCTAAATAGGTCTGATAAGCAGCTTGTTCGGCTGCTTTAGCCTGTTTAATTTCAATCTTAAGCGTGTCGGTTTCCTGTTCGGCAACCGGTTCTCCCGCCTTAACGACGTCGCCTTCTTCGACCAAAATCGACTTAATACGTTCCGGCCAAAGGAAAGCCAGATTTACTTGGCGGATATCGACATTGCCGTAAAGCTCTAAATTCTTGGGTGTGGACTCATATCGGTAGTACATCCAGCCGCCTGTTGCCGCAGCAATAGCAAGAACGGATACGGCGATCACAGCTTTTAACTTCATTTTTATCTCTTTCTGTTTTTTCAGAGGCCTCAGTCGGCCTTCTGACTCATCCCACGGCGGCTTTTAACCGGCCACCCCTCAATTTGTTTCTTAATTGGTTTCCTCACTAGACCTTTGGAGCGAACATTCTATAGGTCCTTCTCCATAGTTTGCCCATCCTGAGAACCCTGCTCGGCGGGGATAGTAGCAATCTCCTGCCCTTCCCACAAATGACCAAAAATCTCCCAGAAATCTTCGATTTCCTGCTCCGAGATTTCTTTGTCCGTTGCGATGGTAAAAACACAAGCGTTTAACACGTGCCGCTCTGTCCTTGCAGCCGGGATAAATGCCCTCGCAGTCTAAGAAGACGGTCGCACCACGGGCATTTTTAATGACGGCAGACAAGATGTCGCTGCCGATGCCTTTTCCTCGTTTATCTTCATCGACCGCAAGATAAAAGAGGTAGTAATACTTGTCTTTTCTGAGCGTGCAGAAAAAAGCAACCACGTCTTCTTCATCGCTCAGCGCAAAGATTTCGACGCCGTCGGAAACGGAGTTAAAGAAAGGTTCGAGAGAAACTCGCTCAAAGAGCGGAAAAGACTTTATATAGATCCGCTGAACTTTCGCTTTCAGAGGACTGTCTTCAGTAACTTTCTCAATCTTGAGCTCAGCCATTGGTTAGCATCCTTATTTTTTCTATGCTCTCAATCTTATGTCACGGAAGCCCAACTAGAGGAGGAACAAATTCTGCGTCATGCAGAATCCTGATGAGTATGCGGCACCCCTCCGTAAAAGTGCGTGTGCCAGTGCTCATGCATTTCGGGCTTGGCAATCGATTCAATTCTGCAGTTTCGGATCGTCGCGAATTTAGTACACGTTGAGGACAGCATCTCGGGATCGTGGCTAATGATGATTTTGGCGGCATCGATCTTATTAATCTCTTCGATCAGTCTTTGCTTACTGTCAATGTCGAGTCCGTTCGTGGGTTCATCTAAGAGCAGCACCTGCGGTTTCATAGAAAGAACGCATGCAAGCGTGACAAGTTTTTTTTGTCCGCCCGATAATTCGTAGCTCAACGCATCTTTAAGTTCAAGGATGCCCAACGTTGACAAAGCCTCTTCGGAGACTTTTCTCGCTTCCTCTTCGCTTAAACCTTGGTTGAGCGGGCCGAAAGCTACGTCATCTATGACCTGTGGAAAAAATAACTGATCGTCAGCATGCTGGAGCACAAAGCCGACTTTGAGCCGCAGCGCTTTGAAGCCGGCTTCATCTGATACGGCTTTGTCCTCGAGATAAATATCCGCAGCCTGAGGTTTTAAAAGCCCCGTAATCACTCTGAACAGAGAGGTTTTGCCGGTTCCGTTGGGACTCCACAAAGCTTGGCTTTCTCCTGCTTGGAGACTGATTTCCGCATTCTCAAAAATCTTCTTTCCGTTCGGATAGGTCAGATTTAAATTTTTAATTTCCAGAAGACTCACTTCTTATCTCCAGCCAAGATAGGCAAACACTACCGAAGCACAGCAAAAGAACATTAAGAGGAACGTATCTTTATGTCTCCAAACTTCATGGTTCAGAGTTCGTATACGGCCGTCAAAACCCCTTAATTTCATCGCATCGTCCAGGACTCGGCTTCGCCGGACAGCTCGAACGAACAAAAGCGCAATAACCGCTGCCACGGTTTGATAGGTCCGCTTATTCGCTTTCATCTCAAATCCGCGAAGCTTTGCCGCCTCTTTCATCCGACGGTATTCGCTTTCAAAAATATCGATGCCTCTCGCACAGAAAAGCAAGATAACTATGAGGCTCTCCGAAAACTTGAGAGATTTAAGACCTGCAGCCAGCCGTGAGAAAGACAGCGAACTCACCAATGCATAGAAGACAAAGAACAAAGCATTGGCTTTAATCGTCACCAAAGATGAGAGGTAAACGCCCTCATAAGAAAAGATCCCGCCGGATCCGATCGAAGTTCCGGGCGTCGTCCATGCAAGACTCCTGTTTCTAAAATCACACACTCTACAGATGGTAAAGTGGGATTCGTGATGACGGGTCTGGAAGACTAT